>Ga0209786_1000608_pt1 | contig 11722 bp, 6 predicted proteins | sample WorMetilvaeELBA2_FD_187405 | JGI IMG/M metagenome (GOLD analysis project Ga0209786, IMG submission 187405) | Marine gutless worms symbiont microbial communities from Max Planck institute for Marine Microbiology, Germany - Olavius ilvae ELBA.2... ...
AATCGGTATTTAATGTTAATTCAACAAGATAACTACCGTTTACGAGTTTTTAATGCAAGTAAAAAATGCATTAAACTGGAAAATCTTCGTTTTCCTTTTATGCGATATTAATCAGCAATATCAAAGCAAAGAGTTCTGGATACCCGTTCGAACACTAATTAGATAGCATTCATCTCGCTTAAACCAATAACGAATAACCAGAAACAAATAACCTTCGCTTTTCCCCTTTCCGCAATCGAAATCCTCTGACTTCTGTTTTTTTCCCTCTGCTCTATGCCCTATGCGTCTTTTGTTTCCCCCTTTGCCTCGCCTGAGCTCGTCGAAGGCCGCATTCCGACTTTGTCTCGTCTGAGCTCGTCGAAGGCCCACTTCTACCATCTGTCCTCTGTCATGTGTCCTCTGACCTCAGTCCTTAGTCCTCAGTCCTCTGTCCTCTGACCTCTGTCCTCTGTCATCTGTCCTCTGTAATTTGTCATCTGTCCTATGGGTACCGGATGCCGGGGAATCAGGGCCTTCTGAAATAGATCTGAAGGTTATCAGTATTCCGCATTGCAATCTCTAATAACGAATAACAAATAACTAATAACCACGCTTTTCCTCTGTCATCTGTCTTCCACCATCTGCCTCCGGTCGTCCGCCTGAGGTTGGCGCGAAAACAGGTTGATCACATCCTGGATGATCAGATAAAGGGCCGGGACATATAGCAGCGTCAAGACGGTGGCCGCCAGCAATCCGAAACAGATGCTGACCGCCATGGGGATCAGAAACTGGGCTTGAAAACTGCGCTCCAGCAGCAGTGGAAACAGGCCGGCGATGGTGGTAACCGAGGTTAGCAAAACCGGCCGGAACCTGGCCTTGCCGGATTCTACTACCGCCTGATCGATGTCCATCCCTCCGCGCACCGCGCGGTTGATAAAATCGATTAAAATCAAGGAATCATTGACCACGATGCCTGACAGGGCCACAATCCCAAAAATGCTGACCATCGTAAATTCTATGCCCATCACCAGGTGACCCAGTATGGCCCCGATCAGTCCGAAAGGAATGGCCATCATAATGATTAACGGCTGGATGTAGGAACGAAACTGACTGGCCAGCAGCAGGAAGATGCCCATCATCGCCAGCATATATCCACTCTTAATGCTGTCAAGCGATTCGCTGGTCCGCTTTTCTTGGCCGCCGAAGTCATACGTAATCCCGGGATACTGCGACCCGAGGACGGGTAAAAAACCGGCCTTCAACTCGGCCACGATCACACTGGCATTGCCGATGGTTTCATCAATATCAGAAATAACGGTAATGGTACGTTTGCGGTCCACCCGGTTGATGACGGAGTAGGAACGACCGGGTTCGACCTCGGCCACTTCCTCAATGGGGATTTCCTGGCCGTCAAACGTGCGAATGCGCATATCCTCGATACCGGCAAGGCTGGTGCGCTCCTGACCTGCATAGCGCACCATAACCTTGACGTCGTCTCGATTGCGCTGAATGCGCAGCGCTTCTTCACCATAAAATGCCTGCCGAATTTGCCTGGCAAGATCACGCATGGTAATGCCCAGGGATCGGGACCCTTCCCGGACCCGAATCTTTTTTTCATGCTTGCCGGGCTTGAAATTGTCGGATATGTCAAAAGTGCCGGGATAGGTAGCAATTTCCGCTTTCAATTCGGCGGCGGCCTGCTTGAGTTGATCAAAATCCTGGCCGCTGAGCTGGATTTCGATTGGGTTACCGGCCGGCCCGCCTTCCAGGGTCGCAAAAGTAAACCGATCTACACCCGGAATTTCACCAATCAGATCACGCCATTTGCTCAGAACGGTGTGGGTTGAGACATTCGGGCGCGTCTCGGAAGCGGCTAATTCCAGCCAGACCTGACCGACATGTCCACCAAATTCTGCCGGTTTCCAGTCCCGCCGCGGTATAGCGCCGACAATCGAGAAGGTGTTCTTAACCAGGTTTTCGTGCTCGAGGGAAAAATCAGGAAAAACCGAATTGAGCTCAAACGATCCGGTTTCCAATTGTTCAATAGTTTCCTCGGTAATTTTGTAAGGCGTTCCCAGCGGATACACGACCTCGGCCACAATCCAGTCACTTTCGCCTTTTGGGAAAAAAACGAAAGGCACGTATCCGCCGGCAATGATTCCCAGGCTGATAATCAACACACCGAAGCCGAGGGAGAGGGTAAAATACCTGTTTTTGACCACATATTTGATCGCGGGTGAATAGTACCTTCGAATCACCGTTTGCAGTCCCCGCTCGATTTTTTGCTGGAGACCTGCATGCCAGGATGTCAGCCGGCGGGATTTTATCTCGGATTGAGTCAAAGCATGATGCAAATGAGAGGGGAGAATTATCAGCGCTTCTCCGAGGGACACGATTAAAATGATGATCACGGCCATAGGCATGACGGCGATGAATTTCCCCATAATACCGGCAATAAACAGCAGGGGTGAAAATGCAACCACCGTCGTGCTGACCGCCATAACCACCGGTCCGCCGACTTCTTTTAACCCGTCAACGACCGCCGCGGTTGGGGATTTGCCCCGGCTGTAATGGGAATAGACATTTTCACCCACAATGATGGCATCATCCACTAGGATGCCAAGGGTCATGATAAACGCAAAAAGCGAAATCATGTTGACCGTTTGATCGAAACTGCTCAGGACCATAAAAGCCGCCATAAAGGAAATCGGAATGCCGAAAGCGACCCAGAAGGCCAGGCGCAGGTTCAGAAACAGGGCCAGGGCGATAAAAACCAGCGCAATACCCTGCACACCGTTGCGCAGCATCAGGTCGATACGGCCTTCGACCATCGTGGATATATCTCCCCAGACGGCAATTTCAAGGTCCTGCGGAAGTGTATCTTTGTGAGTCTCAACATAACCACGGGCGATTTTTGAAATTTCAATGATATCCTGCTCGCTCGTCCGGCTGACCTGGACAATGGCAGCCGGCTTCCCGTTAAACCGCGTCTTGATATCTAAATCTTCAAATCCGTCGATGACCCTGGCAACTTGACCCAACCTCACCACCGTACCGTCATTTAAGGTAATCAGGGGGATTTGCTCAAACTCCCGGCCGGTATAAAGCTGACCTTTGGCCCGGATCAGGATTTCCCCCTGGGTGGTTTTGATTTTACCCCCCGGCAGGTCGATGCTGCCGGCTCTGACGGCACTGACGACCTGGTCAAAAGAAATTCCATAACGGCGAAGGTCTTCTTCAGACACTTCCACCGAAATTTCGTAATCCCGCACGCCCACCAGATCAATTTGAGTAATTGATTCGGGTTGTTTGAACCTGAAGCGCTTAAGTATGGCAGCAATTATATCTTGAAATCCACCGAAACCCTTATTTGAAACTGCTTCGGCTTCCAAAAGGTCATCCCGGATTTTTTCAGCAATTTGTCGCATGCGCTTTTCGGAGACTTCCCCGAACACCGCCACCGAAATGGTCGGATCCTGGTTGATGATTTCCATCACCACCGGTTCTTCAGCCTCCTCGGGGAAGGTATCGATACGATCCACTTCGGCCTTGATCTCATCCAAGATTTTTTGGACATCGGCTCCTGTTTCAAGCTCTGCGAGAACCTGGCCGTTTCCCTCCCGTGCGGTGGATATCAGACGTTTGATACCTTCAATGCTCTGGATTTCCTCCTCGACCTTAATGCAGATCCCCTCTTCCACCTCCTCCGGACTTGAACCCGGGTAAGGAACGGTTACCACGATCATGTCCAACGAAAACTGCGGAAACATCTCCCGCCGCATCTTCATCACCGTAAAGATACCGGCCAAGATGATAAACACCATAATCAGGTTGATGGTGACGTTGTTTTTGATTGACCAGTTGCCTAGTGCGCGCATGGGGTTCGTTATTGGTTATTGGTTATTAGTTATTGGAAAATGAAAAGAAGTTGTTGTTCGTTATCGGTTATTGGATTGAGGGTAAAAGTTATCAGTTACTTGTTATTTGTTTTCGATAAGACGACGGTTCAAGTAACCGATATATCCATTCAATAGTGCCAGTGCCTTGGAAATCTTATCTCGACCGAGTTGATAATCATTTTGATCGATGAATCCTTCATCTAACTAATTTTCTTTCACCCGAACCCGCATCCCATCCACCGCCCCGGACAAGGGGGTGCTGATGATCTGGTCTTCTTCGGACAGGCCTTCATTGACAATCACCGAATCCTTATAACTGCGTAAGATGCCGACCTCTTTAACTTTAAGCTGATCCTCCTGCAGGGTGTAGACGACATCACCCGCATACACCACATATCGCGGCAGGACATAGGCTTGATTGACCGTTTTTCCTTTAATCCTTATCGTTACGAACATTCCGGGCCGGAGGCGAAAACCTGCGGCGGATTCTTCGGCGGCCGCGGTTTCGGCGACTTCGATCACGACCGGCAGGGTTCGGGTTCGCTCATCCATTCTGGCCTTCACCCTGGCGACGCGTCCCGGCCAGACTTGCTGTTCGCCGGTGTTGCGAAATATGACATCGGCTGCCACCGGAGTATTGTTGCCCATGCCGGGCGGCAACCATTTGAATTCTTTGGTCGGGATGTTGACCTCGATGTCCAGCTCGCCGGCCTTGTAAATACTGCCCAACTGCTGCCCGACATTCACATGCTGCCCCACCTCGACCACTTTATCGAGAACCCAGCCGTCAAAAAGGGCCTCGATGCCGGACCGTTCAAGATCGAGCTCGGCCTGTTGATACATAACCTCGGCCATGTCCCGGGCGGCAATTAATTGCTCCCGCTGGGGGCCGATTAGAGCCTGTTGATTTTCAAGCGCCTGGAGACGCTCGCGGCTGGCCAGCAAGGCCTGTTCGGCTTTATCCAACTGGGACTGGGCAATCACTTTACGGTCGATCAGCTTTTTCAAACGTCGATATTCATTTTTGGCCAATCGAACATCGGACTCGGCGATCTTGACCCGTGATCTGAGGTTGGCGACCTCCTGCTCGAGTCGCTTGAGTTCCGCTTCGGTTTGGATAATCTGGACTTTGCGCCGTTTGGCTTCAAGGCGGTATGTTCGAGGATCAATTTGAATCAGGAGGGTTCCTTTTTTTACAAAACCACCCTCTTTAAATGACTGGTTTATATCGACTATTTGTCCCCGTACCTGGGCCACCAGCTTGAGTGATTCCCGGGGTGCAACCGTGCCGAAGGCCTCAACCACCATTTGAAAATCCTCGGCTTCGGCTGTAAATACCTCAACCAGCCGCCCTTTCTGAACCGGTACCTGCCGCTGGGCCTTGGGGCGCAAGATGACGAGGGTCACCGCGATGGCCAGAGCCACCAGCAAAACGAAAAAAACCCGGATAGTTTTAAACAACCCGCCTTTTTTCATAAACTATATTTCCCGTTGAGATTATAGATCATTTGAAACAAGAAGTTACCCTATTTCTCTCTATTTGACAATAAAAAACTTCGGAAATAAAACTTTTCAGAAATAAATTATAAGAATCGCGCTGACAATTTTCACCGCCTAAAAAAACCGCCTGCTCCTCAACGCGAACAGGCGGTTGTTGTAGATCGTGTTATGATAGGGGTGCCCCCTTATTTTAGGTCAATGCTGGGGTGGTGATTGTTCAATAATCCGAATCAGCCTTCCTGTATCTTTTCAGTCAGCACCGGCACAAAGTCTAGCAGGTCCTCGATCACGCCCACGTCAGCCACCTGAAAAATAGGTGCCTTCGGGTTCTTGTTGACGGCCACGATGTAGGGATTTCCCTTGAGTCCCCCCAAATGCTGAAAAGAGCCGCTGATACCCAGCGCCAGATAGACCTTGGGTTTAACCGTCTGGCCGGAAGTTCCCACCTGCCGTGATTTTTCCAGCCACTTGGCATCCACGATCGGTCGCGAACAGGAAACCACCGCCCCGATTGCCTCGGCCAGTTCGTCGGCGATTTCGATATTATCTTCATCTTCGATGCCACGGCCGACTGAAACGAGAACATCCTCTTTGGTAATGTCGACATCACCGACTTCGGCCTCGACCACTTCAAGAAATCGTCGGCCGACGGCGAGATCGCCAACTTCCGCCGATTTGTCCACCACCTGTCCGCCGGCGGACCCGGAATCTTCGGCTTGAAAAACGCCCGGGCGAACATTGATTACCGCTCCGGCCGCGATGTCGCAGTTCGAATGGGTGCTGACCTGCCCGCTGAATTCCTGGCGCAATATTTTAAGGGTATCGCCTTCCAGACCTTCAAAATCCACCACGTCGGAGGCAAAGACGGAGTCCAACTTGATCGATAGTCCCGGGCCGAGATCCATGCCGAATGTGTCATGGGGGATCAATACGAGGGCGTCCGGGGGCAGAGCACTCACCAGCAGTTTACGAATCGCCTCGGCATTGGGGTATGCCAGCGCTTCATTATCGAATTTCCAGACCTCTTTATAGGAAGTCGCAACTTCGCTGCAAACCGCATCGAGTTCGGCTCCCGCGCCAACCACGATAGCCGTGGGCGAGGAATCCGGATTAATTTTTCGGGCCGCAATTACCAGCTCCTGGGCGGTATCGTCGGCCTTGCCTGCTTTATGTCCAATATATGCAAAAACCTGTCCGGCCATTATTTAATCCCTCCTTTGGCTTTTAAGAGTTCGATCAATTTTTCGGCCACTTCTTCCATGCCGCCTTCAAGGATCTCAGCGCCTTCACCGAGGTCAGGCACGAAGTAGTCCAGCCTTTTCAGGCCGGCGCCGGCCGCTCCCACGGAATCGGCCGCCAAACCGAGATCACCTGCTCCCCAGACGGGGATATCGACCGATGCCACTTTGCGGATGCCCCGGATCCCGACGTAGCGCGGCTCATTAATACCGGTTTGGATGGAGAGCACGCAGGGCAGGTCAATTTCGCTCAATTCCTGATTGCCGCCTTCGATTTCACGTCCGACCTTCAGTTTCTGATCATCCAGCGGTTCGATGAAATTGACAACCGATGCATAGGGCACATCCAGCAGGGCGGCCAGCATGCCGCCCACCTGGCCGGCCCCGTCGTCGGCCAGGGCACCGGTTAGGATCAGGTCATAGTTGCCCTTGTCCACGGCTGCTTTCAGCAAAGTGGCAATTCCTTTGCCGTCCGATCCTTCGAAAGCGTCGTCCGATAGCAGGATGCCATTGTTGGCACCCATGGCCATTTCTCTTCGGACCACCTCTTCAGCGTCCTCATCTCCAACGGATATCACCGTTACGGAGCCGCCGACCTTATCGACGATTTGAATCGCTTCTTCCACCGCGTAGTTGTCCCATTCGTTCACCGAGTAAACAAGATCGTCGCGTTCAATATCGTTGCCGTCACCGGCAACCTCGATCTCGTTTTCGGCGGTATCAGGAACTCTTTTGACACAAACCAGAATTTCCATCTTTTTCCTCCGGAACGTTAGAAGTTATTAGTTATTAGTTATTAGTTTTACATTGTCATATTATCAGAATAAGGTATTTATTCGAATATCAGGTGGTTGTCATTTTAATTGAAAAAATGAGCTAAAATTTGAAATGAGCTAAAATGATCTAAAATTGTAGTATTCTGCCGGTTTTAAAAAAAGACAGAGCGCAGCGATACCACAAATCCGCAATCTGCAATCCGCAATCCGCAATCTAACATTCCGGAATCAGAATCCAGGAACCCAATTTTAAAATGACAGAATACCTCAAATATTCAATCTTCAATCTTCAATATCAAGGTGTCGCGCAACCAACTCACACAGATCAATGGCTTCCAATTCCCCCTCGAGCCCGGCCACTTTGATCGCGTCCTCGATGTTCACCAGGCAAAAGGGGCAGGCCGTCACAATCACATCGGCCCCGGCCTGTTTGGCCATCTCGACCCTGAGAACCCCCATCCGCTGCTCTTCTTCGGGCTCGTAAAACAGCATCAGACCGCCTCCACCGCAGCAAAACGAGCGGTCCCGGCATTTGCCCTCCATTTCAACCCGCTTTATCCCCGGGATGGCATCGATGGCGGCCCGGGGGTCATCATACAGGCTGTTGTGGCGTCCCAGGTAGCAGGGATCGTGATAGACGTATACCTTGCCGGCCTCCGCCGCGGGCTTCAGGCGAATTTTTCCCGCAGCGGCATGGCGCGCGATGGTCCGGCTGATGTGCTCCACCGGCGGCAGGTCGGTATAGTCATTGGTCAGGGCATTGTAGGCGTGGGGATCGGCCGTGATAATATTTGCAGCGCCTGAATTCAAAATCGCATCTGTATTGCGATCCTTTAAATCCTGGAAAAGCATTTCTTCGCCGAATCGGCGAACTTCGTGGCCGCTGTCCTTTTCGGCCTTGCCCAGGATACCGAAATCGATGCCGGCGGCCGTAAGTATTCTGGCTGTTGACCGCGCGATATCCTGCATGCGGTCGTCAAAAGACGATATGCTGTCAACAAAGTAAAGCGTATCAGCCGTCTTGCCTTTTTCAAGGACCTTCACGGGAGTCTCCTCGGCCAGGTCCTTGGTCCAGTCGGCCCGTTTGCGTTCCATCTTGCCCCAAGGGTTGCCTCTTTTTTCAAGGGCGCCGAGCGGTTTCTGAAGGGACTGGGGCACCATGCCTTCATCCACCATACCGCGTCTTAAGTCCACCATCTTGTCGATGTACTCGATGGTGACCGGGCACTCCTGCTCGCAGGCGCCGCAGGTCGTGCAGGACCAGATCTCATCTTCACTGTAAATGTCGCCGATCAAAGGCTTGGATGGGCCGCCGTTGCTGCCGATCCAGGGGTAGTGTTTAAACGCATAATCGCGCCCTTTTATGGAGATAAAACGCGGCGAAAGGGGCCGGCTGACGGCATTGGCCGGGCAGTGGTCGGAGCATCTGCCGCAATCGACGCAGGTGTAGAAATCGAGCATGTGCTTCCAGGTAAAATCCTCAAATACCTTAACCCCGAAAGATTCCAGGTCATCCAGCTTATCATCGTCGACCCCGTAGCGCACCGGCTTGACATTGCCCCGGTCAAGCCGCATGAAAAATACGTTGAAAATGGAGATAATCACATGGAAATGCTTGCCCATGGGCAAAAAGCACAGGAAGAAGAAAAATGTTATCTCATGGATAAAATAGGTAACCGAATGCACACCCTGCAGCACAGAAAGCGAGGTGCCGCTTAAAAGATGTTTAAAAAACCACACCAGGGTCAACGGTGGTGTAAATTCGGCGTGCAACCCTTTTTGAATCTGGGCTGCCACCAGGCCGGCCTCAAAGAAGCTCTCGGTTATCACCAGCGTCGCGATAAGGCCCAGCACCAGCAGGGCTTCCCAGGTATGATCTTTGCCGTACTGCGGCGGCACGGCATAGCGGGCCGGTTTAAAAAACAAACGCCGCGCGGCGGCAATGGCCACTGCAATCAGAATCCAGGTGGCGGCGTAATCCTTCAAAACGCTGTAGAAGGCACCGAACGATCCGCTGAAACCGGGCAATTGAAACCCGTCCACGAAGCCGATAAATACCAGTTGGGTGGACCGGGCGCCGAGAATCAAAAACCCGGCAAAAAGAAAAATGTGTACCACGCCGGCCAGCATGTAGCGCGGATGCCGCCATTGGCCCAGCCAGATTTTAATAACCGCGCGGATCCTTTCGGGGACCCGATTGAACCGATCGTCCGGAGCGGCCCGCAAAAGGGGCATCAGCCGCTTGTAAATGATATAGGCAAAGGTACCGACACCGATCAGCGGTATCAGGATATAGATGATGCTGGCGGGAATACCCAGAATTGTGGCAGAAGCCGGAGAAATTAGCGCAGTTTCCATGTATCTAATTGTTTCTCCCTTCGATATAATTTTTAATCAACCCAAATTTAGACGCAAGGGGCTTGCATATCATGATTATACCCTTGAAACAAGGGTTTAATGAGCGCTACGCTTGAGTGCTTCGCACTGCTGAAAGAGCGCTTCGCTTGACGAGCGCTGCGCTTGAGGAGCGCTTCGCTTGAGGAGCGCTACGCTTGAAGGAGCGTTTCACTTGACGAGCGCTGCGCTTGAGGCCATAAAACCTCGAGTTCCGAAGGAACGCTCCTCGAACGAAGTGCTCCTAAAGCGCAGCGCTCCTATAGGCACGCAGGGCCGCTCATTATTTATTTCCCGCCAAACGCATCCTCGGAAATATCTACCGCCTCGCTGCTGGTTGACAAAACGGCATTCATCTTGCCAAGGGTGACAGGCAATATGCAATTGGCAAAAAACTCGGCGCTCTTCAGCTGACCTTCGTAAAAGGCGACATCCTTTTTCTTGGCACCATTGCCCAATTTTTGCGCGGCGATGGTGGCTCGCCACAAGAGCAGCCAGGCCATGACCACATCACCGGAAACCTCCATGAACGGATAAGCGTGGGCAAAAGCCGCCATAACCTGGGGCGACATGGCGGTCTGTCCCAGATGCAGGGCAACCTCCCCCAGTTTGTTCAGGGCCGCCTCCAATTTGCCGGCACAATCTTCCAGGCCGGTCTGGGCCCTGGCCGCGGCAATGGTGACCTGGATCTCCCCCATCAGATCCATGATCGGTTTGCCCTTATTCAGGCCGAGTTTACGCCCCAAAAGATCCATGGCCTGGATGCCGTTGGTTCCCTCGTATATCGGGGTAATGCGACAGTCCCGCAGAAGCTGCTCCATGGGGTATTCTTTGATGTAGCCGTAGCCGCCGAATATCTGAACGCCGAGATTGCAGACATCAAAGGCCCGGTCGGATACATAGCCCTTGGCGATGGGAATCAGCAAATCGACAATCCCCTGGTATTTGGCCTTATCCGCTTCACTGTCGGCGATGTGGATCCGGTCATCGCAGTTGCCGACGTAGTACAGCAGGCTGCGCATGCCTTCAACATAGGCTTTCATGGTCAGCAGCATGCGCCGGACATCGGGATGCTGAATGATCGGCACCCCCGGGGCGCTCTTATCCATCATATTCATCAGGTGCCGCCCCTGGACCCGCTGACGGGCATACTTGATCGCATGCATATAGGCCGCACTGGCACAGGCAAAACCCTGGATTCCCACCAGCAAACGCGCTTCATTCATCATCAAAAACATGGAGCGCATCCCTTTGTTTTCTTCGCCCAGCAGCATTCCCCGGCAATGGCCTTTGCTGCCGAGGGACATGGAACAGGTGGCGTTGCCGTGAATACCCATTTTTTCTTCCACGCCGGTGCAAACCACATCGTTGGACTCACCCAGGCTGCCATCGTCGTTGACCCAGAACTTGGGAACAATAAATAGGGAGATGCCGCCGGTACCCTCGGGTGCGCCTTCGATGCGGGCCAATACCGGATGGATGATATTTTCCGCCATATCATGCTCGCCGGAGGAAATAAAAATTTTGTTGCCCGTGATCGAATAGGATCCATCGTCGTTTTTAACCGCCGTGGTGGTCAAGGCCCCGACATCGGACCCGGCCTCAGGTTCGGTCAACAGCATGGTGCCGGTCCATTCCCCGGTATACATTTTTTTCAGGAAAAGCGCTTTTTGCTTTTCAGTGCCGAAGGTTTCCACCAGTTTGCCGGCCCCGTGCGTCAGACCCGGATACATCATGAAGGCGAAATTGGCCCCGTTCATGTAGTCGCTGGCTGCCAGGGCCACGGTTCGCGGCATGCCCTGCCCGCCCCAGGCAGATATTTTATTGGGCCAATTTATTTTACATGGTTCGATTTTTTCAGCAAAGTCCGGCCGATTTTCTCGCTTTGCTTTGCACAGAATCTCGAAACAGATTTAGTTAAACAGTTAATTTGCTG
>Ga0209786_1000609_pt1 | contig 11714 bp, 10 predicted proteins | sample WorMetilvaeELBA2_FD_187405 | JGI IMG/M metagenome (GOLD analysis project Ga0209786, IMG submission 187405) | Marine gutless worms symbiont microbial communities from Max Planck institute for Marine Microbiology, Germany - Olavius ilvae ELBA.2... ...
CTAAAATCTGAGATTGCAATGATTGACTCTGGTTAATTGAATTTTCAAAGAACCGGCTCGGATCGGACCCGTGGAGTGTTGCCTAAAAAAAATTGAAATTTTTTGCTTGACTTCTTCTTGGTGCTCTTCATTAAAAGCGAATCACGCTGAAGACGTGACCCAAAGCCCGCAGAGCCGCAGAATATCGAATATTGAATATCGAAGGGTGGAATCGCTTCAGGCTTCGCCTTCGGCTACGACCCGACAGGTCGCTCAGTCTTTTTATAAAATAGACCGTTCGACAAAAAGCTCACGACAGGCAGAATACATTCCTTCGACATTCGACATTCATTATTCGATATTCGATATTCGCTTTTTCAAAGTTTCTTTTTTCGATTTGATCGGCTGTTGGTTTGGCCGGCGGCTGGGCTGACACCTGAAACCTGCAGGTAGTGGTTGCCACCTATATCACCCCTTCACAGCGGACCAATGCCGGTCCCTCAGGGGTAGGATTTTTAATCTTGCCTTCATCCGTTTAAATATCCGGTCAGCAGGTTGACCACATTGATGCCTATTTCATCGACGGCATAACCGCCTTCCATGATAAAAAGGCTGGGGCCGCGAAATTTTTGCGCAATCTTAGAACCTATTTCGAAGAAATGATCACTTTTTAATTCGAATCTCGAAATGGGATCCTTCTCATAGGTGTCGACACCCAGCGAGATCACCAGCACATCCGGTGCATAATTATGGATTTGCGCGAGGGCCTGATCGAGGCCTAATTGATAATCATCCCATTGGGTTCCCCACGGCATCGGAAAATTGCTATTGCAGCCTTCACCGGATTTGCTGCCGATCTCATCGACATAGCCGAGGAAATAGGGAAACTCCTGGCTGGGATCTCCGTGAAGTGATACGTAGAGGACATCGGCGCGGTCGTAGAAAATGGACTGGCTTCCATTTCCATGATGATAGTCCACGTCCAGAAGGGCGACCCGGCCGGCTCCCCCGTCAAGCAGGGCCTGGGCCGCGACCGCTGCATTGTTGAAGAAACAGTATCCCCCGTAGATATCGGCGGCTGCGTGGTGGCCTGGAGGCCGACAGGCTGAAAAAACGCTTTGTTGTCCGTTTTGGATCAAATCGGCGCCTGTCAGGGCCACATCGACCGAGGCCCTGATCGCCGGCCAGGTGCCGGCGGTAATCGGCGTCCCGGCGTCAAAGGAATAGTAGCTCAATTGACCGTCGATCTCTTTGGGCAGCTTTTGCCGGAAAGTTCGACTGGGCCAGCAGATGGGCAGCGCGTCGGTATCGCCGTGTCGCTGTTTCCAGTTGGTGTGGGCGGTGCGCATAAATTCGATAAAATCGTGCGTGTGAATCCTGGCGATGGGATCTGTGCCGAACTCCCGGGGCTCGATTATCTTGCCAAGTTCGGCTTCGCCAATCCGTTCCATGATAATGTCCATGCGCTTGGGGCATTCGAAAGGCGTGACAAACTGGCCGTCAATCAGCTCATATTGGCCGAAGTGCAAACTGTGCTTTTTTGAAAAAACAGTAATCATGGACAATTCCTTAGTTGACTTGATTCTGTAAATCAACTTAATTCTCCCTAATAATGCATAAAATCTTGATAACTAGCCTGGCCGATGTTTTTGAGACCGTTGTTTTTTACGAGCTGATGCTGGATGCTGGATACTGGATGCTGGATGCTGGATGCTGGATACTGGATACTGGATGCTGGATAACTAAAAATGCACCGACGGTGAATTCCAAGAACATCCAGTATCCAGTAACCAGAATCAAGGATCAGTCAATCCTGGTATTGGTTTCCATTGCAGCAGCTAGGTTTATCTTCGATTTTTTATGCAACTAAGGGGTTCTTGATATCGTCAAGGGCAGGGAGATGAGATTTATGTTCGCATGCGCAGATGTGCACTACTATGATGATCATGCTGTGGCTGCATGTATATTATTCGAAAATTGGACGGGTTCAATGCCAGCCGCCCGTTATCACACGACGATCGCAAATATAGCACCATACATCCCGGGGCAATTTTATCTGCGTGAACTTCCATGTATCCTAAAAGTCTTGGAACTTGTTGATGAATATATCGAGGCAATCCTAATTGACGGTTATGTCTGGCTGGACAACCGCCGGTCGCCCGGACTGGGCGCTTATCTCTATTACAAGTTAAAAGAAAAGACACCTGTCATCGGCATCGCCAAAAGTCAATACAAGCAATCTGAAGCAGCCGAAAAGATTATGAGGGGAAGAAGTAAAAAACCACTATACGTGACGGCTGTCGGTATGGATCAAGGTCTTGCAGCAAACTTGATTTTCAAAATGCATGGCAAATTCAGAATACCGACGCTTTTAAAAAAAGCGGATCAGATTAGCAAAAATGTAAGGGCTCCAGAGTCTCATCAAGGGTGAAGTCCGCCGCCGACAACAGGTTGTATGGAAAAGGAGGACATTATTAACCCGGTGACAAATTACGTCATTCCCCGCTAAAGCCATCCGGGATCTTCGACCGGCCGCAGCGGAGCGGAGAGCCGGAATCCAGCAAACGCCCCAATTTTACTGGATTCCTGCCTTCGCGGGAATGACCTGAGGATAATTAGAAGATACTCTATTTAACCGCCGGTTTAATATAATATCGTACGATACGAATCCAAATAATCAACCACGTAACTGAATTATCCTTTTTTAGGGCGGGATATTAGTATTGCAAATTTCCAACCCACCTCAAGTTCTACGCTTATACTCCGATATTACTTTCAGAACGAAAGGAAAATCTCATGATCGGTGAAATTATAGGCGATATATTCGGGGAAATCATTTCCGGGAGCGATCCGTCCAAACGCTCTCAAGCGGTGATTCGGGTTCTCTTCGGCCTGCTGGGCGTAGTGCTCTCCGCAGCCGGTGTCGTAAAAACCTTTTCTTACGACGCGGGGGTGGGTTTCCGATTGGCTGGCAGGTTCCTGTTTGCAATGCTTCTGTGTTTTTGTGGATTCAACATCGTACTGCATCGACATTGGAAATGGCCGGGACGATTATTTCTACTCAGTTTACCGCTGCTATTCGCGGTTCGGATTATATTCGGACCGTAAATCTTATCTGATTTTGAAAACCGGCCTATCTCTTTGCAGTGTGAATAGGGGGCATCCTTGATTAATGGAATCTCCCGATCTGCCTTTTTAATCATTTTTGAGACAACGCAACTCGCAAACCACCCTCCTTCCCGCAACCCGCAAGACACCATCTCAGATTGGGCGGCTGATCTAATTCCAGACATTGTCTGACTGCCTGTTGACATTATTTAAGGCACAGTGATATGTACAAAAAATGCCAATTTCAAAGCACCCGAACCGGGAGTTTTCGAGGATGGTTAATGGTTGGCGGTATAGCAATTCATAGATGCGCAAATATTAACCCTAACGGAAAAAGGAGGAGGCATATGCAAAGGAGAATTTGTCGATTAACCGTTGTGGGCTTGGTCGCACTGGTGGCGATCGCATTTTTGTTCTCACCGGCCTGGGCCGGCAAAAAGGACGACACACTCTATATCTCGCTGGAAAAAGAGATGGAGAATGTCGACCGCTACTTCAACACCGCCCGGGAGGGCATTGTCTTTGCCCGGCACGTTTATGACAACCTGCTGTGGCGTGATCCTGAGACTTACGAATACAAGGGGCTGTTGGCCAAGACTTTCGAATGGGAAGGGAACACGGCCCTGGTCATCAATTTAAGACAGGGCGTCAAATTCCACAACGGGCAGGAAATGACCGCCGATGACGTGGTGTATACCCTGAACTGGGTTATCGATCCCGCCAACGGAGTTCTGGCCCGCAATTATGTGGATTGGATGAAAAATGTCGAAAAGCTGGGCCCTTACAAAGTTCGCATCAACCTGCATAAACCATTTCCGGCGGCGTTTGAGTTTCTGTCCGGCGCCAATCCGATTTATCCCAAGGACTACTATGCCGAAGTCGGGCCCAAAGGCTTCGGGCTCAAGCCCATCGGAACCGGTCCTTACAAATGTGTCGAGTTGGAACCCGGCAAACGCTACGTGCTGGTTAAAAACGAAGATTATTTCAAAGACAGCCCCAAGGGCACGCCTTCGATCGGCAAGATCGTCTGGCGCACCATCCCCGAGGTCAACACCAAGGTGGCGGAGCTGATGACCGGGGGCCTGGATTGGATCTGGCTGGTGCCAAAAGATCAGGCCAAAAACCTGGCCGGGGTTCCCAACGTCAAGGTGGTGGCGGCCGAAACCATGCGCATCGGCTTTCTGAAGATGGACGCCGCCAACCGTTCCGAGGAGGCCCTGGGAGTTGACAATCCGTTCAAACATCTCAAAGTTCGGCAGGCAGTGAATCACGCCATCGACCGTGAAGCCATCAGCAAAAACCTCGTGGGCGGTCAGTCCCGGGTGGTCAACTCGGCCTGCTTTCCGACCCAGTTCGGCTGCACCGCTGACGTCGTTAAATACGAATATAATCCGGAGAAGGCCAAAAAGCTCCTGGCTGAAGCCGGCTATCCCGACGGGTTTGAAACCACCCTGTACGGCTATCGCAACCGTCCATATGCCGAGGCCATGGTCGGCTATTTGAGAGATGCCGGTATCAAAGCCAAGCTGTTGATGATGAAATATTCGGCTTTGAGGGAAAAAAGCCGCGCCGGGAAAGTTCAGCTCAATTTCCAGACCTGGGGGTCTTATTCGATCAACGATGTCTCGGCCATCGACAGTTACTTTTTCAAATTTCAACCGGATGATGATGCCCGCGATCCCCAAGTGCGCGATTGGCTCGATGAGGGCGATTCCACAATTGATGTTGAAGCACGCAAATCAGTTTATAAAAAAGCGCTGCAACGCATTGCCGAACAAGCTTATTGGGCCCCCATGTTTACCTGGGTGTCCAACAACTGCATGAACAACGATCTGGACTTCACGCCTTATCCGGACGCGGTGCCCCGTTTTTACCGTGCTAGATGGAAATAAAAACATGGCCGGTGAGGGTGGGACGGTGACGTTGCTAATTTAATTGCAACGAATGGTCCGACGCAAAAGCCGTTGTGGGCGGGGATAAACAGACTGTCCAATAACCTCCGAATATGCGATTAATTCCCTCCCCCTTGACGGGGGAGGGTTAGGGTGGGGGTGATAAAATAGGAAAGGATTCAAAGTGTTCTCGAATCACCCTCCCCTTGATCCCCTCCCGTCCACGCCGAAGCGGGATCTTCGACAAGGGAGGGAAACGGGAGATTGGAATCGCCTCGGGCAGACAAACCTTGCCTATACAAGCAGACCCCCATCAGAAAGGGTAGGGGTGAGGTTTATCCCCGCCCGCCAACTTTGATATTACTTGACCACTTTTACTCTGGATTTGCCGACATGGGTATACCCCATGCCGGCTTTCACCGGTTGATAAGAGGAGTGTTCGCTTAATCCTTTGACTGGCATGTCGGCCGATTCCTTCAGCCGCACCGCCATGCACACTCAGCCCACCATACCGATTGGGCTGAAACCCCTAAACTGCAGCTGGAAAATTCTATGCTGATTTACACGCTTCGCCGACTCGGTTTGGCCTTGCTGGTGGCCCTGGCCGTTTCCCTGGTCAGCTTTTTTTTGATTCGCATGTCGGGCGATCCGGCGATCGCCCTGGCTGGTGAGAATGCCTCGGCCAAAGAGATCGAGTACGTTCGCAAACAGTACGGTTTTGACCGTCCGCTGATCATCCAGTATCTGGACTGGGGCTACCGGGCCTTGCAGGGTGATTTTGGCGAGTCGCCCTATTTTAACCAGCCGGTGACCACGATTATCGGCGATCGGATCGGGGTCACCATGACCCTGGGCCTGTGTGCCCTGTGCTTTGCGGTCCTGCTGTCCATCCCCCTGGGAGTGCTGGCCGCCACCCGTCCCAACACGTGGATCGATCGACTCGCGCTGTCAATCTCGGTGATGGGGCAGGCCATGCCCTCCTTCTGGTTCGGCCTGATCATGATCATCTTTTTCGGGGTGTACCTGCGCTGGCTGCCCATTTCGGGCGACGCCAGCTGGGCCCATTTCGTGATGCCGACCATTGCCCTGGGATATTATGCCACACCGGCCTTCATGCGGCTGACGCGCTCAGGCATGCTGGAAGTCCTGGCATCGGATCATATTCGAACCGCGAGGGCCAAGGGTTTGCGCTGGCCCAAGATCCTCTACAAACACGCCCTGCGCAATGCGATCATTCCGGTGGTGGCGCTGGCGGCGGTCCAACTGGGCTTTATGCTGGGGGGCTCGTTCATCATCGAATCGGTTTTTGCCATTCACGGCATCGGGTTTTTAGCGCTCCAATCCGTTAACCGTTCCGATCTGCCGGTTGTTCAGGCCATCGTGCTGCTGCTGTCGATAATTTATGTGTTTTTGACCTTTTTAAGTGATTTATTGAATGCGTTTCTGGATCCACGCATACGAGTCAGGTAATCCATGCCAAACACAATTACCACCGATTCCAAGGTAGATTCCGCCGAAGCCGGTCTGGGCCTGGAAGTTGTCTTTCCGACTCCGGTGCAAATCATGCGCAGCCGAATGACCCGCCACAAAGGATTTATCTTTGGCGGTGGAGTGCTGGTACTGGTATTGCTCATGGCTGTTCTGGCACCCGTCATCGCACCTCACGATCCATACCAGCAGGATCTCACAAATAGGCTGATTCCCCCGATTTGGCACGACAACGGCACCTGGCAACATCCTCTGGGCACCGACAACCTCGGCCGGGATTACATTAGCCGTGTAATTTACGGTTGCCGCATATCGCTGTTGATCGGATTTGCCTGTGTCCTGATCGCAGCCGTGATCGGCGCCGGCCTGGGTCTGGCGGCGGGCTACTTCGGCGGCCGGGTGGACATGATCGTCAGTTTTGTCATCATGGTGCGCCTGTCTCTGCCGGCCGTTTTGGTGGCCTTGGCGGTGGTGGCCCTGATCGGCGGATCGATGCAGATTGTGATTATTACGCTAGGCTGCCTCATCTGGGATCGTTTTGCAGTCGTGCTGCGGGCCACCACCCAGCAGATCCGGTCCATGGACTATATCCCGGCGGCCCAGGCTGCCGGCTGCTCCACTTTCTGGATTATGAGCCGGGAGATTATGCCCAACCTGCTCAATAACCTGGTGGTGGTGGCCACCCTGGAGGTGGGCCGGGCCATACTGCTGGAAGCCGCCCTGTCTTTTCTGGGCATGGGCGTGCAGCCGCCGACGCCTTCCTGGGGATTGATGATTTCCGAAGGCAGGGAATTTATGTTGTTTGACCCCTATCTCATCACCATTCCGGGGGCGGCGCTGTTTATCATGGTGCTGGGCATTAATCTGCTGGGCGACGGACTGCGCGATGTCACCGCACCGGAGGGCAAGGCATGAGTGCGCTGTTGGAGGTCAAAAACCTGAATGTGGATCTGCCCTTGCCGGCCGGGCTGCTGCATGCGGTGCGCGAGGTCAGTTTTTCCGTTGCCAAGGGTGAGACGTTGAGCCTGGTGGGTGAGTCGGGCTGCGGAAAATCCATGACGGCCCTGGCCATCATGAACCTGCTGCCAGCAGGGGCTATTCGCCGGGCCGACACGTTGTACTTCGAAAACCGGAACCTGATGGACGCCGCTGCCACGGATATGATCGGCATCCGCGGGGCCCGCATGTCCATGATATTTCAGGAACCCATGACCTCGCTGGATCCCTGCTATACCATCGGCAACCAGCTCGAAGAAGCCCTGCGCGAGCACCGCAGCGTCTCCAAAATGGAGGCGCGCGAAAGGGCGGTTTTCCTGCTGGAAAAAGTCGGCATTACCGGTGCTGCTTCACGCCTCAAGCAATATCCCCACCAGCTTTCCGGCGGTCTGCGCCAGCGGGTGATGATCGCCATGGGACTGATGTGCGGGCCGAGCCTGATTATCGCCGATGAACCGACCACGGCCCTGGATGTGACGATTCAAGCCCAAATTCTGGAGCTTCTGGCATCGATCCAAAAAGAGTTCGACATGGGCCAGATTCTCATCACTCACGACCTGGGAGTGGTGTCTCGGGTGGCCGACCGTCTGGCGGTCATGTACTGCGGCCTGGTGGTGGAGACCGGACGGACCACCGAGGTTTTCCAAAACCCGATCCATCCCTACACGCGCGGGCTGATGGACTGTATTCCCGTGCCGGGCAAGACCCAGCCCGGTCAGGAATTGGGATCCATTCCGGGTATTGTGCCGACACCCATCGGCGACTTGTGGGGCTGCCCTTTTCGCAATCGCTGCTTTCTGGCCCATGACGCCTGCCGCGCCGACGGCATTAACCTGGTTGAAATCGCACCCGGCCGCAGCTACCGCTGTGTGCTCGGTCAGCCGGAACTGGCAGCCGCTTACGAAGGGGAGGTGAGATGAGCGAATCCGCCCTGCGAATCGAAAATGTGACCAAGACCTACATGGTCAGTGCCGGTGCCTTTAAAGGCAAACGAGCGCTGAAGGCCGTCAATGGCGTCAGCTTGGCGGTGCCCAAAGGATCGGTGCTGGGACTGGTTGGAGAATCCGGCTGCGGCAAGACGACGGTGGCCAAGATGGTGCTGGGTCTGGAAGGGATGACCAGCGGCGAGATCTACATCTCCGGACAGTCCATGTCATCGGTCAGCCCGAAAGCCATCGCCCGCCAGGTGCAGCCCGTATTTCAGGACCCCTACTCTTCGCTGAACCCCCGCAAATCCATTGCCAAAATAATTTCCCTGCCCATCCGGGCCCTGGGAGTGGCAGGCAATCGTGCGAATTGGGAAACCAAAGTCGATGAAATCATGGAAGTCGTCGGACTGCCGCCGCGGCTGAAACACAACTACCCCAATCAGCTTTCCGGCGGCCAGCGTCAGCGGGTGGCCGTCGCCCGGGCCTTGATCATGCGTCCGGAAGTGGTTTTGTGCGATGAACCGACCTCAGCCCTGGATGTATCCGTTCAGGCGCAAATATTGAATTTGCTCCTGAAACTAAGGCGGGAGTTGAACCTGACTTACGTGGTCATCACCCACGATCTGGCCGTGGTCGAACACATGGCCACCCGGGTGGCGGTGATGTACCTCGGGCGAATCGTGGAAGAAGCCGATACCGCTGCCTTATTCGAACGACCGCGCCATCCCTACACTCAGGCCCTGCTGACTTCCGTGCTGACCCCGGATCCGACGCTGGGGTTGCCGGAAACACACCTCGGCGTGGCCTATCCGAATCCCATCGATCCGCCGCCGGGCTGTACCTTTCATCCGCGCTGTCCCAAAGCCACTGACAAGTGTGCGAAAGTGGTTCCCCAACCGGAGGTTGACAACGACCGCCTGGTGGAATGTCATTATCCTGATTGAGGATTTCTGCCTCGTCACATTTCGAGCACATTCTATATGATTAGAGTTTGAGTATTTGGAAACTTCCATTAGAAAAATGATCTAAAATTTGAAATGAACTAATCCGCCAGAGGCGGACTAAATTTATTGTATTCTATCCATTTTATAAAAACAGACAGAGCGAAGTGATTCCTTAATTCTTGTCCGCCTCTGGAGGATTAGTCATTTTAGTCATTCCTTTTGCCGATAGCTCGGCCTTTTATAGCCAGGGACTATAGATAGAAATAACTACGATATTTACAGCTACTAGGGAGACCAACATGAGCCGTGAGAATGCGATTGCCCGTGCCGCCGCGATCTTTGACAATGGTGACTTTCTCGATCTGCTGAGCCGCTGGATTTCGTATCCCACCGAAAGTCAAAACGAAACCTGCCAGGATCCTTTGCACGATTATTTGACCGGTGCGATCACCCCGTATCTGGTAAATCTGGGCTTTACCTGTCGGGTGGCGGAAAATCCGGCCAACCCGCGGCTGCCTTTTTTGATCGGTCAGCGATTCGAAGGTGAGGATCTGCCGACGGTATTGACCTACGGCCACGGTGATACGGTGCTGGCCATGGACAACCGTTGGCGCGAAGGGCTTACACCCTGGCAGGTGATTCAGGAGGGTGACGCCTGGTATGGTCGTGGTACCGCCGACAACAAGGGACAGCACGCCATCAATCTGGCCGCATTGGCCTGTGTTCTTGAAGAACGCCGGCAACTGGGTTTTAACGTCAAGGTTTTAATCGAAATGGGGGAGGAGATGGGTTCGCCCGGATTGCACCAATTCTGTGCCGCTGAAAAAGACGGCCTGGCAGCCGATGTGCTCATCGCCTCGGACGGTCCGCGCATCGATCCCGCGCAGCCGACCCTTTTCGGCGGCAGCCGGTCGGTGTTTAATTTTGACCTGCGCCTTGACCTTAGAAAGGGCGGTCATCATTCCGGCAACTGGGGCGGGCTGCTGGCCAATCCGGGAATCATCCTGGCCCATGCCATTGCCTCGATGGTTGATGACCGGGGCCGTATCCTGGTCGATGGACTCCGGCCTGAGGGCATTCCGGATTCCGTGAAACGGGCCCTGGCCGAAGTGGCCGTGACCGGTCGCCAGGGTCCCACGATAGATCCGGATTGGGGCGAGCCCGGGCTCAGCCTGGCCGAAAAAGTTTACGGCTGGAATACCCTGGAGGTTCTGGCTTTCGAGTGCGGCAATCCGGCTGCCCCGGTGCATGCCATTCCTCCCAGTGCCTGGGCCCGCATGCATCTGCGTTTCGTGGCCGGCTGTGATCCGGATGACTTCATCCCGGCGGTTCGCAATCATTTAGACCGCCACGGCTACGCGATGATTAAGGTCGTACCGCCCCGCGAAGGCTGGTATCCGGCCACCCGCATGGATCCGGATAATCCCTGGGCCCAGTGGGCCGTTTCATCGGTGCAGCAGACCTGTGCGCAAAAGCCGGTTTTTTTGCCCAACCTGGGCGGTACCCTGCCCAATGATGCTTTCAGTCATGTTCTCGGGTTGCCGACTATCTGGGTGCCTCACTCCTACGGCGGTTGTTCGCAGCATGCGCCCAACGAGCACCTTCTGGCACCCATTGTCAGGGAGGGGTTGCAGATAATGGCCGGATTGTTCTGGGACCTGGCGGAAACACCACCTGATTGGCGTATTCTGTAATGAAATAGATCCGCCGACCTGCGACGAGCTCCCCTCGACTTGCTCGGGGCCTGAGCCTGTCGAACGGCAGTCGAGTCGAGGCGAACCACATATACTACATCTTCAATTTTCAATTCCCCGAATTAGCGGGATCACCGCTACGCGGCGACCGGATTGTCCGGGTTGGGTTAATACACATCAAGTCCAAGGGCGTTAGACAGTTACCAATTCAGTTTTGCGCAAATTGTGCAAGATATTTATTGGCATCTTTGTAAGGTACTAACAAACAAGCATTTACAAAGATTCGAATTGATTTCAACTTTTTGTATTTTTATGATACCAGCTTGTCCCGGTCGGGTATCTGTAAATCTGATTTTAGCTGTTTTGACGGTGACGGCTGAATTAAATAGATCCGCCGAAGGCGAACCACAAATATTCAATCTTCAATCTTCAATTTTCAATTTCGGCTTGTCCGGGTTGGGTTGCTAAATCATTGATGTTTTTTAATTTGAAAATTTTGAACTATTGATAGCTCGGGAGTTGAAACGGGAGTGAAGAAAAAAAAGGGTTTGATGCTAAGAAACTGGTACCATTACGAGAGATAGATGCTGGGCAGGTGAGCGAGCCCGAAGGGTGAAGCTCGCTCGCCTGCCCAACTCTATAACTCGGGCGGTCACTGTAAATTTTTTGGGTAGCCAGAGATAT
>Ga0209786_1000611_pt1 | contig 11649 bp, 9 predicted proteins | sample WorMetilvaeELBA2_FD_187405 | JGI IMG/M metagenome (GOLD analysis project Ga0209786, IMG submission 187405) | Marine gutless worms symbiont microbial communities from Max Planck institute for Marine Microbiology, Germany - Olavius ilvae ELBA.2... ...
AAATCGAGTTGAGCGTGTTCACCCAGCAAGGCCTGGACCGGCGCATTCCTGATCTGGAAACACTCCGCCGCGAGGCAACCGCCTGGGCGGAGCGCCGCAATGCCGAGCAGGCCAGCGTGGATTGGCAATTCACCACCGAGGATGCGCGGACCAAGCTCAAGCGACTCTATCCGCAATATAAAGAGAAATGACGGGCCCCTGCGCCAGGCTGCATTGTACCGGAAAAATAGACTGAAACTAGGTACTAGGGGGTGTTCTCAATTGAGCCAACTCCCCGCCGGGAACCGAGATCAGGTCTTGTAGGTCGGGTAAGGCGCGCTGGTGGTGGTCACGTCGGCTGCGGTGATTGGCGCGCCGTCACCCGACGCAAAGTAAGCTACGTCGTATCGGGTGACGATCGTCGGGTGGCGGCCATCCCTGGCCTTACCCGACCTACGCGGGCTCAGATAAATGTCAACAGCACCTAGTACCCCATTTCGCCTTATTTTTCAGTCTCAGAGCCCTTCCAAACGCGCCCAGGCAAGGCACAGAACCGTAGGGCGGGAAAGCGCAGCGCATCCCGCCTCCATGTTCTGCCTGGCTTAAATGTCAACAGCCCCTCGCCCGACAACGCGGTATTTCAAATTCCCCGATGACGCGGGTGATTCGTTCGAATCCGGGTTATCTACGGATGGGTTATCTACGGATCAGGCGGTTGCGCACCATCGAATGTCGGGTTACGGCGCGTTCGAAGGGGTTTGCATCCTTCACTATCGAGAGACGCGCCTAACCCGACCTACGAGACTTAAATGTCAACACGCCCTAGTCCTCACGCAGGAGCCGGAAGCGCTGACCCGGAGCCAGGTCCGGTGCGGCCACGTGCAGACGCTCGCCGTCGGGCCCCTGATCGCTCCCGAGCAGTATGACTCGGAGGCGCTGGCTATCCTCCCGGGTGACCCAAAGCTCCTCGTGGCTGTGCTCCACTGCCGCAATGGGCAGCGTCACGGCCCCGGTGCGTTCCGAGAGCCGCAGACCGAGCCGCGCCCGCAGGCCGCCGCGGTGGGGCCCGATCCGGTCACGGAGCGCCAGATCCACGGCAATCTTGCGGGTAACCGGGTCGAATCCCGGATAGGTGCGGTAGATGGAGGCAGCCACCTCCCGCTTCAGATCCGGCAGATGCAGGCGTAGCCCGTCGTTGTCGGAGTCGACCAGGGTCTTATACTGGTCCGGGGTGAGGGCAAAGGGTACGATCAGGGTGGTGAAGTCCGCGGCTGCGCCGACGTTTTCCCCGTCCTGTACCCACTGGCCCGGCTCCAGGTTACGGCGGGTGATCCGCCAGCCGGCGGGGGCACGGATGCGGGTGCGCAGCAGTCGCTCCCGGAGCACCTTGTGCCTGATCTCCAGGGCCTGCAGCTCGTAGCGGTTGTCCCGTAGGGTCTGCTCCAGGGCGTCGAGCTCGGAGGCGGAGGTGTGCTTCCGGCGGGCCAGCTCGGTGTGGCGTTTGATCTCCCGCCGGTCATAGGCGATCCGGGTCCGGAGGCGCTCTTGTTGGACCTCGACCTCCGCCAGCTCCAGCTTGATGAAGGTATCGTCCAGACGCGCGAAGATCCCGTCCTGGCCGATGGTCTCACCGATGTCGTAGGCGACCGCGACCACCCTGCCTGCGGTCTCGGTGGCGAGCGGCAGCTCGGCGCGTGCGCGGGTGAACCCGGTGAGGGTCACCTCCCGCAGCGCGGGCTCGGTGGCAACGAGGGGAACGCCTGGCTCCGCCGCGCCACCGGAGACAGCCACCATGGCCGCCAGCCATAGGGTTAGAGTTTGTCGACATTTGGCTCTAACCAACTGTTTTATACCCGTTGCACGTGAATATTTCGGTAAGCGAGGTGGGTGGATCGTGCCCGAGGGCAAGGCGCGACGAGGAGGAATAGCCGGCCTATTTTGACGAGCCGCAACGCTGTCAGCGCGGAAAAGGGCCGCAATCGGACCGTGAACGATGAATGTCAACAGCCCCTAAAGGTCAACACGACTTAAAACCCTGCCCGTCGCCTCATCTCTATTCTTCTTCCGTCATTCTCCCTGACGGGCTACGGGTGATATCGGCCCGGTCCTCCAGGTCCGCCAACAGGTCTTGGTAGTAGGCGCGGCCAATGTCCCGCGTCAGACCCTTGCGCATCCGGTCGCGGATTGCCTCGTCCAGGTCCTCGAGGGAACCGTCCACGACTTCGCCCAGAATCACCACGGCACCGTCCCCGTTGTTCAAGGACAAACTGCCGTAGCTTTCGTTGCCTCGATTCGGGCGACTCAGCGTAAAAGCGAAATCGAGGATTTGCGCCGGTATCTGCTCCGCATCCCGCGCGACTAGCCCGAAGTCCTCCACCTGGTAGTCCCCGGCGATCTCCGACAGGGCCCCGCCGGCGGTTAGCGCCTCCGTCAGTTCAGTGGCCTTGGCAGCGGCCGCATCCGCGGCGCGCTTGTCGCGCAGGATGGTCGTAATCTCGTCCCGGACCGCGTCCAAAGGTTTGGCGGCTGCCTCCTCGTGCTCCGGCACGCGCAGTATGACCGCCTGTAGCTGGTCATGATCGGGCTCGATGAGGTCGCTGTTGTTACCCTCCAGGAGTACCTCGTCGCTGAAGGCGGCGGCGAGTACCTTGGGGTGGGCCAGGATGCCTTCCCCACCGGAGCGATCGATCCAATCGCTGGTCTGAAGCTCAAGGCCAAGGGCTTCGGCCGCAGGCTCCAGGCTGTCCGGCGACTCATAGCTCAGGTTGGCCAGACGCTCGGCCGACTCGAAAAATAGCCCTTCGTTACTCCGTTGCTCCAGGTCGGCGATCAGCTCACGCTGCACCGCCTCGAAAGGCTTGGTCTCCCCCGGATCGATTTCGGTGACCTCGATCAGGTGGTAGCCGAAACGGCTGCGGATGACCTCGCTGAGCCGGCCCGCATCGAGGGCGAATGCGGCCTGATCGAGGGCCGGATCCAGTAAACCCCGCTCGATGAATCCGAGGTCTCCACCTTGTGTCGCCGATCCCGGGTCCTGGGACAGTTCTTTTGCTAAGGCGGCGAAGTCCTCTCCATCCGTAATCCGCCCCCGGATTTCCGCGCTGTCCGCCTTGGCCGCGTCTTCTTCCACCTCATCGGCCCCCGGGTCCAGGGCGATCAGGATATGGCGCACACGGCGCCTTTCAGGCTGGGTGAAGCGGTCCTTTTCCGCCTCGTAGTGCTCGCGCAATTCCTGCTCACCGGGTACCTCGGGTGGGGCAATCGATCCGGCATCCAACACCAGGTATCGGACCCGTATCCGCTCCGGAATCTGAAACCGCGACCGGTTCGACTCGTAGTAGGCGGTAACTTCCGCGTCGGAAATCGGCTCTTCGCTCAGGAAGGCGGACGTAGGTACCCGAATAAAACTCAGGCGCCGTTGTTGACGATCGAGCCGAACGGCCGCTTCGAGCTCCCTGTCCGGCAGGATCTCCGTGGCGACGATAGCCCGCAACAGCTGGGTACTCACGATTTGCCGGCGTAGCTCGTCCTCGAACTGCTGGGGAACCATGCCCTGCAGCTCGAGCATGTGCTCGTAAGTTGCGTTGTCGAAGTGCCCGTCCTTCCGGAACGCAGGGTCGCTCAGGATGGAACCACGCAGCTCCCGATCCGAGGCACGTAACCCCAGCGCTGCGGCGGTTTGCATCAGGAGACTGTCCCGAATCATCTGATCGAGTACCTGGCCCCGCATCAGGTTGTCGTCGAACAGCTCCGGACGGTAGGCGGCCCCTAGCCGCTCCCGCAACCGGGCCTTGAACCCCCGGTAGTGATGGTCGAGCTCGCGTTCGGTGATTTCGGTCCCGTTGACCGTCGCGACCACCGGTTCCGCGCCGACCCCCAGATAAGACTGGATACCCCACAGCGCAAAGGGGATGCTGATGAAGATTACGATCACCCAGGCGATCCAACCCTGGGCGCGTTCTCGAATCGTCTGCAACATGGCCGATGTCAGATCCCGGATGATTACGTGGATTTTTTTGAAAAGCTGGGGCTGCTGTGCGTACCAATCTGAAAAGGGGGTATCCGGGGGAGGAAATGGTCAAGCCGGGTGGGAGGACCTAATAACCCTTGAACAGGTCCTTGTTTTAGTTGCGAGGGCGGGGGGTTGAATTGCGGGCCGACCATGTTACACCGCAGCATAGGTAATGATACCAAGAGGTACCCTCAAGCAAGATGAGAGCGGAGCGAGCACTATTGCCCCGGATGCATAAACCTCTTAATAACTCGACAAATCTCATCAGCGTGTTCGTACACAATCTTGTTAAAGGCTACTGGAGCATGTATGTATTCCAGTGAAACATTTCTTCATTTCGTTTCCGGACAGTTTGCGAGCACTCCTGAGTGTTAGGCTCGCTCACGTCACATGAAAAATCAAGCTATTTTTTCCGCCGTTACACCTAAGTGTCAGGTCCCGCCAGTATCCCGTTTCCCCTTATTTTTCATTCTCAGAGCCCCCCAAACGGGTCAAGGCAAGGCACAGCGCGCAGGGAATAGCTCCCTCTCTTGCCAAGCGCTGTAATGCCGCCTTGGCGCGTTTGGGGGGCTCCCTCCGAGCGAGGCGAGAAGCGGCCATCTGCGTTGTTGCGCGAGCTTGAAATAGGAGTGGCTATTCCTGTGCTCGCGCGCTTAGCATCTGGCCGCTTCTCACCTCGCTGAGGACGAAAAATAAGGGGAAACGGGATACTAGATTACAGACGCATTTTTTAGGGCGAAGGGCGCAGTGGCGGAGTGCGGGCGGGAACGGAGGGTACGCTGCCGACCGGAACCACGGAGGCAGTCTGGCGGCCCCGAATTCTGGCCCGGCGCGGCGCTTGCCGCGCAGCTTGCAAACGGCGTGACGGGCAGTCAGAGATTGAATGCGCCGCGTTTCGAGAAGTCGCTGAGCTATCCGGTTTTCAGGGAGAATCAGAGAACCGCTTATAGACCTGCTCTCCCAACCATTTTGATACAAGCTCCCGCAGTTCCGGATTGCTCATGTACTTGGTAAACAACGCTTCGTTCAAATCCATCCGCTCGATAAAGAGCGATTCCAAGGCTTCCCGGAACACCAACTGAAACTTGTCTGCCGGATTGGCCTCGGCTGCTCGCCGTAGAGCATCATCCAAAACAGCCGCTTCAGCCAGTTGGTCAAAAAAGAGTTGATCCGCTTCCGTCAACTCGGAACCAAACCGCTCATTGATAATGTCGATCAGACCGGAGAGTGGTACGTCTTCATCCCGTACCATCCCGGTTCCAACTTCTCGGGGGCCATCCAGCGGTTTTGCGGGCCCTCCATTTAGACTGATCGATCCCTCGCCGATCTTTTGCAGCCGGTAGTAGTCCAGCTCCACCTCGTCATCGAACTGGTATCCGGGGCCGCTCTTACGCTTGGGTAGCTTCAACGCCAGATGTCGCAAATAGGTGTAGAGCTTTTCCAGATCGCTGTCTTGATAAGGAATGACCTGGCTCAGAAAGGCATAGAGATTGCGAAATGCCTGGGTCTTGCCTCGCCATAACTCCGCTGCTTCCTCTTCCCGCTCCTGCAAATCCTGGAAACGCGCCACCGCCCGATCGAGTATGGCGTTCATGTTTTTATGGTCTGATGGCGACTGTCGCCGCTTGGGCGCAAAGAAGATTGCGGCGCAGGCATCGACCTCCTGCCGGAGATAAATTCCGGAAGCGTCCAGCTCTGCTTTGACCTCTCCGCCACCAGCAGTACACGGTATTCGGGTTTGGCGAAGGCCTCCGGCAGCTCCTTTTCCTTGATGCCGTTGTTCATCACCACCTCGGTATAGGTCTTCTCCGGCGCCTGATCGTCCTCGACCGTGCCGGAAAAGGCCACCAGGCTTTTGATGGGATAGCCCTTCTCGCCGATGTAGCGGTCACACGACTGCTTGTAGCGCACCGCCTCCAACCGCGAACCCGTCACCACCATGGCCTTGGCATGCCCCCCGATCCGGTGCCGGGTGTGCTGGTAGAAATGCTCGACCATCACCTCGGTCTTCTGCGCGATATTGTGGGGGTGCAACCGCAGGAATCGCGCCAGCGCCCGCGCCGCCTTCTTGCGCTCGACATTGGGATCGTCCTCGCACGCCTTGAGCAGCCGGTAATAGGTCCGGTAGCTGACGTAGTTGGCGAGCACGTCCATGATGAAACCTTCCTCGATCGCCTGCCGCATGGTGTAGCGGTGGCAAGGTTCTCCATTGCGACCGAAAATCGCCAAGGTCTTGTGCTTCGGGGTGGCGGTAAAGGCGAAAAAGCTCATGTTGGGCTGACGGCCACGCTTGGCCATGCTGTGGAACAACCGTTCCAGTTCCACCTCGTCCTCGTCCTGGGCGGCCGCTCTCGCCTGCTCGAGCAGCTCCGCGCCGCCGAGCACCCCTTTCAACTCCGTCGCCGTCTCGCCCGATTGGGAGCTGTGGGCCTCGTCGATGATGACTGCATAGTTACGGGTCGGCAGATGGCTTCGCCGGCTCCCATCCTGGCCCTCGTCACGCTCTTCCGCCAGCCTCATCAACTGCCCGGAGACGAAGGGAAACTTCTGCACGGTGGTGATGATGATCGGCACACCGCCTTCCAGCGCCTCGGCCAACTGGCGGGAATCCCCGTCGATCTTCCGCACCACCCCTTGCCGGTGGTCGAACTGATAGATGGTGTTCTGCAACTGCCGGTCGAGCACCACCCGATCTGTGATGACCACGACGCTGTCGAATACCCGCTGATCGTCCGCGTTGTGCAATGAGGAAAGACGGTGGGCCAACCAGGCAATACTATTGCTCTTGCCGCTCCCCGCCGAGTGCTCCACCAGATAGTTGTGTCCGACGCCTTCCACAGTCGCTTCACCGACCAACCGCCGAACCGCCTGGAGCTGATGGTAACGGGGAAAGATCATCGTCTCCTTGCGGACTTTCTTGCCCGCGTCCGACATCTTTTCATCCACCTGGAGATGGAGGAAACGCGCCAGCAGGTCCAACAGGCTGTCGTACTGCAACACCTCCTCCCAGAGATAGGCGGTGCGGTAGTTCCTCCCCCGCGGGTCCGGCGCGTTGCCCGCGCCGCCATCACGGCCCCGATTGAACGGCAGGAAAGAAGTCGAAGTCCCGGCCAGGCGGGTCGCCATCCGGACCTCTTCGGTATCCACGGCGAAATGGACCAGGCTGCGCTGCTTGAACGCGAATACCTTCTCCCGTGGGTCGCGGTCGTTGCGGTACTGGTGAATGGCGTCGACCACCGTCTGGCCGGTGAGGGGATTCTTCAATTCCAGGGTGACCACCGGCACGCCGTTCACACTCAATACCGCATCCAGCGACTGTTCCGACTTGGGGCTGAAACGGAGCTGCCGGGTCAACCCCAGGCGGTTGGCCTGGTAACGCGCCTCCAGATCAGGGTTAAGGCCATGAGCCGGGCGAAAGAAGGCGATGCGCAACGTCTTGCCGAAGCATTTGAAGCCGTGCCTCAGCGTGGCCAGCGAACCCTCTCGATCCATCCATTTGCAAAGCGCCTCCAACACCCGCTCGCCGGTCTTGTCGCCATGCAGGGCTTCCAGCTTGTCCCAGGTCTTGGCCTGGGTGGTACGGATGAAATCCAGCGCCACCTCGGGGAAGATGGCCCGTTCACGGTCGAAGGATTTTGAATCCTGCTTCTCGTACCCTTGCGCGAGCAACACATCTTCGATGGCGGTTTCGAAGGCGGCTTCGGAGGTTGGTTTCATGTCGTCATCCTTTACTTGTCCGAGTCCTTGGTTAAAGCAACATCGTTTTCTTTAACCGAATCGCTGGTGGTATAGGCTTGATCCGCTCGGTTGGGCTTGTCGGGGTAGCGCAACCGAAGCAGACCATGTCCTACCATCGGGTTCAGAAAGCGTTGGCGTAGGCCATCCGGATGGCGCTCCAGAAGTTCTGCCAATTCGCTGCGGGTCAACCAACGGCTTCGGCACAACTCCAGAATAATTCCTTCCATTTCATCGGGTTGCAAACGCTGCTGGTTTCTGGCCGGCGCGGCAATAGCGAGCAGGGCGTCACTATGTTCGGAGCCATCGGCCTTATGTTCGGAGTCACCGGCCTTATGTTCGGAGTGGTTTGTGTCCGGCAGCCGGTAGCGGCTCCACCGGCCTTGCCCCTCTTGAACCAGCGCTCCCTTGGCTACCAGCCCCTGGAGCAGGCGGGTTACGTCAACAGCATGCAGGGGGCAGATTTGGCGCATGCGTGCATTATCGACACTTCCCTCGACATCGGCAGTAACCAGCGCCAGCACTTCATTCTTGTTAAGTTGACTAAACTTCTTCCCAAACAGAGCCTGCAGCCGTGCCAGTGATTCATCTGGAATCAGGCTAACCATGGGTAGTCGCCAGGAGACCCGATCCGGCTGCACCTGCTCGTGTATCATCGGCACGCGCCAATGCTGCGATGCCCATCCCCTGCACATCTTATCCACCCCGGAACCGGCCTTTTCGGCCGCACCGATCAGCATGAACATGGTTTGTAGCGCCTTGTTACGGCACTCGCTGACATTGCCCCGCAACAACTGGTCGAACGAGACCAGCAGGATGCCGGGATTGGAAAACTCGAAGGCATCGCAGAACTTTTCCACCACGATGCCGCCCTGGCCCTTTGGGTTGCCAGGTGCCGTCGGCGGTGAGCCGGTCGCTCCAGCGCTCGGCGGGGTCATCGGAAAGCCGCTCCCGGTAGTCCACATGGTAACCGGGCACCCCTTCGCGCAGGGTCTCGTCGCGGCCGAGCATCAGCAGCCCGGCCAGCGTGAGCCCTTCGTTACCGGTTTTGCGGTCCCGCCGCCAGCCGCCAAGCTTGGTCAGCAGCCCGATATCGTCCTCGCTCAGCCAGGGATGGGTGGGCTTGTGGGAGGCGAGACGCTGGCGGTATTGGTGCAGGCTGGACAGGTCCAGATCCTCCAACCCAAAGCCCTCCAGAATCCGGCTGTCCACCGGCTCCTCGGCCCGGTCGGAGAGCATCCGGCCAACCTCCCGCTCGGTACAGCGGTAGTCACCCTCGTAGTTGCGCCGATAGGTGCCGGTCAACGGATTCTGCCCAAGAAATACCGGGCGTTGGTAACGGGTTGCCTGTGGCACGCGAATGGCGAGAATCAGCCCGTCCGAATGTTGCATCTCGGCCAGATCGGCATCACCGCACAGATTGAGATTCACCTTGCCCCGGTTATTGACCGTATCCCGGAAGGCCTTTTTGAGCTTGCGCGGCTCACGTACGCCGCTGACCCGGCCATCATCCTCCACCCCGAGCAGGATCACCCCGCCATGACTGTTGGCCATGGCGCTGTAGGTCTCCCACAGACTCTTCGGCAGGCCGCCTTGCGCCGACTTGAACTCCAGGTCGTCGCCCTCGGCCCAGTCGAGTTGAAGGAGGATGTCGAAGGGGTTGATGGGCTTGCCGGTCATGCGGCCATTTCCTTGGGATCGATCCGGCCGGTGACGGCAGCGGTAATCAAGGCGGAGCGGCGTTCTTTAATGGCGCTTTCGAAGGCGGCTTCACTGGTTTGCGTCATGCGCCCATCCTTTTCTTGTCTCGCCTGTTAGTTAAAGATAACTGAGTTACCTTAACTTAAGAACAACTCAAGGTAACGATCGAACGAGTAGCCCCGGCCTCGCTGCTGGCCTGTGATCTCGATCAGAATCCCTTTTTCTATCAATGTCTTGATCAGCGCATTGGCCGTGGGGGTGGTCACTTCCAGCGCCTGTTCCAGGTCGTTGACCTCGATCACCGGTTTGCGGTAAAGGAAATTCAGCGCGTGTCGCGCCGATGTGGCCCGTTTACCCATCCCCATGGCGGTCTGCTCCACCTCTGTTCGCAAGGCTAGTACCCCATTCCACCTTATTTTGCGTTCTCAGCGCGGCGAGAAGCGGTCAGATGCGAGGCGCGCGAGTGCAGGAATAGCCAGTCCTCTTTCAAGCTCGCGCAACAACGCAGCTGGCCGCTTCTCGTCGCGCCCAAAGGGAGCCCCCCAAACACGCCCAGGCGGCGTTACAGCGCTTGGCAAGAGAGGGAGCTATTCCCTGCGCGCTGTGCCTTGCCTGGGCGCGTTTGGGGAGGCTCTGAGGATGCAAAATAAGGTGGAATGGGGTACTAGTATCTGGCGGAACACGTCACGCCCCTTGGTGGCGGTCTGGGCGACACCGTTGAGAAAAAACCGCACCCAATGGATCAGGTCGTTACTCACCCGTACCCGCATCAAAGCGTCGTAGTAACTGGCACGGTGGCGCTCGAAGAAGTCCGATTCCAAGAGCGTGTTGATGCTCGGTTCTTCCCAGGTCCACTCGTGATTGACCGGCACCGGCTCAAAGCTCTTGTACTGATAGCGCTGTTGCCAGCGGCCGGCCTTGAAGGTTTCAAGCTTCATGGGGCCATCTCCCTGGGGTCGATCTGGCCGGTGACGGCGGCGGTGATCAGGGCGGAGCGGCGTTCTTTGAGCAATCCGATAGACTCTTTTAATACAGCTTCAACCTCAAACATTTGCGCATTTTCATCACTCAGAAAGTCGATGATGTTCTGTTGTTCATCCGGCCTCGGAAAAGGGAAATGTAGCGCAAGGAAATTCTCCGTATAGAGCCGAAGAAACCCGGATGATCCCGTACCGAGACCTTTGGACGAGGATCGAAACACCGCTTGCACTAATCCGGTTGTAAACAGTGCGAGAAAATATTCGATATTGATTTCTGGCTCGATGATTTCGAACACTGCATAGTCTGGGCTTACCAATACGGCTCTCTGTGAAATGGCTATTAGTCCACTTGCGGCCCTCATTCTGTTGATCACCATTTGGCCGGGTTCGACATGCTTAAATCCAACCAAATCTTTTGGCTCCAGCTCTTTATCTGATACTGCGTTATGAGGGACAAGACCGACATTCATCCGCAGCGATAGCAGTTCCTCCTCCCCGGTGACTGACCGCCTGTCAATTTCACGAAAAAGCCCCTTTGCACGCTTCATATCCCAGTGCACCGGTATATCCCCCAACCAATCCAGGCCGGAAGGTTTGAGCGGGACATCTGGATCGAGACCACGGGTCACGGCCCGGCTGATGAGGGTGGCGCGCTTCTCTTCCAGTAGTGCCAGCATGCGTTCTTTTTCCGCGATCAGGGCGTCGATGTGGGCGGTTTCGCGGTCGAGGTAATCGGCGACGGTGTGTTGAACGTCAAGAGGCGGTAAGCTAATGTGGATGTCCCCCAACTCGGACGCATTAATAGCTGGATAGCTCACACCAATTGAACGGCTTTCTACCTCCCATAGAAAGCGATTTTCTCGTAGAGCGTATTTACAGAATCTTCGATCAAGCAATGTACTTACTGGACGGACCACAGCAAAGCCAGTTGAAACGATCAGGTTATCTAACGGATTCTCAATTGGCGCAATAGCCTGAAGATAGGTGCGAACGGTTGAAATGATTACGTCTCCGTCCTTAACAATCCTTCGGGCTCGACTCGGGGCTGCTTCGAAACGATAGCTAACAATGTCGTGAATTGTTCCTTGGGAATCGACATTTCCAACATCGATATACGGGAACCTTGAAAAATCCAGTTTTTCGGCGTGTTTTACGAGTAGTTGATGAACTCCTTGCGGGCTTATACCGACATGGGTCGAAAATGCGAGTAATTCTCTACGATTCGCTCTGCTCCGTGGCCGT
>Ga0209786_1000614_pt1 | contig 11626 bp, 8 predicted proteins | sample WorMetilvaeELBA2_FD_187405 | JGI IMG/M metagenome (GOLD analysis project Ga0209786, IMG submission 187405) | Marine gutless worms symbiont microbial communities from Max Planck institute for Marine Microbiology, Germany - Olavius ilvae ELBA.2... ...
TCACAGCAAATTAACTGTTTAACTAAATCTGTTTCGAGATTCTGTGCAAAGCAAAGCGAGAAAATCGGCCGGACTTTGCTGAAAAAATCGAACCATGTAAAATAAATTGGCCCAATAAAATATCTGCGAAGGCGGGAAACCAGTAATTCTTGCGCATTTTCTGGATTCCGGGTCTCCGCTTGGCTGCCGCCCTATTGACATAAAAAGTTGCCGGTTGAATAAAAAGACGGAGTGAAACGACATCTACTCCGTCTGCGCGGATCAACTTAATCGTCTTGGCAGGGCTGATCCTGCCCAAGGCCGAAAGCCTTGCACCGAAAGCCAATTATTATGTTCTGCGCGATGTAATTTCCTTGATGCGGGCCTGAATTATTTTTTCTTCGTGGCCGCGTTTTTTGGCGGCTGCATCGGTGACCTTGGCGATAATCTGATCGATGTCGCACGGCTTCATCAGGTAATCAAAAGCACCCTGCTTCATGCCGTCGATGGCCGATTCGACATCCGCGTGCCCCGAGAGCATGATGACTTCCACCAGCGGCAATTTTTTCTTGATTTCCACCAGGGTTTCAATGCCATCCATACCCGGCATTTTGACATCCAGAATGATGACCTCGATGTTATGATTCTTTTCTAATACCTGCAGTGCCTCTTCTCCGCTGAACGCTTGCGTGACTTCCAGGTTGCGCATACCCAAGCGTTCACTGAATGTTTCCACGAATGAAACTTCATCGTCGACCAACAATACATTTGCGATGCTCATCGATGTACTCCTTGCACCATCATTCCGGCATGCTGCCGCCCGCAATCAGGCGGCTGCCGGTAGCCATTTGTTCAGTTTACGATATTTTCGACTTTTCGAATCCGTATTATGTATCACAGGATCCCTGCCATAATCAATTGCCAAATTTACCATTTGCATGCCCTGGAAACCGGGTTCAATGAGGCAGAGGCCTGGAGAAAGTATTTGGATGAAGCTGACACTAGAAACCTCTTATGAAACATTTAAATTAACTCCAAAACAGGGTTTTCAAATCGTGCTCGTCCTCGATACTGAAAGCGGCTCAGAAGCTTCGAGAACGAGGACGAGCACGAGTACGATTACGAAACGAGCAATGTGCTCATACGAAACGCCGGTTTGGCATAGTTTCTTTCTTTGATCAAACTGGCCGTTTTTTGGCCGGAGGCAGCCCTAGTGTTAAACTACACTTCAATTTTCAATCCTTTACCCTCCGGTAAGCACCGGCATGCCCTGAAGCGGCCACAACACGTAGACGGCAAAACCCGTAGCGATCATCAGCAGAACACTGGCCGGGATGCCGTACAGGAAAAACTCGGCGGTGGTAAATTGCCCGGAGTCGTAGGCAATGGCGTTGGGGGCGGCTCCGACCAACAGCAGAAACGGCATGCCGGCTGTCACCAGGGCCGAGAATAAAATCACTTCACCGGCCACGCCCAGGTAGGGGGCGATGACCAGGGCCACGGGCAGGGATATGGCGATGGCGGCCACGTTCATGATGACGTTGGTCATGATCATGACGAAAAAGGCGATGCTCAAGATGAACACGAACCAGTGGGCTTCCTGGAACATGGCTAGCCAGTTGACCGCCATCCAGCTGGCGGCGCCGGTTTGCCACAGGCAATTGCCGATGCTCATGGCGCCGGCAAACAGCAGGATGATGTTCCACGGAATGGCTTCCAGGTCGTCGATATCCATGATGCCGGTGGCGAAAAACAGGATGGTCGATACCAGTATGATGGCGGTTTTGTTGATGGGCTGCAGCGCGGGAACAAACTGCTGGGCTCCCATGACGAGAATACAGGCGCCTACGATCACGGTTGCCTTGATTTCGTTGCGCGTCAACGGGCCCAACTCGGCGCTTAACTGGCGGGCCTTTTCTCTGAGCCCCGGAATGGTCTTTTTCTCGGGTTTGAAAAAAACCATAAAAAAGCCCCACAGGACGAAGGTCATGATCCAGCCGATGGGAAACATGTACCAGGTCAGCTCGAAAAAAGAGACATCCTGCTGCATGATTTCCTTAAAAAAGCCCAGGGCCACGGCACCGCGGGCGGCGCCCAGCAGGGTCACGATGCTGCCGGCACCGGCCACATAGGCCATCCCGATAAACAGGCCTTTGCCGAACTTGGTCTTTTTATCGCCTTCGCCGTAAAGGGCATAAATCGACACCAGCAGCGGGTAAATGGTGGCCGCCACCGCCGTGTGCGCCATAATATGGGCCAGGGCCGCCGTCACGATGAAACAACCCAGGTAGATCATGCTGGTTTTTTCACCCACGACGATCAGCATTTTGTACGCCAGGCGCTTGGTCAGTCCGGTCTTGGTGAATACCAGCCCGATCATGATCGAAGCGAAAATAAACATGACCGAGGGCACCATAAAATCCGTAAACGCGTCGCGGGCCGGCCGAATCAGAAACATGGCCTGCAGAACCCCGATGGCCAGGCTGGTGACGCCGATGGGCACCACTTCAAAAACCCACCAGGTGGCCGCCAGCAAAAAAACAGCGATGGCGCCTTTGGCTTCCGTACTCAACGGGAAATGTTTGCCCATGGGATCGACGGCATCGGGCCAGGCCGGGGCCCAGTAGGTCACGACAAAAAGGGCCAGGCCCAGGAAAAGAAACCCCATCTTTTTCCAGTCGAAACTTGTGGTTGCAGCAGTATCACTACTCATAAATCCTTCCTCCTCTATCCTGTGAAATCAACCGATGTTTTGGCCGATTATCTGCCAGATTCCTGCGAGCCTATTCTTCAAAGCATTCTTTCATCTTGTGGAACAGCGCCGCAAACACATCGGTCAGGCGCAAAATGCCCACAATTTTTCCATCATCGGTTACCAGTAAAGATTGATGGTGGCCCATGATGAACTGATGAATCGCGACATCCAGGGTCGCGTTTTGGGAGATATACTCCCCCTCGGTGAGGGTCGACATAAATATTTTGACGTTCTTTTCACCGGCCTTGCGGCAGATATCATCCAGGGGGTTGGCAAAAAGGTTGTAATCCTCCAGCATGGATCGCATGAAACTCTTGGTGAATCCGAGCTGGTGGGACCCCTCGCCTTGAATCATGTCCTGGTACTTGGGCTCCATGGCTCTGAGCGCATCCAACTGGCTGACTTTGCCGATAACCTGCCCGTCTTTATCCAGGATCAGGATTGCCCGGTGGCGATAGCGGGTGTGCTTGTCCTCGAATTTTTCCTGGGCCTTTTCCAGCGAAAGGACGGCTTCGTAAAGGGTTGCGTCCTCGGAGACGGTGGCATACTCCGAAAGCGGCACCAATAAATCTTTGACTTTATATGACTTCATAGCTACCTCCATTTTTTGGGTAAAAGGATTTCGTTTATCATAATTCGAGCGTGTTGTATAGTTTTTTTATAGTGATTTTCCATCGGTTTATTCAATATAGTCTGAGTGTTACAATGTATCATAAAGCGGAGGGTTGTTGCCACTCCGTCTCTAACCGGCAAATTCAAAAAATTTAATGGACTATAAAAAAATTTAATAGGTGGGCTGAATTAAAGGACCGCGGCCGGCGTCAGGACCCAGAGTGAAAAAAACCGTTACTATGCCAAGCTGGGCGGGGCCACCGACGCCATCTGGTCCCTGCCGCTGGCCGTAGGGGAAAAGGTCTGGTCTTCGCCGACAATTTCAGCCGGTCAGATCTGGCTGGTGACCTCCTTTGGCACCATGGAAAGCAGCGATCCGAGAAACGACAGGGACGGAAAACGACAGTGACTTCACTGTTAAACTGAGTAACGAGGACTGAGCGACGAGGACTGAGCGACGAGGACTGAGGACTGAGCTAAGGAGAATACAGGCGCTGAAAACCGCCGCAGGCTCAGTCCTCCCCACTTTTATCATTGGACAGCGTGCGGCACTTTGGCATTCGACATTCGGCGTTCGGCATCCGACATTCTTCATTCGTAAACCCGAAGCCCGCCCCTCGCAACCCGGAACGCGTATCATTTATCCTGACACCTGAACACTGGGTCCTGAAACCTTCAGTGTCGTTTCACACGAGCGCGGCCTCTGGCCAAAAAACGGCCAGTTTGATCAAAGAAAGAAACTATACCAAACCGGCGTTTCGTATGAGCACATCGCTCGTTTCGTAATCGTACTCGTACTCGTGCTCGTCCTCGTTCTCGAAGCTTCTGAGCCACTTTCAGTATCGAGGACGAGTACGAGTACGACGACGAGGATGATTTAAACAACATGTGTCGGGATCAAACTCTTGAAGTTTCACAAACGATTCTTTGACTTCAGCCCCTTGGCCTCCTCGATCTTTTGGGTCAGCAGGATCAAATCGGCCGGTTTATCGATCACGGCCAGGGCACCGAGTCTGATGGCCTCGCGGCACTTTTCTTCCGGGACATTGGCCGTTAACAGGATGATCGATAGGTCGGGCCGTGACTGCTTAAGCAGTTTCAAGGCTTTTATTCCATCCATTACCGGCATCATCATGTCCATGACGACGGCATCATAGGATTCCGCGATAACCATTTCCAGGGCCGCTTCGGCCGAACCGGCGGTGGCTACCTCCATGCCCCGGGCGCCCATGCGCTCGGCCATGATATCTAAAAAATCTTTTTCGTCATCTACCAGCAATACTTTTGCGGACATTATTGCTCCATTGAGAATATAATTTCCGTATAATTATATCTTTGAAAATATTTGTGTATTCGTCGTAACAGTAAATTCTAAAATCTGCCCAACGTTCATCATAAATTTTCCATCTTAACTCAACCGCTGTAATCCTCTCCAATTCCACCGGCTCAACTCTTTGTCATTTCTATCACAATTTCATTACGCGCGGGATCGGCTGTCAACTTCGCCCCCAGCATCTCGAGCAGCTTTCGCTCACGATCAGTTGGAAATGAGTTCAGCATGGCAGCGGTAAGGCCTGCCAGCCGGCCGAATCGAATCCGTGCACTGTTGGCTGCCTCTTCCGCCTCCAGCGCGACTTTTTTTTCATCCCCGGCGGCGGACATGGAAAACTCCAGGCACAGCCAGACAAGATGCATCAAGCTATAGGGGGCTGTCTCCAACGCCACCGGGCGGCCCGGCAGCTGCAGCGACACCTCAACGCCCTGCATGGCGGCAAATCTTGCGGTCAAGGCCATGATCAAATCAAGGGTTTGTGCCAGGTCAACGGTCGTGAAGATTTGGTCGGTGCTGTGAGCCAAGCGGTTCATGTTGCTTAAAATCCGGTTGGCCCGCTCGACCTGTTTTTGTACGCCTGCGGCCATGGCGCTCAAACGTGCCGGATCAAGGGGGACTCCCCGGTCGGCCATTAAGGTAAAGTCTTCGAGCAATCCCGCATTTTCATTGATAATGGCCAGCACGTTTTTAAGCTCATGGGAAATGGAAGCGGATATTCGGCCGAAGAACTGCAGGTCCGCATCTGTGGTATTGTCTATTTCTGGAATCATGTAAACCGACCTTATTTCACCTGATTTAAGTAATACATAACATCATAAAATTCCAAGCACCAAAAAACAAATTTCAAATAAATCCCAATGACCAAAATCCAAATCCAATATGCCAAACGCTCGACATCGAAATATAAAATGACAGAATTCCTAAATCCGCAATCCGCATTCTGCAATCCGCAATCGTCAACCTCAATCCCGTCCTTTTTCCGGCATTTCCAAGGGGATATTGACTCTGAACGTCGTCCCCTTGCCGGGACGGCTGGCGACAGTGATGGTGCCGCCGATTTCCTGCACCAGGGCGTAGGTGACGGACAGACCCACGCCGGTGCCGTCATGGCCGGTCTTGGAATAGAAAAACGGATCGAACACGTGCTTCAGATCCGACTCCGGAATGCCGGGACCCGTGTCGGCAAACGAAATTGATATGAAATTTTCATTTTTGTGCAGGGCCTCGATTTCAAGATGGCCGCCGTCCTGCATGGCGCTGATGGCGTTGTTGAACAAATTGAAAAACACCTGCTCGAGTTTACCGCGGTCACTTTCAAATTGGGGGAGCTTTTCGGTGATCTGCACGCCGACGGTAATGGACCTGTATTCAGCGTCCTGGGCTAAAACATTTTTGACCTCGGTGATAATTTCCTTTAAATCGATGGTTTGCACGCTCAAATTGAGATGGCGCGAGAAATTCAACAGCCCCCGGGTGACCCCCGCGCAGCGCTGCACCGTGGCAATCACCGAATCGACCAGATCGATGAGCTTGGGATCCTTGGCGTAGGTGGTCGTCATTGTGAAAATGTCCTTGATGTGCCCGGCTTTTTCGTTGATGATGGCCAGCGGGTTGTTGATTTCATGGGCCACCCCGGAGGCCAGACGTCCCAGGGAAACCATTTTGTTGGCGTACTCCACCTGATGCATGGTGTCGACCCGCTCCTGGTCGGCTTCGTGGATCTGATTGACCAGGTGGGTGGCGACGCCCAGTGTCACCAGCAGGATCATGATAATGCTGGCTGCCAGGATGATGGAAAAGGCCCAGGTGGTTTTGTACCAGGGCTGAATGCGTTCGCCCTGGGGTTGCACCATCATGAGAATATATGGCGTATCCGGGATGTGGGCATACCCGATGACGATGCGGTCTTTGTTATGATCGGTGCTCTCAAACACCCGTGCCTTGGCAGAGTAGCGCGGGATCGGCAGCGATAACTTGTTGAATATCGGTCCGTAATAGCGTGATGGGGTCTGCAGCACCCCTTTGTCGTTGATGATAAACAGATCGCCTTTGGCTCCCACATCGATTTGCGCGATGGCGTCCGTGAGCTGCTGCGGCATGAGAACCGCATGCAGCACGAAAAAGGAGCCGTCCGGCATCCGGCGTTTGACCGCAAAGTCGACATGGGGTTTGCGGCCTGGCCCGGTGACCAGTTCATTGATATACGCCCCCCGGTCGAGGGTTTCACGAAACCAGGGCAGCTGGTTGTAGTCCAGGTTTGCCATGGGCTGCCGGCCGACATGGGTTATCTGCCGGCCGTTGCCGTCGATCACCCCCAGCTCCGTAATTCCGCCAAAGCGTTGATTGAGATTTTCCAGGATGGCTTTCAGGCGGGCCGGGTCCTGCAAAGTTTGCAGGCTGTGGTCATGGGCAATAAAATCCAGCACCGATCGGCGTTCGGTCAAAAACAAGGAAACCGTGCGCCAGGAATTCGAAATGAGCTGGGAGGTGCGCAGCACGAGTTCCGATTCGATGGTTTCCATGGTCAGCCGGTAGCCCGAAAAGGCCCAGATGATCAACGGCACCAGGGCCACGGTTGCCGTGACGATAACGGCCCGCTTCCAGATCCGCAGAAAGTCAAAATGGTGTCTGTAGGGCCCGGTAGTGACATCCTTGTGGTCCAAAAAAGCGGGTTTCAATCTCTTGAGAATAGACATTCTTTAAGCCGTGTTGAATAATGGTTAGCTAAATATGCAAAAGCCGAGAGATAATTTAGGAATTTAGGGGGCAGAAATTTAGGGATTGAGGGATTTAGGAATTTAGGGATTGTTGGTATTCTGTCTATCTAAACTTTTAATTCCTCAATTCCTGGATCCCCAATCCTATAAATCCGCAATCCGCAATCCGCAATCCGCAATCGTCAACCTCAATCCCTAAATCCCCCAATACTTCCTCTCCTCTTTTCGCCGAATTTTTTCGTTGGCCTGTTGAATCGTATCGCTGATCAAGTTGATTTCCAGGGGCTTTTGCAAGTAGGCAAAGGCTCCCAGTTCCAGGCATAACCGGCGATCCTCTTCATTGCCGTGACCGGTGAGAATGATGACCTCGATTTCCGGGTGAGATTCTTTGACCTGGCGCAACACATCGAATCCATTGATTCCAGGCATTTTAAGATCGACGATGATGACCTCCGGTTCGTCTTCTTTGATCAGCTTCAGCGCCGACTCTCCGTCATAGGCCACCGCCGATCCCATATCGCGCATCATCAGCCGTTCGGACAGGGTTTTAACGAATTCGCGCTCGTCGTCCACCAGCAGGACTTTGGACGGCATTTCGAAATCGTGTTTGCGATAGATATCGGCCTTGTGAAAACCCCGACCGGTCTTGGTTTCCACCGATTTGACCCCGTCAATCGGCTCCGCGATCGATTTGAGTTCTTCCTGCAACCGGTTGAGCCTGAGAACATGCTTATTGATGGTCAATGTGACGGCGCCGTTTTTGGCGCTGACCGCCACCGTATGACCTTGTTGAACCAGGGCGGCCTCGGTCGCTGCCGCCAGCCGGAAATCTTCCAGGGCCTGTATTGATTCGGGTGTTGGCTGGATGATATCTTTGGCGGCGTTGTCAGCTATCAGGGCTGCCGCATCCTGGGTTGACATTTTATCGACCGGGATGACAATATCATACAGAATCGGGTCCCAGGGATCGCCGTTGCTAAATAGTGAATCGATCCAGAATGAGCAATCTTCTTCGCGTTTTTGAACCAGCCGGGCAGCATCTTTTTGCGATATACCCCGCAGGTCGGCGGCGACTGCCGTGCGGTATTTTCGCGGGGCAATCAAACATACCCTGAGGTTGTGGCTGACGGTCGCCGGGATCAGCGGTCCGGCAACGCCGGGGATCAAAGCGTTGTCGGTGTCGATGGCTGCGGCCAGCGCGAGCTTGATGTAGGCCAGGGAGCGTTCTTTTTCGAGGGTGAATTTGTTGAACACCGAAGCCCTGGGCGAAAAGGCCCGTTTAATTTTGCTTGGTTCCATGGCTGCGAGCCGGCTCGCGGCGGCAACGATATCATCCTCGTTGACTAGTTTGTATCCTGTGCGCTCAATGACTTTCTGGATAATCGGCGCCTCGTGACAGAAACCGTCGCTGAATATGGTGATGATCGGCATGTAATTCTTCCTTTACCGGGGTGGCCGGTTGATTCGACAGACTTTGGTCAACGGACAATCCTTTTCTGCGCCGCCCCTGTGGGTCATTTCATGAACCGCATTGATGGCGCTATCGATGGTCGGGTAAATATGGTCTTCGCCGATTTTTACAATCAAATGGGTTTGCCTGAGTACCTGCATGACGGAGCGGTTGACGCCGCTCAGTGAAATATCGATTCCGGCACTGCGCACTCGATCCACCGTCAAAGATAAGGCCTCTTCACCGGATGAGTCAATATCACTGATGCTGCCGGCGGAGATGATAATGTGCTTGAGATCTATTTTAGAGCGCCGGCGATTTCTGATCTGGTCTTCGAGATAGCTGGCGTTGGCAAAAAATAAAGGGCCATCGAAGCGAACCACGTCGATATAACGGCACTCTTCCAGACCGCTGGCCACCGCATCGTGCAGGGTGCGATCGACATCCAGGGACAGGTCGACCACTTTGGGCCGCATGCTTTTGTAGAGAAAGACGAGGATCGAGAGGAAGGCGCCGATCAGGATGCCGCGATCCAGGTGCGGTGCGAATACCAGGGTGCTGACAAAGGTGATGACGGATATGGCACCATCATACCACTGCGCCTGCCAGGCATGAATGAATCCCCTCACATTGAACAGTCCCACGACCGCCATCATGATAATTGCCGCCAGCACCGATTGGGGCAAATAATAGAAAAGCGGGGTCAAAAACAAAAGAACGACGACAACCGTCAGGCTGGTGAAAACACTGGACAGTCCCGAGACGGCGCCGGATTGAAGGTTGACGGCCGATCTGGAAAAGGAGCCGGATGTGGGGTAGCTTTTGCCAACCGCCCCGCATATGTTTGCCAGGCCCTGGCCGATGAGTTCCCGGTTGGGATCCAGGCGCTGGCCGGTTTTGGCGGCCATGGCCTTGGCCACGGAGATGGCCTCCATAAATCCCAGCAATGAAATAATGGCCACATAGGGCAGCAAATTCATGACGATATGATAGTCCCATGCGGGTATGGATAGCGAGGGCAGGCCCCGGGGGATGCTGCCGACGACGTCCCCGCCGCCCGTAAGCTGCAGCGCGTCGGTCGGCAGGCGGCTGTTGCCGACCCTAAGACGCCATGTGTGGCGGTCCACGAGGCTGCGTTCGGCAAACTCGTTGACGGGATAAAAAGACAGCACGCCGTCTTTTCCCCGCACACCTTCAAACAGGAATCGACGCAGCTGCCCGCGGTATTTCCGGGAATCGCCTTTAAGCCGTTCGATCTGCAGGGCGATGCGCTCCGCCGCATGCCGGGTTTCAAGTTTGGTCAGCGGATCCGCTGGTCGATTGCCTGAATTCAGGCTTTGGATCAGCTTGGCTCTTTTGCTTGTCAGGTGGGGGACCGGCTCGAGTGCCCGGTTAAAGTGGTTGATCGCTTCTTTAACCGCTTCGGCGTGGATTTTCGAGATATCCACCACCAGGTTGTTCTCAAAACTAAGGCCCCAGGAGATTATGGTGGTAATCACCACGGCTGCCAGAACATTGGGCAGTCTGGGGGACAATCGCTTCAAACCATACATAATGGCGAAGGCCAGGACCCCCATCAACAGGGTCGGCCAGTGCAGGTAATGCCCGGCGGATTGAAAGACCCGGTAGATGGTTTCGTAGTGGTGCGCGGCCTTGTCCATTTGAATACCGAATAACTTGGGCAACTGGGAAGTTGCGATTATAAGCGCCGCTGCATTGCTGAAGCCGTTGACTACGGGGTGGGAAATGAAATTTACCACCAGCCCCAGCTTCAATACACCCAGGGTGAATTGAAAAACACCGACCATCAGCGCCAGTAAAATGGCGTAGGTCAGGTATTGCTGGCTGCCGGCTGTGGCCAGGGGTTCCAGCGTGGTTGCCGTTAACAGGGAAACCACCGCCACCGGTCCGGTAGCCAGCTGACGGCTGGAGCCCAACAGCGCGGCGACCATGGGTGGCAGAAAAGCGGCATACAGACCGAAATACGGCGGCAGCCCGGCCAGCTCGGCATAGGCCATGGACTGGGGGATGAGGACCAGCGCCACGGTCAAACCGGCCAGCACGTCGACTCTCAGGCTCTGGCTGTTGTAGCCTTTTGGCCACTCAAAAAATGCGGAGATAAGTTTGGTCATTCAGGTTTTGGGTCAAAGGTTCTGGGTTTAGAGGTTCCGAGGTTCAAGGTTCTGGGTTCAGGGTTCAAGGTTCTGGGTTCAAAGGTTCAGGGTTCTGGGTTCAGAGGTTCAGGGTTCATCGGTTCCAGGTTCAACTGTTTAGGCATTCAGGGTTCGATGTGCGACCTTGCGAGGCTATATCAATTGATTCGTAATATTACGGATTTTAAACCGTCGGGGTCAAGAAATATTTTTTGTCGCAGAAAAACTGGGCCTGAGTGCTCGGGTTGGAATGATAGGCCCAACGCGCGCTAAAACAAGGACATTTTATGAACCCTCTGTACTCGGATCTATGCTATACTTATTTAATCGCACACCAATGGTGGGAGGGAGCAATTTGACACTAGTAAATAAGTATTTAACTTAACCTAGTTCATGCAGCTATCCGGTGGCAACTTTCTTAGAGGCAAGTCAATTTTGGGTGGGGATAAACCCCACCGCTACCTGTGTGATGAAACTTCGCCTGTAGGGGCGGGGTTTATCCCCATAAGCGCTAAGTTATTTTTATTGACTTTTTATTAATATTAACATATGCTTCCATCAAAATACCTGGTGGAGGTAAAAAATATGTCAGAGGATTGGTCGCTTTTACTTTCCTTTTTCCCAAGT
>Ga0209786_1000616_pt1 | contig 11546 bp, 7 predicted proteins | sample WorMetilvaeELBA2_FD_187405 | JGI IMG/M metagenome (GOLD analysis project Ga0209786, IMG submission 187405) | Marine gutless worms symbiont microbial communities from Max Planck institute for Marine Microbiology, Germany - Olavius ilvae ELBA.2... ...
CTGAGATTGCAATGATTGACTCTGGTTAATTGAATTTTCAAAGAACCGGCTCGGATCGGACCCGTGGAGTGTTGCCTAAAAAAAATTGAAATTTTTTGCTTGACTTCTTCTTGGTGCTCTACTTTTAAATTAACTCCAAAGCAGGGTTTTCAAATCGTGCTCGTCGTCGTACTCGTACTCGTCCTCGATACTGAAAGTGGCTCAGAAGCTTCGAGAACGAGGACGAGCACGAGTACGATTACGAAACGAACGATGTGCTCATACGAAACGCCGGTTTGGCATAGTTTCTTTTTTAATCAATTCGGTCGCTCGCGGCCGGTGGCGGTGCCGACACATGAACACTGGTCCGCCTACGGCGGAAAACCTTCAGTATCTGACTACATATTGTTGGCGTCTAACGCGCTATCAGCGGTTATTCTTATGTACGCCTTTTTTTGAATTCCCCGGGATCCCCGGTCGGAATGGCCGCCATCAGCTTTGTTGTATAAGGGTGCTCGGGATTGCGGTAGAGTTCCTCAGCCGTTTTCAGCTCAACGATATGACCGCCTCGATTTTCTCTTTGCAACCGCTCGCGCTCCTCTCCTTCGAATAAATCGGCCATAATCGCGTTACTGCACATGACGGCCACTTGGTCGGAGACGTACCTCACCACCGACAAATCGTGGGTTATGAAGATGTAGGTCAAACCAAAGTCATCCTGAAGGTCCAGCAGCAGGTTAATCACTCCAGCTTGGATGGAGACGTCCAGGGCGCTCACCGACTCGTCACAAACAATGAAGTCAGGTTCCACCGCCAGGGTACGGGCCACTCCGATTCGTTGGCGTTGGCCGCCGGAAAATTCGTGAGGGTAGCGGTTTAGGTGAGCCGTCGACAGTCCGACCCGTTCCATCAACCATGCGGCCTTGTCACGCCGGCCCTTGTCATCATTGTAAAGGCCATGGACAGCCATGGGTTCCATGATTGCCTCCTCCACCGACATCCTGGGATTCAACGAGGAGTAAGGATCCTGGAAGATGATCTGCATGCGTCGGCGCATTACGCGAAGTTCTTCACCCGATAGCGTCGCCAAGTCGATGCCGTCGTAACGAATACTTCCTTCTCTGGGCTTTTCCAGGTGCAGCACAGAGCGGCCCAAGGTGGTCTTGCCGCATCCCGATTCTCCCACCAACCCCAGCGTTTTTCCTCGCGGCACAACCAAATCCACGCCGTCAACTGCCTTAACCCAATCCACCGTGCGCTGAAAAACACCCTGTTTTATCGGGAACCAGGTGCGGAGTCCCTTTATTTCCAATAGTGGCTCACCGAAGCCGGCCATGTCCTCGCGACGCTTTTTTGCACGGCCGGGGTAGTCTATGTCGAGGTCGGGATCCGTTGGGTCTAACGTGATTCCTTGCGACTCGGCCCGCAGGAAATCTTCAATGGTCGGAAGCCTCTCGGATCTAGTCTTCAGGGTCGGCCTGCAGGCTATCAGCCCCTTGGTGTACGGATGTTTCGGGTTAGTGAATATGTCAGCCACGCGGCCGAGCTCAACAATGTGCCCGCCGCGAGCGTATTCGGGATCGTCGTCCTTGCCCGTTCCTATACCAAAATGGCGAAGCGTCTCGCCGGGGCACATCACTGCAACCTGGTCGGTAATCTCCGCGACCACGGCCAAATCGTGGGTGATGAACAGAACGGCCATGTTGCGCTCTTTTTGCAGATCCTTTATCAATTCCAGAATTTGTTTTTGGATGGTGACGTCCAACGCAGTGGTAGGCTCGTCGCATATCAAGAGCTTAGGATCGCAGGCGAGCGCCATGGCTATCATCACGCGCTGCTTCATCCCCCCGGAAAGCTCGTGGGGATACTGGTTCATGCACCGCACCGGCACGGGGATTCCGACTTCGTCCAAGAGTTCGGTGGCGTGCTTCCAGGCTTCCTCCCAACTCACGCCTTTGTGATAAACAATTGATTCAGCTACCTGCTTGCCGCATTTAAATACAGGATTAAGGCTTGTCATGGGTTCCTGGAAGATCATGGCAATGTCGCCGCCCCGGTAATAGGGCATATCTTCGATGGGAAGTTCGGCAAGGTTCACCCGGCCTTTTTCTCCGCTCCACTCAACGGCGCCTTCTTTAATGTCTGCAACGCTTTCCGGCAAAAGCCTCAGAATCGAGTACGCCGTCACCGACTTGCCCGAGCCCGACTCGCCGACGATGCCCAGGGTCTTGCCCCGCTCGACCGCCAAGCTCACGCCGTCCACGGCCCGCACGGTTCCATCCTCGGTGTGGAAATAGGTCTTAAGCCCGTCAATTGTCAATAAAGGATTACTCATCGCCTTTCCCTTACCTAAGCCGCTCGTACTTCTTGGGATCGAAGGCCTCGCGCACGGCCTCGCCCACCATGACCACACAAAATAGCGTTCCGGCAAAAGCCAGAACCGGGATGTATACCAGGTGCGGGTAATTCACTATGTTTTCCGAACCCTGTCTAAGGAGTGCCCCCCACGACGGAGTGCCGGGCGGCAGTCCGTAACCCAAGAAATCCAGAGAAACCAGCGCGCTCATATAGCCAACCACCGCAAAGGGTAAAAAAGTTACGATCGGTACGAGGGAGTTGGGCAAAATATGACGAACCATAATTTTGAGATCCTTCACGCCCAGGGCGCGGGCCGCCTGCACATAATCCCTGGAACGCTCTCGATAGAACTCGCCGCGCACGGTGTAGGTTATGCCGGTCCACCCTCCCAGTGCCACCAGCATGATGGCGAGGATCGCAAATTTGACGCTCGAGGATACAGGACCTATGACGCTGGAGATTATAATCATCGTGAAAAGAAACGGGATGGAGGACCAGATCTCAATCAGGCGTTGGGAGAAGATGTCGAACCATCCGCCAAAATACCCCATGGCACCGCCCACCAGTACCCCGACGGCGAAGCCCGTGAAAGCCACGAACAGGGCAAAAGCGAAACAAATGCGAAATCCATAGAGCAACTGGGATACGATCTCACGGCCCTGCTCGTCGGTGCCTAAAATTGGAAACCCCTTCTGAAAGGGCTTGTGCGGCGGTGCGCCGGGGAGCCCCAAAAGTTGCTCCCTGGGCGAATAAGGGAAAGGCGGCATCAGAATGGAAGCCTTGCCGCTTGCAAGCTCTTTCCGCAGGACTCTCAACTGATCAGCCTTTTTTTGAATGCCCTCGTATTCCAGCAGCTTCGACTCCGGGAGCGGCTGTGAAAAGTCGTAAAGCAGTCCTTTATTTTTTGCCTGCTCTTCGAGCACCTTGCGAAAGCGAGCCTCGTCCTTGGCGATGCCTTCCTCCATTGCTGCTATTTTCGCGTCGAGGACGGTGGGGTCACCGATCCAGGCGGCGTAATCCCGGCAGTCAAGGTCTCCGGCATCATCTAACCCATAGTCATCTGCCGCGACCCGGTCGTTGAATTTAGCGAAAGGAATCAGAAAATTGCCCCAGTTGGCGATGGCCGCAAATTGAACCTTCTTGCCGTATTTAATATAAATGGGCTTATTGTTTACATAGAGCTCGAGTCCCAGGCTCATGACCGAGGCCATCGTCACCAGCACGAAGCAGGTGTAACCGCGTTTGATTTGCTTGAATCGCCGGATGCGTTTTTCGGTGAGCGGCGTCGGCTTCATAGCGAACCCGAGAACGCGGCCCAATACCGTGATGAATCTTGGAATAATCTTGAAAGCGACCAGGTAGCTGACGGCGCACACCAGGGTCAGTACCACTATTTTTGTGATAAAGGTCATGTTGACGCTCCGAATCGTATACGGGGGTCGATCATTGCCCAAATGATGTCGGACAAAATGTTGCCGAAGAGCCGTATCACCACGCCTATTACCAGGGTCGCTAAAATAATAGGATAATCGCGCTGCACCACAGCTTCATAGCCCATTAGCCCCATCCCGGGAATGTTGCAGACTTTCTCTATCAAGAATGACCCGGCGAACAAAATGCCCACTGCGTGACCGATTCCCGCGGTTATGGGGATTAGCGAGTTTCGGAGTGCGTGGACGAATATGACTCGCTTTTCCGGCAGCCCCTTGGCGAACGCGGTTCGCACGTAATCGGCGCCCAGGTTTTCGAGAAGGCTGTTTTTCATGAGGATGGTCATTGTCGCGAAGGAGCCGATCATGTAGCCGATAATCGGTATCAGCATATGGCGGATGCGGCCCAGAAATGCTTGTAGATAGGTCAGTTGCTCGATGTTGTCGGGCTTGTATCCCCCAAGCGGCAGCCAATCAACGTTTACCGCCACGCCGACGAGCAAAAGCATGCAAACCACGAAGCCGGGCATGGAGTAGCCTAAGAATACGACAAAGGACGAAGCGCTATCGAAAAAGCTTTGGTGTTTGATGGCTTTATAGACTCCCAGCGGCACGCACACGAGCCAAGTGAGCAGATAACCGATGAGCCCGAATTGAATGGAGATTTCCATCTTCGAGCCGATGAGCCCCAAAACCGGTTCGTTGTGGGTGTAGGATCGGCCGAAGTCCAGCTGAACAATGCCGCTTAAGCGTTTCTCCACCTTGTAGATGAGCCCGACCTCGTTGATTTCAAATCCATGTTCGGCTGCAATCTGCTCCCGTTTTTCGCCCGCTATCCGGATGGCGGCGATCAAACTCATTGCCTTTTCGGCGTATTCCCTGTCTTCGGCCAACTCGGTTTCAGTCAGCACGGCGTAGTATTTGCCGTTTGCGTAGGTATGGCCTTTGGTCTCCAAAAAGGCCAGAAGCTCGTCGAGCTTGCCGTAGCCGCCACCCCGCAGCTCTTCGGCGCGGTTGTAAAAGCGCTTCTTATCGGCCTTTAACTTTTCCACCGCTTCATCTGCAAGGGGCCGATAAAGTCTGCCCCGAAAAACAACCTGCTTTTTGGGCGCAAGAAATTTGTCGAGCTCCGTTTCACGCTCCCTTTGCTTTGCGAACAGTTCTTTAAGCGGTTTGAACGCTTCCCCGTGTTTTTCCATGGTGGACGCGGGGACCCGTGTCTTGAAAGACCTTTGCCAAAGGCCCAGCCACTGCAGGTATCCTACAAGGATAGGGCGGTCCAAGGCATAATACTCCTCCAGTTCCTCCAGGCCCTTGGCATCGAGCTGAAGATCACCCTCTGAAACCACGCCTCCGGACGTCCCCCCTCCGCCCTCGCCGCGCATGGCGGCCATCTTCATGGCGGTTTCCGCCTGCTCGATGGGGCCGCCCGGAACAACGCGCAAAATTGCGTAAACCATAAAGGTTATCGCAAGAAACGTAATTGGAACCAGCATCAGGCGCCGGAGAAAGTATGCGCTCATCCCGCTCATTGATTTTCCTCATTCATGGGCCGGTCGTGCTCGTTCCACCAGATTTGTTCCGGTGCATCGTATTGGTTGAGCGGCTCGCCAGGGTAGTTCGGGGTATTCGTGGCTTTGTTCGCCTGGGTCCGGCGATCGCGTGCCTCGTCGTACCACCAATAAGTTATGACGTTGTTCGTATTGCGGGCGAAGCGGCTTGCGTACTCCGGCGGGTGACCGAATTTATCCCAATAAACGATCCTGAAGTACGGCGCGGACCACCCCAACGCGTAAGGGTGGGTTCCAAAAAGAATCTCATCCAAGCGCTGCAGCATCTCAATCCGCTTCTTACCGTCGAATTGCGTTTGGTAGTCTTCCATTATCCTGTCAGCTTCCTCGTTTTTGAAGCCGTTAAGATTGTTTGTCTGGGGCTGGTCTGCGAACTTTGAGTGCCAATTTTGAATAGGCTCGGGAAAGAGAGAGGCCGTCCACCCCCAGTATGTGATCTTGTACTTGTACTCCCAAACTTTTTTCAGCAATGACGGGAAGTCTGTGAGATTCAGCTTCATTTTAATCCCAGCCTGCTGCCAAAGGTCATCCACCACAACGGCATGAATGCGCTGAAAACTGGGTGTTGCGAACTCCAGGGGGATGACCGGAAACCGCTCACCCGTGGCTTTGGCGAGATAGCCTTCGTCGTCACGCTCGGTCCAACCGTCAAGGGCCAGAATGCGGCGGGCTTCAGCGGGATCGTAGCGCACGCGCTGCGCGTTGGGCCGGGCCCAGGGCTGGCCGGGGTAGTAGCTGTCTGTGTATTCGTATTGATAAAAGAAGAACTTTTCGAAGAGCTTCTCCCGGTTGAAGAGATGGGCGAAGGCCTTACGGGTGTTCAGGCTGTTGAAGGGCGGTTCGCGCATGTTAAAGCAGTACCCGCCGAAACCATTGGGAGACTGATTGTAAATCTTGCGTTTTTGAATCCAGCCCATGCGGACCGCATTTTCTTTGTCCAGTTCATCAACCCACCTTTGCGCGCGAGAAACCCAATTAAGGTCCAACTCGCCGGCCAAGAATTTTTGATACGTCAGTTCAGCGTCGCGGATAACTTCCCAGCGGATCGCGCCAAAATTATAAACGCCCTGGAAGTTTGGATTGTCTTCATCCCAGTAATCTTTCCTCCGTCTAACCATGATCGACCGGCCCTTTTTGATGTCCTCGCTTTTCAGCTCGTACGGGCCTGTGCCGGGCGGAAGCTTCCAGTTCCATTCGTTCACATAGGTTTCGCCGTCCATGCGGATATAGGCGGCTGGGTATATGTTGGTCCCCGAAATCGTAAGCAGGCTCTGCCAGCGCGGCTCCTTGGAACGGACTTCGACTGTCAGGCGATCGAGAACCTTCACATGATCGATGAGTGCGGCGTAATACTGGGAAACCGAAGGATCCTTGCGGTCGGGGTTCATGAAGTGCTCGAAGGTGGCGGCAACGTCATCCGCCGTCACCGGCCTGCCATCGGCCCAGCGCGCTTTGGGGTTGATGCGAAAACGGAAAGTTTGGCGATCGTCGTCTACCTGCCAGTGAGATGCGAGCCCCGGAACATAGTCCCCAATCGTGTTGTCGTACCCCATGAGGGATTCGTAAATGAGCCCATGGATGGTGGAAAGCGTAGCGAGCCTTGAATTGGGCCCCTCGGTCCTGATCGTTGGCGGATAGGCGGAAATAGAAAGCCTGAGAACCCCGCCTTTGGGTGCGTCAGGCACGGCCACGGAGGGTCCGGGTTCGTTGGTCAGCCACTCGTCGGAATTGAAGGGAATGTCTGGCGGAATCGTGGGATTGTAATCCCTGCCCCATTCGGGCGGGGGATCGAGAACGACGTCGCCAAGGGGTCTGAGGTTCTCATCGAAAGCCTCTTGTGAGGCTCCGAGCCCCAGGATTTTCCAGGCCGCTTGTTTATCGTAGTCGGGCATGGATTGTTGGGAGTCGCAGGCGTATAAAGCGAGCAACATGGCAATTAAAATGTAGACTGGGAATTTCATGCCGGATCGGCGCATGGGTTGTGCCATTGCTTTTCAGAGAAGAGATTGACTAGGATTAGAAGTTTTGTCGGGCAATGTAAATTTTTTTCAACCGAAAATTATTAAATTTATCCTTTCGGAATTATAAATTTCATTGATTAAAGATATCATCATTGGCAGTTGCAGCGCAACAGTTAAATAATCTCCCAATTTGCATCTATAAAGGTCCGGTCTTATTTTCCGGTTTCAGTTTCACTTGCATTTTATAATTTGCGGTGAAGGTTCTTTTGGGGTCAACCCGACACTGAACCCGAAAGATATAACGGAATTGTTCCATGATGAAGTTTATAACATGCTCAAAGCCGATGGCAAAATCATAAGTTGACTTTTAAACACGATAATGCTTAAAAATTGCCATGTTCGTCGAAGCCTACATGTTGTTATGCCCTAGTAGCAGAAACACCAGTCCATTTTTAAAATAGAGTTCACTCGGAAAAAGCAGATCTTTATCTTTTCTTCCAGGGCCCTTGCTACAAGCGGAGAATAGGCCTAATGTCAGCCGACATCACCCTTCCTATCTGGTTGTTCTTGATAATATCGGCCGTGGCTGTGTGGGCCGTGCTGGACCGCGTTTTGATCCCCAGCACCCGCTGGTTTTTGCGGCGTCGGATCAATCGGGTGATCGATGAAATCAGCACACGCCTGGATATCCAGATCAAACCCTTTCAGATTACCAAGAGGCAGGTCTTGATCGATCGCCTTGTCTACGACCCCAAAGTGATCGAAGCGGTCCAGCTAGAGGCGGTCAAACGGGATTGTCCGCGTGAGATCGTGCAGGCCGAAGTGTTGGCCTACGCTAAAGAAATTGTCCCGTCCTTCAATGCGTACCTCTATTTTCGCTTTGGCTACTGGCTGTCCAAAAGGATCGCCAAGCTGCTTTACCAGGTGCAGATCGGGTACAGCGAAGATGAAGAGTTTAAACGCATTGACCCTGATTCCACCGTTATTTTTATAATGAACCATCGCAGCAATATGGATTACCTGCTGGTATCGTTTTTGGCAGCGGAAAAGACTGCGCTGTCCTATGCCGTGGGGGAGTGGGCCAAGATCTGGCCGCTGCAAACCCTGATTCGAGCCATGGGCGCGTATTTTGTCCGTCGCAAATCGGGCAATTCACTATACCGGCGGGTGCTGGAGCGCTACATCCATATGGCGACCAAAGAAGGTGTTTGCCAGGCGGTCTTCCCGGAAGGCGGGTTGAGCCGCGATGGCCATCTGCGAACACCGAAACTAGGTGTTTTGGACTATATGCTGCGCAATTATCAGCCGCAAACCGACCGTGACATTATCTTCATTCCGGTCGGTATCAATTACGACCGCACCCTGGAGGACCGCAGCCAATTGCGCACCCTGGATGAAGCGGCACCCAAGCGCAGCAAATGGTTCGTCATCCGGACAACCCTGCGCTTTATCCGACACAGCCTGATTTTGATGTTGATGAGCCGCTGGCAGCGTTTCGGGTATGCCAGTGTTAATTTCGGTGCTCCAATATCCATGCGCCGGTATTGCCGCCGTCGCCAGGTCGATTTTAGCGCCATGGAACGCAGCCTCAGATTCGAGGAAGTTGCCAAACTAGCCGATCAGTTAATGGGGGCCATCAAAAATGTGATACCGATTTTACCGATTGCGTTGGTGGCCACGGTTATTAAAATTGAAAATCGGCAGGGCCTGAGCGCCACCGAGGTCCAAGCCCAAACCAACCAGCTGATCGAAACGCTTCGGCGGCGAGGCGCTCCGCTGTATTTTTCCACCGGCCGTCAGGTGGAAACTACCATAACCGCATTAAATATGCTAAAATTAAGAAAACTGATTTCAGAAAACGATGGAGTCTACCAAGCCATAAAAGAGGAGTATGATATCCTGGCCTACTACGCCAATTCAATCGTGCATTGGCTGCCGGATGATCAAAAAACCTGAGATATGATTAAGTGCCTAAAATTTATATCTATAGCATTTGTTATCGGTTTTTTGGGGCTGCATTTGCTACCGGTTTCGCACGCAGCGTTTTACAAATATGTCGATGAAAACGGCCGGGTTTTTTATGTGGATGATCTTGGCAAAGTGCCCGAAGCCTACCGTGATCAAATCAAGGTTTTTCAGGAGAAATATGATGATCTGTCCGAGCAGGAGAGATCTGAAGCGCTGAAAAAAGAGCGTGAGCGAATTCAGCAGCAGGAGCAGCTTAAGCAGCTTCGATTGACGGAACAATTAGAGGAAGCCCAGGCCTTGGAAGCGGAGGATAAAAAAAGAAAAGCCGCACGCGCCAGAAAACAAAGGCTGGAAAAGATGGAAACCAGGGTCATCGTGGAGGGCAATCGCATTCTGGTTCCAGTGACCATTATTAACAAAGGGATCAAATTGAATGTTAATTTGGTGCTGGATACCGGTGCCTCCCAGATCGTTCTGCATCGCGATGTGGCTCAAAAATTAAGTATTACGGCCCTGAAAAAAGGAATGGCTCAAGTGGCCGGCGGAAAAAAAGTTTACGTTGAAAGGGGACAGGTCAACCAGTTCAAGGTCGGACCTTACAATATGGAACCGGCCACCGTTCTGGTGATGGCCTATGATGGTCCGCCGGTTTCCTACGGTGGTCTGCTGGGCATGAACTTTCTAAAAAACATACCTTACACCATTGACTATCAAAACCAGGTAATTCGCTGGCAATCCCCGGATATGGCTTCTTCGGATGATTGAAATAATAGAGCAGCGAACAAACTTCTGATTTATTGCCGGTCCCCTTGAATTGAATATTGAAGATTGAAGATTGTAGATTGAATATTTAATATGGGGCTAATTCAGGGATTTAGGGATTTGGGAATTCAGGGATTTAGGGATTTGGGAATTCAGGGATTTAGGGATTTGGGGATTTGGGGATTCAGGGATTTGGGGATTCAGGGATTTGGGGATTCAGGGATTTAGGGATTTGGGGATTCAGGGATTTGGGGATTCAGGGATTTAGGGATTTGGGGATTCAGGGATTTAGGGATTTGGGAATTCAGGGATTTAGGGATTTGGGAATTCAGGGATTTAGGGATTTGGGGATTCAGGGATTTGGGGATTCAGGGATTTAGGGAATTCGACCTGATTTAATTAATTGATATTATTCTTCTATTCATCGATCACCATCTATAAACCAAATCAAGGATGCATTCCGTGGCAAGTTTATTAGACTGGGGAATTCTGGTTGTTCTGTGGTTCCAGCAATCCAGTCCTGCCTTTGATCTCCCGTTTAAGGCGTTGACTTTTCTGGGCGATGAAGCCTTTTATCTGGTATTCATGCCCGTTCTCTACTGGTGCATCGATCGGCGCACCGGATCCCGGCTGTTTTTTTTGCTGTTATTTTCCGCCTACTTGAATGCGATTGCCAAAGTGCTGGCGGACCAGCCTCGCCCTTTTACCTACGATCAGCGGGTTGAAGCAAAGGTGCATGCCGGCGGCGGTGGGATGCCCAGCGGCCACACTCAAAATGCGGTGGTTGTCTGGGGGTATCTGGCCGCCCGGTTAGGAGGCCGGCTCGCGTGGCTCATGGCCGTTTTTTTGATGATTGGCATCCCCCTCTCCCGCATGTACCTGGGCGTTCATTTCCCAACGGATTTGATCGGCGGCTACCTTTTGGGCGGTATTATTTTATTTATTTATTTGTCGGCCGGTCCCCGTTTGGAAGCCTGGTTGAATGAGCAGGGATTTGCCCGGCAGCTTCTGATTTCCTTGTTAGGGCCCCTGGTACTGGTATTGCTGAATCCCAGCGGTGATAAGTATGTCCTGTCCATGGCATCTATATTGATGGGTGTGTGCACGGGATTCGTTTTAGAGCGACGGTTCGTCGGATTTTCCTGTAAGGGGCCATGGTGGAAAAAAGCGGTTCGTTACCTGCTGGGAATTATCGTGCTTTTCGGACTGTGGGGTGGTTTAAAACTTGCGTTCAACGGGCTGGAACCAGCCGCACCGCTCCGTTTTATCCGGTATGCCCTGGTGGGATTATGGGGCGGTGGGGGAGCACCGTGGCTGTTTGTGAAATTAAGGCTGGCGGAAACTGAATAAAAGATTTTGGATTTTGGATCTGGGATTTTGGATTGTTAAATAGTGTTCGAACGGGTATCCAGAACTCTTTGATATTGCTGATTAATATCGCATAAAAGGAAAACGAAGATTTTCCAGTTTAATGCATTTTTTACTTGCATTAAAAACTCGTAAACGGTAGTTATCTT
>Ga0209786_1000619_pt1 | contig 11490 bp, 14 predicted proteins | sample WorMetilvaeELBA2_FD_187405 | JGI IMG/M metagenome (GOLD analysis project Ga0209786, IMG submission 187405) | Marine gutless worms symbiont microbial communities from Max Planck institute for Marine Microbiology, Germany - Olavius ilvae ELBA.2... ...
TTTAGAGAAAACGCTGCTAAATATTGATTTGCTATTGTTCGCCATCGTTTTGAACGGCAGTAATTTAATGAGTGATAATTAGCGGCCGGGCTAACTGGAAAAACGGCCACTTTTCGTTCAGGCACTATATAAAACGGAACTAGAGGTTTCAGGTGTCAGCCAAGCCGCCAGCAAAAAACGGCCGGTCTAATCGAAAAAGAAACTTTGGAAAAGCGAATATCGAATCCTCCTCCGGCGGACTGCAAGTATCGAATAATGAATGTCGAATCCTCCTCCGGCGGACAAGTGTCGAAGGAATGTATTCTGCCAGCCGTGAGCTTTTTTTGCCGAACGGTCTATTTTATAAAAAGACTGAGCGAAGCGATTCCACCCTTCGACATTCAATATTCGATATTCTGCGGTTCTGCGGTTCGCTTTTAATGAAGTTTCATACAAGGATGTAATGCCTTCTCTCCCTGCCACTAGATATTTTATATGAAACACTAAATTCATTATTCCTTGTTCGGTATTCGATATTCGCTTTTCCAGCGTTTCTTTCTCGATATTACCGGCAGTTACTTTCCGGCGGCGGAGCTGGGTCCCCCGATCTTTGAACCCTAAACCCTAAACCCTGAACTCCGAACCCCGAACCTTGAACCTTAAACCCTGAACCTGGAACCTATTCCTTCCCATACTTCTCCAGATACCAATCCTTATCGTACCAGGCTGTCTCAAGCAGGGTGCAGCCCAGTTCGGTGCCGAAGGGGCCGTGGACAACTCCCGGCGGGCGCAGGGCATAATACCCCTTCGTGTAAAGCGTGTCGGTGCCATAGTCGATCATATGGCCTTCCATCAGAAACAACTCCTCCCAGAAAGGGTGCTCCAATGCCTTGTCGAATTTAAAGCCGGGTTGGAATATTACCATGCGCGTATAAGCGCCGGTTTCCGGATCGACCGCCAGTAGTTTTTCCTTGATGCCTTTGATCGGCCCGCCTCTTTCCTCGCCGACTTCTTTCCATTCATATTCATAAATCGTACTTCGCATGTCCGCCTTGGTTGCGGGTGATTTCCCCATGACTGCAATCTCCTGCTAAATTAATTATGCGTGCTCGGTTTTAAATTTTTGGGCGATCGGTGCAAAATCATACGAAGGATATACTTCATATCGAAAAGCCCCCCAGGCTTTTTTTTCGAAGAATAAATTCAGGTTGCGCAGCGCGGCCGGTTCGGTGCGCAGCTGGATGATGAATCCGTAAGACATCGCCACGGTCCAGGATACCAACTCCGATCCTTCCGGCGGAAAGTCGCGATAAAAGCCTGTTTCCTTGACATGGGCCACGATTTCGTCCAGTGTTTTGGACTGATCGTGACGAAGAATAACCGTTACCAGTAAATGTTGATCCATTTGCAGTATTCTCCCATAAAACGGTTAAAGGCACTCACCCGAGTAATGAGGGCAAGAAAGTGGCCAATACGGGAAACATGAAGATTAATACGAGACTTATGATTTCTGCGATAAAAAAAGGAAACGATCCCACAATCAAGTCCTTGATATCGACATCTTCCTCGGCAACTCCCAATACGGAATACAAGTTGATTCCAAAGGGCGGTGTAATAAAGCCGACCTCAATCGCCAGAATCACCACAATCGCATACCAGATCGGATCGATTCCCGCTTTGGCGATGATCGGGTTGAACAGACTGATGGTGATGCACAGCATCGATATACTGTCCATCAGACACCCCAGCAGAAGATAGATGACGGCAAACAGAATGACCAGGCTCAGTTTGGACAGCTTCATTCCGATGACAAATGTCATCAGCTTGCTGGCCAACCCGGTCATGAGCGCAAAATGTGAAAAGATGGTCGCCGCACCGAACACGAAAAATATCATGGCCGAAGTGGTGGCCGTATTTTTCAGGATATCTTTTAACTCGTTAAACTTTTCTTTGCCCGAGCGTGCAGCGCCGGCCTTGGAAAAGATACTGCGGTACAGATAATAGACAAACAGTACAAAAGCCGCCACTGCCGAGGCCTCGGTGGGGGTAAACACCCCGCCATAAATACCGCCGAAAATAATCGCCCCGGAGGCGAATACCGGCCACCACAACTGAAGGCTTTTGATTTTTTCCCACCACGTGTAAACGGGAAGATCTGCCGCGGTGGTGACGATCGATGACGGTGAGACCCTGGCGACGATGGGGATGGTGATGCTGAATAAAAGCGCCCACAACAGACCGGGCACTATCCCGGCAATCAGCAATTTGCCGATGGAAACCCCACTGAGCATACCGTAGACGATGGCCAGAATACTGGGTGGTATCAGCATACCGATGGATCCGGACGCGGCGCAGATACCGTAGGCCAATCCTTTGGAGTACCCGCGTCGGCGCATCTCCGGGGCACTGATCTTGGCAAATACCGCGGCTGTTACCAGCGATGATCCGCAAACCGTACCAAACGCCGTGCAGGCAAATACCGTGGCGATCCCCAGGCCGCTCTTGAAGCGGCCGATCATCATTTCGAGACTCTTGTAGATGTTTTCGCTGATGCCGCCGCCGCTGGCCAGGTACCCCACCAGCACAAACAGCGGCAGCGTCACCAGGGCCGTACCCGAGACCTTGCCGTAAATGCTGGAAGCACCCACCAGAAAGGCACGTTCGAATCCGAGAACGAACCACAACCCGATAAAGCCAGAGACTGCCAGCGCAATGCCTACATGCGCGCCGAGCGCCAGCAGCACCAGCAGAATGATGAGGCCAGACAAACCGATTAAAAATGGATCCATATTATACCGCCTGAGATTCCTGGTGGATTAACTTAAAAAGTATTTGAAATACAAAACCAATCGTAAACAGGGCCATTCCGATGGGCATGGCGATTTTGCCCCACCACCACAGCAAAAACATGGGCGCTAAAATTTCTTCTTGTAAACTGAAAGAGTCTGCGAAGCGCAACCAGGCAAAGTAGGTCAAACCGGCGCAAAACAAGAGAGAGATGATATCCGTGAAGAGTTCAAAAACTTTTTGAACTTTAGCGGAAAATAAGTTCTTGACCAGGCCTACCCGGACATGGTTGCCGCGGGCCAGGGCGTATGCGAAAGGGAAAAAGACGATATACGGCATGCACAGTTCACCGATTTCCCAGGTGGCCGGCAGCGGACTGTTGAAGAAATAGCGCCCGGTAACGTCAACCACAATCATTATGGTCAGAAATAGGGTTACCAGCGAAGAAAGGTAGGTTAACAGTATTTCGCAAAAGGTCTGTAATTTGGCAGCTATTCTGAACATGTGGCTAATTCCAGATTAAAGTTAAGCCTGAGCCGGGCAGCCGATTTGCGACGCCGCCGGCTGCCCGGTGCATCAGACGATTCAAGTTAATTCACTGCGGCTACTTGCCCCATTTCCTGGCCCAGTTGTAACCCTCGGAAGTCGTAATCTCCTGCCATCTGTCGACGATCTCGTTTCCGGGATACCCTTTCTTGGATATTTCGGCAGCCCATTCGGCCGGAACGTCTTTAAGGGTTGCGGCCCATTTCACGAATTCCTCCTGTGGAAATTCTGAAAACTGAACACCGGCCGCCTTAAACTCCTTGACACATTCCTCCCACCAGTAGGGCAGTACTTCCCAGACCATTTGATCTTCGGCGACGATGCCGGCCTGAAGAAAAACCTCCTGCAGCTCGGGAGACAGCGATTTCCACACGTCCAGATTGACAAACACGCAGGCATGGAATCCGGCCATCAGCTTGGCATGGGCATAGTATTTCAGAAGTTCATGCATCTTGGTGAAATAAAAATGGGTGAACGGGTGCAGGTCGATGGTCGTGACACCGTTTGAAACCAGCTCATAGCGGTCCGCCATCGGGCGTACGACCGGAGTGGCACCCGGCGGCAGCCAAAGGCCGAAATAGCGGCCGATCAATGAAACTTTCTGGCCTTTGAAATCTTCGATGGTTCGCAGCGGCTTTTTACTCATCATGTCATAGGGACCGCCCGGAGCATCCGATACCATGATGACATTTTGCTTGGCCTCATCTCTGCGAAATTGCGGGAAGGACTTTTTCATCCGGCGGTTGGCCTTGACCAGCAGGACGGGATCGGTCGGGCCGAAGGGAAAGACATAATGCAAGGAATGGATCGGAAATCGACCCGGCGTATACCAGGGAAAGGTCTGGGCGATATCAACGGCTCCGGTCTTGACCAGTTCGATGTGCTCGGGGCCCGGCCCCAACGCCTGACCGTAAAAATTCTCAAAGGTCACGGCACCGTCCGTCATTTTGGTGACTTCTTTCTGCCAGATATCCATGGCCTTACCCATGGAATTCAAAACATCCGGTGACGGGTAAATGCTCGCAGCCCTGAACTTCATCTTTTTGAATTCGGCGGAAGCCCCATGGGGCATCAGAAAAGCCAACGACAGCATTACTGCCAAGGTAATGACCAATATACCCGAATATTTATTTTTCATCTTCGAAAACCTCCCTTCTGGATTTTAAGTGGGTTAATGGATAAACAGCATTCTGTGATCGACTCGCGACAGCTATGAGTCAGTATATTTGCAAACCACCTCCTTTCTTAAGGTTCTATGACCACTTTAATGGCGCCGTCCTTACGGTTGACAAATGTGTCCAGCGCCTTTTCATAGTCTTTCAGGGGGAAGCAATGGGTAACGATCTCCTCCCCTTTTACGGCCCCGGCCTCAAACATACGGATGACTTCGTCGTAGGTGTTGGGATTCGCCCTTGAACCCATCAGCATGATTTCGTCCATAATCACCTTGGTCAGACAGGAAATTTTCACTTTTGTATCATCGTAGAACCCGATAAGCGCTATGCGTCCGCCTTTTTTGACGCACCGAATACTTTGTTCCGGGACCACCTCGCCACCGGAGCACTCCAGGATTTCATCGGCTCCCAACCCGCCGGTAATTTCCATGATGCGCTGAACCGGGTCTTCGTTTTCATAATCCACGGCGTAGTCGGCGCCGATTTCTTTGGCCACGACAAGGCGATGCCGGCGCCCGACCATGATGACCGTCTTGGCCCCCATGGCCTTGGCCATTTGCATGGCGCACAGGCCGATGGGACCGGGACCGTAAACGGCCACCGTACCGCCCGGGGTGATGCCGACCAATTTGATGCCGTGCAGGGCACACCCGGCCGAATCCAGCAGGGCGGCATGCCGATATTGAAATGAATCCGGAATTTTGCGGATGGCCTTGACGTGATAGGTATTATATTCGCAGTTGGCCCCGGGTGTGGTAAAGCCATAGTGGCGGTGCTCGGATTCCTGCTGGCCGTATAGTTCATGCACAGGGTGTAGTTGCCTTTTAAGCAGTTGACGCAATCGCCGCACCCCTTATGCGCCTCGCCGGCCACCCGGTCACCCACCGCAAACCCGGCGACGCCCTCGCCCACCTGAACAATATCTCCGGCCCACTCATGCCCCAGGACATAAGGCAGTTTGGGCGGCCAGCCCTTGCCTTGATGATTCCCCTTGACGATTTCAGGATCGGTGCCGCATATGGCGACCGCCTTTATGCGGCACAAAACTTCACCGCGCCCCGGGGATGGCACGGGAATTTCGTTCAGCTCAATTTTATTAAAGGCAGTCAGCATACTGGCCTTCATGGTTTTTGGGATCATTATCAAGACCTCCTACTTGGTTGAAAAAATATAGGGCACCGAATTGACCCACACGGCCCGGGTGACTTGTTTGCCGGGATTGGACAGCTTGTGGGGCAGAGAGGATTTCAGGGTAATCGAATCGCCCGGCTTCAAATGATAGGCCTGGCGGCCGACTTCGATCACCAGCTCGCCTTCCAGCAGAAACCCGCACTCCTCGCCCTCATGTGAATACAGGTAGTCACCAGTGGAAATACCAGGGGGTATTTCAAGGACGTTGAATTCAAAGGAAAGCTGCAGTCCCCGTGATAAGAGCTGGTGTTGGACCCCGCCCTGGGTGATCAGGACTTTACGTTCGGATTCGCTGATATGGTAGACTTCGCCTTCTTCGGCCGCCGGTTCCTTTGATATTATCTCGGCCAGTGGCACTTCCAACGCGTCGGCGATGGTTTGCATACTGCTGAATGAAGGGCTGACATTGCCGGTTTCAATTTGACTGAGCAGGCTGACGGAACGCTTTGTTTTTTCGGCTAAATCTGCCAGGGTCAGCCCCTGCTGCACGCGAAGCGCTCTTACCTTTTCACCGAAACTCTGGGCGTCAATTAGCAATTTTACGACTCCCTGCTGTTTTTATTTAAATTAAATCGATTTTAGTTTAAATGAAATTCATTAAATACACTGAATAAGTTTTGTCAATAGAAAACTTTCATCCAGGTGCTATTTTTATGAATTTAGTTAAAAAAAGTAATCATTATCGGGAATATTTGTTTTCAGTATTAGAAATATTTTTTTTATTAATACTAAAAAAAGATTGACAGGGGCGGCAGTTTTTGGCGATATATTACAGCAACGAAGCAGGTGTATATGCAGCAAAGAATTGGTTTGTCCCGGAAATCCTGGAGCTGACGGCCATGTCAGAGACTTTCGGCCGTGCCGTGGCCCGCCCTACGCTTCGCTAAAAAACGATTTCATTTCATTATAGTTTTCGGGTGTCAAGGATCCGCGGTGTTATATCCTTGTATGAAACTTCACCTATTTTATCCTCAAAAAGGGTGTTTAAATCGTGCTCGTCGTCGTACTCGTCCTCGTAATCGAAACATAATGCGGTTCAATAGCTTCGAGGACGAGGACGAGAACGAGCACGAGTACGAAACGTCGGATGCGCTTATGTGATACTTCGCCGATTTGCCACAGTTTCTTTATTCGATTTGACCGGCCGTTTGTTTGGCCGGCGGCGGCGCTGACACCTGACGCCTGAACCCTTGAATATCGGGGCACGGGTAGCATCAACAACAAATGGTCTATGTGACTTCAATTGGCGCCGATGTATCTAAGGATGGCGCGGGTTATCGTTGTAAAGGCACGCATGAACAAAGGCTATATATATTTAACCATTTCAATTTTGATTTTCGGACCTTTTGAGGTCATTTCCAAACTGGTCCATGGTATAGATGCGGTACAACTGAATTTCCTGCGCTTTCTGATTGGCGGTTTGGCGTTGCTGCCATTCGCGATTCACGATATGCGGCGGCGCCGGGTCGATATCGGGCTCCGGGACCTGTTGGCTATGATCGGTCTCGGTATTCTATATATCCCGATCAGTATGGTATTTTTGCAGGTGGCGATTCAGAATACATCTGCATCGCTGTCCACTTTCGTTTTTTCGTCGAATCCCGTTTTTATTGCCGTTTTCGCGGCCTTGATCTTAAACGAGAAGCCGAATATTTTTATTGTTTTTTCGATTGGGCTGGGATTTGTCGGTCTGCTGTTTATTTCCAACCCATTCGACGACACCTTTGACATCTATTTTCTGCACCTCTGTTTTGCCGCCATCACATTTGCCTTTTATAACGTTCTGATGCGAAAAACGACGGGAAAATTCGGCAACCTGGTGGCTTTTACCATCGTTGTGATCTTTGGAACTTTAGCCTTGGGATTATATTTGCTCGTCGTGGGGATACCCTGGTTTGCCGGCATCAGCACGCAGAATCTTTTGCCGCTGCTGTATCTCGGCGTGCTGGGTTCCGGTATTACCTTTGTCTCATACTACAAAGGCATGGAGTTGACCTCGACCAATGTCGGCAGCATCGTTTTCTTTTTCAAACCTATCCAGGGAACGATTTATGCGATCATCATATTAAATGAGCGGTTGACAACGGGTTTTATCATCGGGGCCTCGTTGATCGTCCTGGGGTCGGTTGTCATGATCTACGGGAAGGAAAAAATAAACTGACGGAGTAGTGGAGTGACGGAGTAGTGGAGTGATGGAGTAGTGGAGTGATGGAGTAGTGGAGTGATGGAGTAGTGGAGTGATGGAGTGTTGGAGTATTGGAGTGTTGGAGTGAGAATGAATTCGGAATTCGGAATGCGGAATTCGGAATTTTAGAGCATGGGGGCAGATCGCTGGGAGTGCTGGAGTACATTTTTTTTTACTACCTGATTATCTACAAAATCCGAGTAACCGGCACTTCACTTCCCTCCCCTGGTGGGAGGGATTGAGGGAGGGGGATAAAATAGATGGCACACCCTATACTTGATATTTCTGGATAAGCGTATTTTGCTATTCTGATTTGGCAAAAATGAATTTCCCATTACTCCAATACTCCAGTACTCCATTTCTCTTGTTGGATAAGCAGAGGAAACGACTCAAAGCCGACTCTTCCGAGACCGGTTTTTCAATTATTATTATCAAAAAAGGGAGGCGCATTATGCCGCAGAAAGTCGTTTGGGATGATATCGAATGGGAGCCTGTCACTGACGAGGTCAGCCGCAAAGTCATTATGGGAGACAACATGATGATGGTGCTTTATAAATTCGCCAAAGGGACCATCTGGCCGATGGAGCAGCACAAGGCCGAGCAGTGCGGCTATGTCGTTAAAGGCAAAATCGAATTTACCACCGGGGGCAAAACCCTGACCTTGAATCCCGGCGACTCCTACATGATCGAGTCCATGGCCCCCCATGAATCCCACTACGTTGAGGAGACGATCCTGGTCGACCTTTTCAGTCCGCCGCGCAAAGAGCTGATGGAAAAGGGCAGAGGATTTGCGCCGGACCGGGTATAATTAATCCGGCTTTGCAAATCAACAGATATCCGGTGCAATGATACTTCACGAAACCTGAATATAGCTTCAAGATTGACGCGCCGGCGGATTAATTATCTTTACGCAAACCGGTGTCGGGACGTCGATGACCTGTCCGGTGGGACTAAGGTTGCCCGTCTGGGGATCGATACGGAAGGTGACAATCGTGTCGGAGTCCTGGTTGGCGGCCAGCAGGAAGTTGCCGGCCGGGTCGATGGCAAAATTGCGCGGGGTTTTGCCCCGGGTGGATTCATGGCCGAGGCAGTCGAGCCGCCCGGAATTTTGATCGATACGATAAATGGCAAGGCTGTCATGCCCGCGATTGGAACCATAGAGAAATTGACCTGATGGTTCGACCAGCACATCGGCGCAGGTGCTCTGTCCCTGGAAATTGTCCGGCAGGGTTGCGATGGTCTGGACGTCATGGAGCATTCCCTGGCCGGACTCGTATTGATAGACGGCGATGGTGGAATCAAGTTCGTTAATCAGATAAGCAAACCGGCCGTTGGGGTGGAAGACAATGTGGCGCGGACCGGCGCCGGGTTTTACCTTGACTCCCGGTGTCGAATGGGGCACCAGCTCTCCCGCATCGGTATCGAAGCGGTACACCAGGGTTTGATCCAACCCGAGATCCGGCACGAATGCATACTGATTGGGAGCATCCAGGGTGACGGCATGCGCATGGGGACCCTGCTGGCGATTGGGATCGATACTGGATCCATGATGCTGGATAAACTCCGAGGCATCGCCCAGGCTTCCGTCAGCCTGAATCGGCAGGACGCATATACTGCCGCTCATGAAATTGGCCAGCAGAACGTATTGGTTCGATTTATCTACAATCAGGTGACAGGGATCGGTGCCGCCGGTCGGTTTTTTATTTATAAACGTCAGCACCCCGGTCTTCGAATCGACGGCAAACGCACTGACCGTGCCGGTCGATTCACCCTGGTATGTCTTTAATTCATTGACGGCATACAGGTAATTGCAATCGGAGTCAAAGGCCAAATAGGATGGATTCGTAATATCGGAATTGGTAGTGATCAATTCCATGTCGCCGGCTGCCGGATCCATGCGGTAGGCGTATATCCCTTCGCCTTTGCCTTCGAGAATTTTGCCGGTGCCGAAAAGTATCGGATCGGTATAGGTTCCGACGAAAACCAGATAGTCTTTTGTCATTTCTCAATTACCTCTTCTTAAAAAAACGAAGTGCCTGCATCACAAACCGGTCTCGGGTTTGTGACAACGCCTCCATGTCCTTGGCCTGCCAGTCATAGAAACCGGAACCGGTTTTATAACCCAGCTTGCCGCTTTCCACCAGGTCCTTTAGCCGGCGGGCAGGAACGGGCTCGTTGAACAGCGCCGGCAGCACGCGGTTTTGAACGGACAAGGCCAGGTCCAACCCGACGGCATCGATGTGCTCCAGCGGTCCCTAGGCCGGCAGCCGAATTCCCATGCCCATTTTGATGGCCGTGTCGACATCTTCGGCCGTGGCCAGGCCGGATTCGACGATGTGGCCGGCTTCCCGGATAACCGCCTGTAAGATGCGATTGGCCAACTGTCCCGGCAAATCCTTTTTAACGATCACCAGTGCCTTGTCCCAGTCGAGTAAAATGGCTTTGAGACGATCGGCAACAGCTGGATCAGTTTCTTGGCCGATGACGATTTCAACCAGGGGTACCAGGTGCCCGGGAAACCAGAAGTGGGTGGTGGCGGTACGGCCGGGGTGTTTAACGCTTGCGGCAATATCCGTGATGCAGAGCCCGGAGGTGTTGCTGGTCAGCATGACGGCCGGATCGGCCATTTCATCAAGTTGTTGAAACAACTCCTGTTTGGCCCTCAGGTTTTCGTTGATGGATTCGATGACCCAAAAGGATCCTTCGATGCCGCGTTTTAGGTCGGGCTCGAGCCGAACCGATTTTCGCGCGCGGTCCGCCTGGTGCCCGTCGATCAGTTTACCGTCAAGTAGTTGGGACAGGTTGCGCTGGACGGTTTCTTGCGCACGATCGGCCGAAGCCCGGCTGCGGTAGACGATGACCACAGAATGCCCGGCCAGGGCGGCGCTGGTCGCAATGCCGGGCCCCATCATGCCGGCTCCCACTAGGGTTACCTGGTCTTTGTTAGTCATAATATTTCTCTAGGTTATGTCCTGTTTTCTGTATAAAAAACTGGGGAGAAATCCCAAATCTCAAATCCCAAATAACAAATAAATCTCAAATCACAATACTCAAATTATAAACATATCATTGAGAGCCCTGAATCTATTCGAATAGACTGTCTCTGATAGGACTTATCCTGCTTGATTGCAGCCCGAAAGAACCACCCCGCGGCAGATCATATGTTGTTTCGTTCATGGGAATTTGAAGTTTGGATATTATTTGTTATTTGTTTTTTGGTGCTTGGAATTTTTAAAATATAGAGACTTAACTGTAAATTGTCAGTTTATTCCAACTTAACTTGTTTATGGTACCCGATACTATTAACCCGGCGACTAATTACGTCATTCCGGCCGCAGCGGAGCGGAGGGCCGGAATCCAGCAAATGCCTTAATTGCACTGGATTCCCGCCTTCGCAGATATTTTATTGGGCCAATTTATTTTACATGGTTCGATTTTTTCAGCAAAGTCCGGCCGATTTTCTCGCTTTGCTTTGCACAGAATCTCGAAACAGATTTAGTTAGTGTTCGAACGGGTATCCAGAACTCTTTGATATTGCTGATTAATATCGCATAAAAGGAAAACGAAGATTTTCCAGTTTAATGCATTTTTTACTTGCATTAAAAACTCGTAAACGGTAGTTATCTT
>Ga0209786_1000622_pt1 | contig 11482 bp, 12 predicted proteins | sample WorMetilvaeELBA2_FD_187405 | JGI IMG/M metagenome (GOLD analysis project Ga0209786, IMG submission 187405) | Marine gutless worms symbiont microbial communities from Max Planck institute for Marine Microbiology, Germany - Olavius ilvae ELBA.2... ...
TATTTAATGTTAATTCAACAAGATAACTACCGTTTACGAGTTTTTAATGCAAGTAAAAAATGCATTAAACTGGAAAATCTTCGTTTTCCTTTTATGCGATATTAATCAGCAATATCAAAGAGTTCTAGCAATATCAAAGAGTTCTGGATACCCGTTCGAACACTAATTAGGAAACAACTTTCCGGGCAGAAGGGCTTTTGAAACCGGTACACTTGACGCGCTGATTTCAAAATTATACCGGAAAAACCTAACCCGGGCAAGCCGGAATTGAAGATTGAAGATTGAAAATTGAATATTTGTTGAATCGCTTCGCTCTATCATTTTTATTTAAATCGATAGCGGTCCTAAGATATTCAATCTGGCTATGGCATAAATCATGCGCAAACATGATTTGATTTCAATAAATAGACACTAAGTTAGTGCATTTTTTTTCGTGGTGTCTGGCGTTTGCATTTTTCGCAAAACGCCAAACACCATCTCGACGAATATACTACCGGAGGGTTATTCTCCGCCGCCGTACTTAAACGAGAGGTTAACCCGGGTGCGAAAAGCGACGACTTTGCCGTTTTCTACTTTCATGTCCAGCTTTGAAACCTCTGCAACTCTCAGATCCCTGAGGGTTTGGCCGGCTCGTTCAACCGCATTTTTGGCCGCTTCTTCCCAGGAAGTATCACTGCTTCCCACCAATTCTATTACCTTGTAGACGCTTTCAGACATTTTTTCCTCCTTTCTTGTGCCGGTTATTACAGCACAAATCCGGTTTTATTTCCGGCCCAGGGCGCTTGATGCCGCCGCCCTTTGCCACCTTGCCGTCAAAAATGAATCTTATTTGTCACCAATGACTCCGCAGGCACGCCACCATCACGCAGAAGGCCACAATCCGGTTCCGTCAAAAAACCTATCATCACGATTCCCTCCGCGATGTCGTCAGTATATGGGGTTTATGAAACACATGCGGCCGAAGAAAAAAAGAAACAGGAAATATACGACGGCCCTATAAAAGGAGAGTTACCTGCCCAATACGAATTTTTCCGCTCGAGTGTGATAAGTAGAGTAGCGAAAATGAGATTGCGGCCCGCCCAAATGAGAGTCGAAGTAATCAGTATATATTGAGCATACCAATTACACTAAACAATGAAGTTGCTAAAGTCAAGGTCGAAAAATCAAGCAATTTAACCCTTGATTATGGGTTGGAATCTTTGTATAAATTTCAGTTTCCCTAACTCGGATAAATCGGGAAAAAAATGATCTAAAATTGACAGAATACCTCTAACTTAGGCATTTCTACGAGCAACTGCATATTTATATTGAAATGTATAATACCACAATATGCACAAAGATCATTTGTAATGCCCTAGAAGGAAAGGCAGAAGTGGATGAAACTTGAGACGTCCTTCAGCAGGCCGGCAGCGGACCTTTCTATCGATGTTGCGGATATCTGTAACCTGATTGCCCAAACCCAGTTACCCAGCGGTGAGATCCCGTGGAGCGAAGGCCAGAAAACCGATCCCTGGGATCACGTCGAAGCTGCGATGGGGTTGAGTGTCGGCGGCTACCTGAGCCAAGCCCGGCGGGCCTTCGATTGGCTGGCGGGCCTCCAGCACAAAGACGGCAGCTGGTATGCGGCCTACATGCATGGGCAGCCTTTGGACAAGACCCGGGATGCCAACATGAGCTCCTACATTGCGGTGGGGGTCTATCACCACTATCTCATTACCGGTGATCTCGCCTTTTTGAAACAAATGTGGCCAACCGTTTCAGCCGCCATTGAATTTGCCCTTGGTCTTCAAACACCCAGCGGTGAAATACACTGGGCGATCAGTCCTGAAGGCAACGTCGACCCGATGGCATTGTTGACCGGTTCCAGCTCGATATACATGAGCCTGAAATGTGCGCTGGCCATAGCCAGAACGCTTGGTTATCAGATGCCCCGCTGGCGAAGTGGCCTTGCCAAGCTTGGCAAGGCCATTAAATATAAACCGCACTTATTCAATATGACCAAATCGCGCTACTCCATGTATTGGTTTTATCCCATCCTGGCCGGTGTTTTAACCGGAGCTGACGCCCAAAAGCGCATCGATAAATACTGGAAAAAATATATCATCGAGGATCGCGGCGTCTTGTGTGTGTCCGACGAACCATGGGTGACCATTGCTGAAACTTCCGAGCTGATTATTGCCCTGACAGCCATGGGAAATCACAAACTGGCCGAAATCGTATTCAGTTGGATTGTCGATCGACGCTATAATGACGGCTCCTACTGGTGTGGCTTTACCTGTCCCGACTTAATCATCTGGCCGGAAGACAAAATTACCTGGACCAATGCCGTGGCCCTGATGGCGGCCGATGCCATTTACAACCTGACGCCGGCCGGGCAGTTGTTCAGTCATAGCTTCTGGGAGAATTTCTGTTTTGAATTGACATAATTCTTAATTTGTTAGTTGTGAGATACTCGAGGTTTCAGGTGTCAGGTTTCAGGTGTCAGGAAGGGACGGCGCTTATCGCTGAATCCTGTAAAATTAGCTATTTGGTGTCCTGAATCAGATTCTCAGCATTCTTTTTAAAAGGTTAGCATCCTTAGTCCTTCTTTGTACGCTCCTTGGCTGATTAGATATTTTAGGCATTGGTACATTGATTTGCAGCCTTGACAAAGGTTACTGACACCCGAAACCTGACACCTGAAACCTTATGTTTGTCATAGATTGTTTACCATCCTTGAGGCCCGCTCTTGAGAAGAGACCACCGTCCATACTACGTCAAAAAAGCCTACCAGAAATTCCAGGAATTTTACGTCAATCACTTTCTGCGTCCCCAGCTGGCCTCTCTGGGGGTGGGATTTACCTTTATGCGACCCTGGCAGGTGGAGATTTTCGGGGCTCCCATCGCGTTGGGGGATTATGTGAATGTGGTGGCTTCTTCCGATAAAATGGTCAGGCTGGCCATCTGGTCGGAGCGGCCGGACATGGGGCGCATTCAAATCGGCAACTACTGCCTGATTTGTCCCGGGGTCAGGATTGGTGCGGCGCATGAAATTATTGTCGGTGACAATTGCATGATTGCCAGCAATGCGTATGTCACCGACTCCGACTGGCATGACATTTACAACCGCATTTCCATTGGAAAAACCGCCCCTGTCAATATCGAAAACAATGTCTGGATCGGCGACAGCGCTATTGTCTGCAAGGGCGTCACCATCGGCGAAAACAGCATCGTCGGCGCCGGCGCCGTTGTGGTGGACAGCATCCCGGCCAATTGCGTAGCGGCCGGCAATCCGGCCCGGATTGTCAAGCAACTCGATGCCGCTGAATCCTTTACCACAAGAGCCCAATTTTTTTCTGAACCGGACAAGCTTTTCCGCGGATTTGATCAAACCGACAAAGAACTGTTAAGCGAAAATTCGCTGCTGCACTGGCTGAGATACCTTTTGTTTCCGGGTAGGAAGGATTAGATGACAGAAGACAGAGACCAGATGACAGGGGACAGATGACAGAGGACAGAGGGCAGAAAAAAGAATTCGGAAGTGGGAATGCGGCCTTCGACGAGCTCAGGCGAGACAAAGTCGGAAAGGCAGGGCAGAGGGCAGTGGACAGAAATTGGAATTTGGAAGTGGGAATGCGGCCTTCGACAGCTCAGGCGAGACAAAGTCGGAAAAAAAGGAAGGTGAGAAGGTACGAAAAGGAATCATCGATTGCGGATTGACTGCGTCTAGCGCAGAGGGCATATCGCTTGTGACAATAATTTGCTATGGACTGCGTCTTACATACTAAAACTTCTACCGTGCGCCGCGAACCGTTAGTCTTTGCCTTACACCTTAAACCGTATACCTTCTACCCTGCACACTTTATGAAATCCCGTTAACCTCCACCAACTTGATCAACTAAACATCCTCCAGCGCCTGTCCAAGGTCTGCCACTAGCAGGTCCATCTGTTCGACCCCCACCGACAGCCGTACCAGGCTTTCGCTGATGCCGGCTTTGGCGCGGTTTTCAGGGCTTAGGGCGGCGTGGGTGTTGGTGATGGGTTGATTGGCGAGACTGGTTACGCCGCCGAGGCTCGTGGCCAGCTTGATTACGTTGAGACTGTCCATGAACCGTTTGGTTTGGTCAAAATCGCCATCGATTTCAAAACTCAACATGCCGCCGAATCCCGACATCTGCCTTTTGGCAATATCATGGTCGGGATGGGAGGCCAGGCCCGGGTAGTGAACTGATTTAATTTTTGGGTGCTCAGCGAGAAATGCGGCCACTTGCCGGGCACTTTCGTTCTGGTGCTGGATGCGCAGCTCGAGGGTCTGCATTCCCCGCAGCGCCAAAAACGCGCTCATGGGATCCATTACACCGCCTAAAATTTTGCGGTAGGTCCAAATCTGGTTAAAATGTTCCTCGTTGCAGCAAACAAACCCGGCCGTGATATCGTGATGCCCACCCAGGTATTTTGTGGCGCTGTGAATGACGATATCGACGCCCAAGTCCAGCGGCCGCTGGTTGATAGGAGAGGCAAAGGTTGCGTCCAGCATGACGACGGCGCCTTTTTCATGGGCCGCCTCAGCCAGGGGTTTGATATCCGCTACCCGCAGCAAGGGGTTGGTGGGGGTCTCGAGGTATAGAACCGAAAGCCCTTTTTGAATTTCATCGATGATCTGACGGGTTTTCCAGCAGTTGATGAAAACCGGGTTTACGTTCAATTTGACTAATATATCATTGAACAGCTCAAAGGTGCCGCCGTAAATTCCCCGGGTGGAAATAAGCCGGTCGCCGGATTTTATATTGGCCATGACGGCGGTGGTAATGGCCGCCATTCCCGACCCGAAACCCAGGGCCCGTTCATAGCCTTCCAACGCGGCCAGACTATTTTCTGCTTCGACCACCGAAGGATTATCCCATCTCGAGTAAAGATAGCCGCTGCGATTTTGCACGACGTCGATCAGGTCATCGGATTTGTCGAATTTGTAGGTGGCCGTCAGATGCACCGGTGCGATAACGGGTCTGCCTTTCACTTGAACTCCTCCTTTCTTCTACATAGAGGTCCAGATAAATTGAACCGTCTCTTTTTTCCATCAACCGATAACAGGTCGCAAACCAAATATGATGCTACCAATAGACATTCACATTGTAGCGATGAATTTTGGGATCATTGGAGATCAGCCCTAAAGTTTCGACCTGAGCCTGGGCCACCAACATACGGTCGAAGGGGTCCCGGTGGTGGCGAGGCAGCAGGCCGGCCTGGAAAGCATGCGTATCGACTATCGGAAGGGATTCAATGCGGTTTTTCCCGAGTTCGGCAGGCAGAAATGCTGCAGGCGCATCCGGCAGTGGAAGTCGTCCCAAAGCATATTTGAGCGCCACTTCCCATGTACTCGCGGCACTCCAGTACAAATCGTTCTGACTATCACCCATGAGCTCGAGCGCTTTGACCGAGATTTGAGCGTCATCCGTAATCCACCAGAGAAATGTGTGAGTATCCAGCAGAAGTTTCATTATTCAGACTTTTTACTCCGGTTCGAAGGCATCCAGTATTTCGGGCGGTAGAGGATCGAAAAACTCTCTGGGGACCGTGAACAGCCCGCGGGCAGTGCCGGGAACTCTTTTGGCAGCGGGGGGCCTTATTGGAACCAGCCGAGCCACGGGTTCGCCATACCTGGCAATCACAACTTCCTCCCCATCAGCGATGAGTTTGGATAATTGAGTTTTGGCTTCGTGAATGTTGACCTGGCGCATGTTAGATACCTCAAATTTTAAACTAAACTTAGTTTAGTTCACACTTTGAGGGTTGTCAACATAGAGTCCGAATTTATCTATGTTGAGTTTTGCTTGAAAATATAAGATCAATTCCTGATCAGCAAGAAAAGTTAAAAAATGGTTGACATTTTTTGTTGCAAGCCATAAATAAAAAGGACCGGTCGGTATATTTAATTTGTGACTAATCTGAATCCTGGAATCTGCCATTTTTCAGGGCAGATAAATCAACCCATCAACCAATCAACTAATTCATGGCAACTAAAGGCATTCAAACCCGTCGCAATATCATTGAAAAATCTTTGCAGCTTTTTTCCGTGAAAGGGTATTACAACACCTCCGTCAGCGATATACTGGGCGCCACCGGACTGACAAAGGGCGGGCTTTACGGTCACTTCGCCAGCAAGGAGCACATCTGGTATGCCGTTTATGGTGAGGCGGTCAGCATCTGGAAAAGCATTGTTTTCAATGGAATTCGCAATAATTCAGATCCATTGAAACGGATTGAGAAATTCATTGAAAATGACATGCACGATTATCTGGGCGCCGATGTTTTTGAAGGGGGCTGCTTTTTCCTCAATATGCTGGTGGAACTCTCCGGGCAGTCGGCTTCGATGAGCAAGCAAATACTGCGCGGATTTGTCAGGCTCTCCGCTTTACTGCGCTCCTGGCTGGAGGAAGCCGATAACAAAGGTATGTTGCAGGCCGAATTGGACTTCAAGGAGATCGCCAACTTTATCATCATATCATTAAACGGAGCGGCGGCGCTTTATATCTCCAGCCGGGACCGGTCCATCCTTGATCAAACCATCCGCCAACTCCGGTTTTATATCAACCAGCTAAAAAGAACTTAGTTCGCTTCGCTCACAATTATTCCATTTTCGGGGTAAATTTGAAAGCCCCAAAAAACCTTTATATTATCAATAAGTTGTAGAAATTCCGAGACGTTAAATTAAGGAGACCCAACATGGAATTCGAAAATTTGCTGGCCGACAGGACTAAAGCGATGGACGTTAACGTCATCAGGGAAATTTTAAAGGTTGTGTCTCAACCCGGCATGGTTTCTCTGGCCGGGGGCATTCCGGCACCGGAAAGCTTTCCCATGGAAATTATGCGCGAGCTGACCGCGATCGTGATCGACAAATATGGTTCCGCTGCCTTCCAGTACGATCCAACTGAAGGCTTTGGGCCTTTGCGTGAGGCGCTGGTTGACTACCTCCGGCAAAAGGGCCTCGAGTGCCGCCAAAAGGAAATTCTGGTGGCCAGCGGGTCCCAGGGCGTTTTGGATGCAATCGGCAAAGTTCTTATCTCAAAAGGGGACAAGGTCGCGGTGGAGGCGCCGACCTACCTGGGAGCCCTGCAGGCTTTCACCCCTTATGAGCCGGATTACATACGGCTGGACACCGATGACGACGGGCTGATTCCGGATTCTCTGGCCAAGGTCCTGGATAGGGGTGGAATTAAGTTCATTTATCTGGTGCCGACCTTTCAGAACCCCACCGGACGAACCATTCCCTTGGAGCGTCGCCGGCAGATCGCAGCCATCATCAAAACCCACGGGGCGCTGCTTGTGGAAGATGACCCCTACGGCTCGTTAAGGTACCGGGGGGCCGACGTGCCCACCCTTAAATCGCTGGCACCGGATAATGTGGTCTACATATCCACCCTTTCCAAGGTCTTTGCGCCGGGGCTCAGGCTCGGTTTTTGCGTGGCTCCCGCGCTGATTCGCAAATGGCTGGTAATTGTCAAACAGGGCACCGATCTGCACAGCAGCACCTTCAACCAGGCCCTGGCTGCTGAGTACATCGCCGGCGGTTATCTGGCCGGGCATTTGCCGCACATAATTGATTTGTACCGGCCCAAACAGGAGGCCATGCTTTCAGCCCTGGATAAGTATTTCCCGGATCAATTCAACTGGTCGCGCCCGGAAGGCGGCATGTTTATCTGGGCCGAAGGGCCCGCCGGGCTTGATATGGAGGATCTGTATTGGAAAGCAGTGGAGAAGAAGGTGGCCTTTGTTCCGGGGAAGTATTTTTACACTGCCGTGGGAGAAGGCCTGGAAACTATGCGGCTGAATTTTACCATGACCGATGAAGGCACCATTGACCGGTCGGTGAGAACCCTGGCTCAGGTAATCAAAGATCATGCCTAATTATAGACCGCCTGCCATCGCCCGGCTGAATTCCGGTGCGACCGGATGCATGATGGTTGACAATATGCGCATTGATGAAATTAAAATGCAGCGGCGGGGTTTATCCCCGCCGCTACGCTTATTAGCAGCTTTTAGGCGGGTACAAACCCCGCCGCTACGTTCAGACGGCTGTTGTCGCTTTATATCGTCTTCATAAATTCAGACCGAGGTCGGTTATCGGTCGGCAAAATCAATTTGACCATCCGGCAGCATGTACAATACCATTGCTTCCCCATTTGATACGGTGGGATGGTGTTCCGTATCGGGATCAAATACACACCAGCCGCGGGGCATGCCATCAAACAGGGCGCCCGGCGTGAGCGGTAAAATCATGCAGATTTCGCCTTTGGGATGCCGGTGTTTGGAACCGACCCAATCCTTTAATTTCACAACATCCACACTGAGTCTCCCGGTTTCCTGACCGGGTTCGATGACACGGCCCCAACGCGGCCCCCCTTCTTCGCCTTCGGCACACATCCATCCGGCTGCGACCGCCTGGTGGCAGGCTTTTTCGATCGCATCGAAGGTGTCGCCGCCCGGTGGGAAGAGACGGTTCAGTTCTTCGCTGAGCTTGGAATCCACTGCGCTGTCTGATATTAGATCTGTAACGGGCTTAATTAAATCCTGAAATTCAGTGACATTCATCTTTTTGCTCTCCCTGGAAATTATTTTTGACCGAACAGTTGGTCTTTTGTGCCAGTATTCTAGCCGAACTTCTCATTTTGCCTAACATGATCTCATAGCGGTGTCAAGCTGGTCGGGCATTCGTATTTTTAGCCGGGACATTGATGGATGGTGTTGTCGGGAATTGCGTCGCTGCCACTTTATAATGTTGTATTCGTAATTATCGTATGACTTTAAGCTTTTTATCCGCCCCGTGTCCGGATTATAGGATCCGCCCAGTTGGAAGTAATTATGCCAAAATCGTTCTCGACAGATAAGGAAACGGAAGACGGACGGCTAGTCAGGCTGCGCCTGCAGTTAAGACGGTTGGTGGCTGTTGAACCCGGCGAAATACGGGCCCTTTTTTGGTCGTTTACTTATTTTTTTGCATTGTTGTGCAGCTATTACATCATTCGTCCCATGCGCGATGAAATGGGCATTGCCGGCGGAGTCGATAACCTGCAGTGGATGTTTACCGGTACTTTTTTGGTCATGCTGGCCGCCGTGCCGCTTTTCGGCTGGGTGGCGAAACGATATCCCGTGCGGCAGTTTCTGCCCTATGTATATTATTTTTTTATCGGCAACCTGATAATTTTTTTTATCTTATTTAAAACCGATCTAACCCATGCCTACGTGGCCCGCGCATTTTTCATCTGGGCCAGTGTCTTTAACCTATTTATCGTCTCGGTGTTCTGGAGCTTCATGACAGATATTTTCACCAACGAGCAGGCCAAGCGGCTGTTCGGGGTGATTGCTGCCGGCGGCACAGCCGGGGCCTTAACCGGCCCCGTAATTACGGCCGTGTTGGTCACCTCCCTGGGCCCGGCCAATATGCTGCTGATCTCCGTGGCCTTTTTGGCGGTTGCCGTCTGGTGTATCCATCAGATGGTCGCCTGGAAAAACGCAGCTATGTCTATCACAGGCCTGGAGTCCCGATCGGCCCCCGAAATTCCCGCTGTCGGCCGGGACCGGGCCATTGGGGGCAGTATTTTTGCCGGTATCCGGCTGGTGTTCAGATCTTCCTACTTAACCGGAATCTGTTTTTTGATTTTGTTGTATGCAACGCTGGCGACCTTTTTGTATTTTCAACAGGCCCAGATCGTGCGTGACAGCTTCAGTGATTCGGCCAATCGGACCGCTGTTTTTGCAGCAATGGATTTTTCAGTCAACTTCCTGACCATAGGTGTGCAGTTGCTGGTGACTTCGCGCATTGTCGGCAAATGGGGTTTGTCCTGGGCCCTGGCCCTGATTCCGCTGTTGCTGGGATTCGGCTTCCTGCTGCTTGGCCTGATGCCGACGCTAAGTATTCTGATTGCCATACAGGTTTTACGCCGGGCCGGCAATTACGCGGTGATGCGTCCGGCGCGGGAAATGCTTTATGTCGTGTTGGGCAAGGAAGAAAAATACAAAGCCAAAAACTTTATCGACACGGTCGTTTACCGAGGTGGTGATGCGGTCAGCGCCTGGGCCTACGCCGGTTTGAGAGCCGTCGGCCTGAACCTGGCCGGAATTGCACTGGTTGCCGTTCCGCTGGCGGCCGTGTGGGGCTGGATATCGTTTAAACTGGGGAAACGGCAGGTTGAGTTGGCCGCTGAAATTAAATACACAACAGGAGATATCGAAAATTGAGCCTTTGGAATGAAGAAGGGCGACGGTCGAATGACGAATTATGGAATTCTATCGATTATATTGTATGATACTTCGGCCCGAAATTTATCTATAATTTAACTAAATCTCCGTCCTAAGCGGTGAAATATAAGGGGGGTAACTATGACTAAAATTAATACGAGGGAAATGTCTCGCCGACGTTTTATACAGGGTTTGGGCTTGCTATCAGTCGGTATCACTTTGATGCCGCAATCTATATTGGGCGAGAGCCGTCAGCCCATTCAACATGTTATACCGTCAAGCGGTGAACGCATTCCGGTTATCGGGATGGGAACTTCGCGCACATTTAATGTCGGGTACAAGGCGGACATCCTTGCGCAACTGGGAGAAGTGCTGCAGGTTTTTTTCGATAACGCCGGGGCCGTCATCGACTCTTCCCCGATGTATGGGAATTCCGAGTCGATAGTTGGAAAACTGCTGAAAACGATCCCGAACAAAGACCGGCTTTTTGCCGCAACCAAAGTCTGGACTTACGGCAAACAGAGCGGTATCGACCAGATGCAGGACTCCATGCGGAGCATGGGAGTTGAAGTAATGGATCTGATGCAGATTCACAACTTGAAGGATTGGAAAGTTCACCTGCCGACCCTCAGGCAATGGAAAGAAGAGAAAAAGATCCGTTACATCGGCATTACTACCTCCCACGGCCGATCGCATTCCGAGCTGATCCAAATCATGCGCACCGAAGCGCTGGATTTTGTGCAATTTACCTACAATATCGGCAACCGCACGGTGGAAGACAACCTGCTGCCTCTGGCTGCCGACCGGGGAATTGCCACACTGATTAATCGTCCTTACCAGCGCGGCGCCTTATTTCGCAGCGTCAAGGGTAAAGCCCTGCCGGAATGGGCCCGGGAATTCGACTGCCAAAGCTGGGGGCAGTTTTTTCTGAAATTCGTCGCTTCGCATCCGGCCGTCACTTGTGTGATACCGGCCACCTCAAAAGTGCAACACATGGCCGACAACATGTCCGCCAACTTCGGCAGGCTGCCTTCACCGTCGATGCGAAAACGGATGCTGCAATATTTTGAGCGGCTTTAGGCCCTTAACAGGCTTATTCTGACAACCTGTTGAAAGAAACTGAAGGTTTCAGGTGTCAGGTTTCAGGTGTCAGCCAAGCCGCCGGCAAACAAGCGGCCGGTCAAATCGGAAAAGAAACTTTGAAAAAGCGAATATCGAATATCGAATAATGAATGTCGAATCCTCCTGCGGCGGACAAGTGTCG
>Ga0209786_1000628_pt1 | contig 11343 bp, 6 predicted proteins | sample WorMetilvaeELBA2_FD_187405 | JGI IMG/M metagenome (GOLD analysis project Ga0209786, IMG submission 187405) | Marine gutless worms symbiont microbial communities from Max Planck institute for Marine Microbiology, Germany - Olavius ilvae ELBA.2... ...
TATATATATATATATATATATATATATATATATATATATATATATATATATGTATGTATATTATATAGACACATTTTACCACACACATATTTATCATTTTATAAAATCATCTTTAATATTCACTATAAATTTATCCTACTGGCTAATTCTATTACACGAGGGGGTAAATTTGATGTACAAAAAAACCCAAAAAAAAAACCTGCCAATTACTATACTAAAATTTTTAACCAAAAATCTAAATTATACACTAATTCAGGCAAAAGCCCTATGCAATCGCACCTATCTCTGAGACACCATATTATGTAAAAATACAAAAGCCAATTTTTCTAATAAATTTTTGTAGATCGGGCCTCTGTCGGAAAACACAACTTTGGCACCTGCCAAAAAGCCTATAGTTAAAAAATAAAGTAATAATTTTTCGCAAGTGTATTAATTCTATATCGCTCAGTAGAAACGAAACATTATCCGAGAAGCTATATGCATAGGAAAACACACAAACAGTACACAAAAGGGCCTACGTTTAGACATATTACTATTTATTATTAGAGAAATTTGTTTTTTACTGCTTTTTTCTGAGCCTTCTTCCATAGAAGCCTAACACCTACACCAGAATTAGGTTGTATTTAACCGCCTATAGGAATTCACACAATCGATCCATTAAGTATTCCACTACTAAATACGGCTATTCTATTAAGTTCCGGTATTTCAGTTACACTTGCCCGCCACAGTCTACTATCAGGAAAACGAAAGATAGCCATTCTGTCAACAATATTAACAATTTTATTAGGAATATACTTCTCTATATTACAACTAATAGAGTATTTAGAATCAATATTCACCATCGCTGACAGCGTATATGGCTCGACTTTCTTTGTAGCCACAGGATTTCACGGAGCTCACGTATTAATAGGAACATTATTTCTTTTTATCAATCTAACCCGAATAATAAAAAGCCACTTTTCAAAAATACACCATTTTAGATTTGAAGCAGCTGCCTGATACTGACACTTTGTAGATGTAGTATGAATCTGTCTATTTACTGATGAGGCTCATTATAATATAGTGTAAGCGCACTACGAACATTGAATTCGACAGACTAGAACTATATTCTAGTATTATAAACTCATAAAGATCTTAAGTTAAAAACTATTAACCTTCAAAGTTAAACTTGACTAATAATCAGACCTTGAATGATACTAGATATTTTCTCAAATTTTGACCCCGCAAGCCCATTTATCCATATTGGGCAAATCTTCACTACTTTTTTCTTCTTATTTTTTTATACTGCCTAAAGTGCAAAATATATAAACATTAGTAAGTTTAAAAACTATTGAGCTGTGAACTCAAAAATATACTAAATATATCTATGTTCAATGATATTCATAACAGCACCAATAATTATATACAACTTATCAATTTTTATATTTATCAACTCAATTATATTGATTATAAATAATAATATATATATTATAGAATGAGAAATTATATGTTCTATCTCAAACATAATCAAAATACAATTAATAATAGAATGAAGCAGCATCATATATTCATCTATTGTAATATTTATTTCAGCCAATGTCTTAAAATTTTCACAAGAATATATAAAAATAGATCAAAATAAAAACCGATTTACATTTATTGTTCTACTATTTGTAATATCAATAAATTTCCTAATCTTTATTCCTAATATTATAACTATCTTAATTGGTTGAGATGGACTAGGAGCTACCTCCTTTATTTTAATTATCTACTACAACAATGCCCGCTCACTAAGAGCCGGAATCTTAACGATAGTAACAAACCGCTTAGGCGATACCTTTATACTATTAGCAATTATCCTTATAATGGATACAGGCGACTGACTATTAATTCATACTATAACCAATAATAAATATTTCCTAATTCAATGTCTAAGGATCATGATTGCAGCAACCACAAAAAGAGCCCAAATCCCGTTCTCAAGATGGCTTCCAGCAGCAATAGCTGCTCCTACCCCTGTATCAGCTCTAGTACACTCTTCAACCCTAGTAACGGCTGGAATCTTTATCTTATACCGATTTAATTATATAATTTCATCTTCAACTACAGTACAAACAACACTAACAATTATAGGCCTATTAACAGCTCTAACAATAAGAATTAGGGCAATATATGAAAATGATATAAAAAAAATCATCGCTTTATCCACACTAAGACAACTAGGATTAATAACCCTATCTATCAGCTTTAATATACCAATACTAACATTTTTCCATATATCCACACATGCAATATTTAAAGCTTTACTATTTATAACAGCCGGATGCCTAATTATTAATAACAACCATAATCAAGATCTTCGTATATACGGACAATACTCCTATACCAGACCAGTCATTACATCATCAATATTAATTTCTCTAACTGCTATAGTTGGAGTACCTTCTATATCCGGCTACTACTCTAAACACCTAATTATAGAATGATCTTATAGAACTCCTATTAATATATTTATAATATTAATACTACTTATAACAATTTTACTAACAAGTATATATAGTTTACGATTAATGTTACTTACAACAATTATTCCAGCCCTATGCCCTAAAATATTTAAACACTATATCTCGTATAACAATATACTATCATTAGTAATTATGACACTATCTAGAATTTTTTCAGGTACAATCTTAAACTGACTATTACCATATTATCCCACAAATTATATAATAGCACAAAATATTAACAAACTAAACTCAACTTATATAATAATTCTAACTATCACTATAACTACATTAATAATTACATCAAAAAAAATCACCTATGCAAATCTATCATTGTATAAATTACTATCATCTTTATTATTTTTAACACCTATCTCTACACAAACCTTTACTACACCTTTTATAAAATTCTCTACACTAACTTATAAGCACCTCGATCAGACATGACTAGAAAAATTAACAGCTATAGAACATACAAATCAATTATACAATTCTAGACTATCTTTAAATATATATATTCAACCTCTTTCCCTTAAAATTTTGCCCGCCAGAATAATTAATAGAATAATACACAACTATACCAACATTAAATTACATATTTATATTTAACAAAAACAAACCAGTCCTCGGTTTCGGCCCGATCTACGCTACCAATAATTAGCATTTGTTAAATTATTAATAGTATAAAACCTTAATACATCGATCCTTCATATCGCAAATTCTATTAAATGATTAATCTGAGAATAGTTTAATTAATAAAATATTAACCCTGGAAGTTAAAGTTCTAATCAGTTCTCTGGAATTGAAGGCTGATATAATAGCGCTGATCTTGTAAATCATAATAGATTAAAATCTCAATTCCATGCCTAAACCAATTATCTATATAATTTTACTTTCATTTTTAATACTTCTATTAACTATAGTTTCTCGCCAACATCATTTATTACCAATACTATTATGTCTCGAAAGCTTAACACTCTTAATAATATCTTTTTTACCAATTTCTATAAATAATCAATCCATAATAATAATACTTTCGACCATTATCCTATTAATTATAAGTGCATCTAGCTCAAGAATTGGATTAAGTCTACTTGTACTTGCTAGCCGAAAAGAAGGAAATGACTCAAACATACTACATAATATTTTTACATGTTAATTTCTCTACTCCTTACTATCTTTAGATATATAATCTTTAAATACAAAATAATATGAGAAATTAATATCTCCATTATATCAATCCTAAGCATCATTTTTATAATAATCTATCCAATAACAAACTATATATTCATAACATCAATAAACAACATACTAGACTCACTATCAATTATTATAGTAACTATAAATATATGAATCTTCTCAATAATACTAATAGCTAGAAACTCAATAAAAATAAAAACCATAAAACCCAATCTATTCAAGCTAACTACTACACTACTATTCTTAAGATTAATTATATGTTTTTCTTCTAGCAACCTTCTCATATTCTATATTTGATTTGAAGCATCCTTAGTGCCAACCTTACTCCTAATTATTATTTGAGGCCTACAACCAGAACGAAAAAAAGCAAGATTTTTTATCATTATATACACTATTACTGCTTCCCTGCCACTACTAATAATAATTCTAAAAATATTAAATATAAACCTTCATACCATTATACCAATACCAATAAACTACTACATGCCACATATAAATCCATATATTGCATGAACTATACTAATAATAGCATTTATAGTAAAATTACCATTATTCTCACTACATTTATGACTACCTAAAGCTCATGTAGAGGCGCCTGTAGCCGGATCAATAATTCTTGCCGCTATCTTACTAAAACTCGGGGGATACGGACTTATACGTATACATAAAATAATTTCATACTATTATTCACCACTACAACTCTCAGTAGTATCAATAGCAATTATTGGCACATTAATTACCAGTACCCTATGCTTCCGACAAACTGACATAAAAGCACTAATTGCCTATTCATCAGTAGGTCATATAGGCCTATTAATAATTAGTATTATAACCAGCTCAAAACTTGGACAATACGGAAGCTTATTAATCATAATATCCCACGCTCTTACATCCTCATGTATATTCTTTATAATTAATATTATTTATGAAAAAACAAATAGACGTAATATAATACTAACTAATAGTTATATAATTATAGCCCCCATAACAACCGCAATCTGAATACTAACTATTATAACAAATATAGCACTACCTCCAAGCTTAAATATTTTTAGAGAAATCCTTATTATAATATCATCGCTATCAATCTCAAAATCAATAATAATTATACTAATAATTGCTAACTTCTTGACAACATTATACTCACTATATTTATACTCAATAATTAATCACGGCAATAAATCAAAATTAATAAATTTATCATCACAAATAAATTCAATAGATCTAACAACTGCCTTTTCACACTTATGACCACTATTCTATATAAGAATAATACCACTAAAACTAATATCATGATGTTAATATTATAGTTGATAAACAACATTAAATTGCAAATTTAAAAGACACCACAATGTAATATCTAGTAAGATAAGCTAATACAAGCTATTGGGCCCATACCTCAACAATGATACTCTCTCCTACTACTATCAGTTTGATTCTAACTTCTATATTTACTACAATAATTTTTATAATGACATATGTAATATCAATATCGCCAAATTCAATAAAAAACATTAATCAATCAATAAACTGGAACTAAAAATTATAATTCAGGATAACAAAATCTGTGCCAGCAGTTGCGGTTACACAGAAAGCCTAAGCAAATAATAAAATATGCTACATAGATATAATAAAACTAACTAATGAGTAAAATCTAAACCTATAGAGACCCGTACATATCCATATATATATGCAAAACTATAACTTAAAACAAGGATTAGATACCCTTCTATTTATAACATGTATAAAAATATAGCCACTAAAAACAATCGTTTAAAAACTAAAGAACTTGGCGGTGCTTTATAAAATCAGGGGAGCTTGTTCCTTAATATGATAATCCACAAATATCTATCTATATCTAGAAACCATCAGTCTGTATACTGCCGTCATTGTTTATCTTAAAAAACTAAACAATTAACATAAATTACCATCTTAATAACAGGTCAAAGTGCAACTTATGATATAGCGACCATGTGCTACACTTATAATAAGAAATATATAAAGCATATAAATTTAAAGAACTTGACAGTAATTAACTTTTACTAAAAATTAATTAATAACTAATAAACCATGCACACATCGCCCGTCACTCTCACTGAAAATCGAGATAAGTCGTAACAAAGTAGATATAGTGGAAACTATATCTTCAGACTATAGCATATTTAAATGCTTCCCACTTACTATAGGACCACGACCCATCTAGTCTGATCTAAATAACTTCCCAGTTTATCTATAAACCATTTATAATAGTATCATTAGAGACATATAGATCTATAAAGAAAAAATAAATATATATACCTTGTGCATTATGGTTCTACAAGTATAAAAGTTAATAATTATAACCCGAACTTTCATGAGCTGAATAACTATTGCTAAGAGCCTAAAATAAATATATCATTATTTTACCAAAATATATGTTCAGCGGCTACATACCACCACATGAATTAATATCTGGTTATTTTCAAACTTTTTCTAATAAAGCCCTTATCTTACTTAATAAGTCCATATCTATAAAAGGATAAGCTTTTATAAACTAGTAATTAGCTTCTATAATACAAACTTTATTAATAAATAAATTCAATATTGATCAATTAATATAATGTTACAATTATATAAACTAAAATACACTTAACTACTAACCAAAGAAAATATTAAAATTAAATTATTATAATCATAATAATCATGTATAAACAAGTATTATAACCTACTATTACCCAATAAACTCGGCAATAAAATCCAACTGTTTACCAAAAACATAGCTAGTAGTTAAATAATTACTAGTACCTTCTGCTCAATGTATAGATAAATTGCCGCAATATTAATTGCGCTAAGGTAGCATAATCACTTGTCTACTAAATATAGACTAGAATGAATGAAAAAATGAGATTATAACTATCTCCGGTAAGCTAATAAAAACTTTTCTAAAGGTGAAGAAACCTTTATAAATCCGAGGGACAAGAAGACCCTAAAGAGCTTAAATTAACAGTACTAATATTACTACCTAAAATTTTTGTTGGGGCGACAAAGAAATAATAAACTGTCTTTTCTGCTAACGATAAACATATCATGATATAAAAGATCCATTTAGACTATAAATGATTAATGAATAAAGCTACCTTAGGGATAACAGACTAATTATTTTCCAAAGTTCATATTTAAAAAAAAGATTAGCACCTCGATGTTGGCTTATATTATATTTTTAGAGCAAAAACTAAAATAAAAGGTTTGTTCAACCTTTAATTAATTACATGAGCTGAGTTCAGACCGGCGTAAGCCAGGTTAGATTCTATCTTCGGGACATAAATAACTTTTAGTACGAAAGGACCAAAATTAAATAATCATTATAAATAAGTTGACAGAAAAATGTAAATAATTTAGAATTATTAAATAGAAGTATTTCTACTTATTAACCAAGATCTTAAATATATGACTTCTAATCATTTTACAGGCTATCCAAGATCTTAATGAATAAATTAATCCATATTAAATTAATATTGATCATAATTATAATAACTGCTACTATTATAGCAATTACCTCTACAAACATAGTAACTATCTGAATATCCTTAGAACTTAATATATTCTCATTTATCCCCTTGCTCTTAAACACATCAACTACTAATGAAACAGAAGGTACAATTGCCTATTTTTTATCACAAACACTCGGCTCAATCATCTTTTTATTAAGCAGAACAATATTAATAACTTTCCACTGATATCAAGAGCTAAGCACTTTTATACTAATCTTTGCAATAATACTAAAACTAGGAATAGTACCATGTCACTATTGATATCCTATAACAATAGAGTTAGTCAGATGACTTAATTGTCTACTCTTATCAACATGACAAAAAATTGCTCCACTATTTATTATATTATTTATTATTATTCCAAAATGAAAATCTAATCTAATTATAGTTATTTCATCATTAAATGCACTGGGTGGCGGCATAATAGGCCTAAGACAATCTTCACTTAAAAAAATTATAGCTTATTCATCTATTACTCATATAGGATGGACTATAAGAGCTATAACAATAAATATGCCATGCATATCACTAATGTACTTTATTATATACTCAATAATAACAATCCCACTATTTCTAACTATTAACAAAACAAACTGTTTAATTATATCAGACCTTTGATCAAAACCAATATTAAGGCAAGTATTTAAAATAACCTTGTCCATATTAATATTATCTATGTCTGGTCTCCCCCCTTTAACAGGATTTCTACCAAAATTAATAATCATAAACATACTTATAAGGTATTCAATTATAGCTATAATTCTTATAGTTATAGGATCATTAATAAATCTATTTTTTTATCTAAATATCTGCTTAAGTATAATTATATCAGCCCAAGAAAATAAAGCCCAATCAACTAATAATATATCATTAAGTTTAATACTAGCTATAAGTCTTATAGGAATTATAATAATCTTTCTATAAAAATAAATGCGCTGATTATATTCATCAAATCATAAAGATATTGGAACTCTTTACCTACTATTTGGCACGTGAGCGGGCACCATAGGAACAAGAATAAGAGCAATTATTCGAATAGAACTAACACAACCAGGATTGTTAATAAATAATAATCAATTATATAACACAATCGTTACTGCCCATGCATTTATTATAATTTTCTTCTTTGTTATACCAGTGCTTATTGGAGGATTTGGCAACTGACTACTACCAATTATGCTTGGAGTACCAGACATAGCATTTCCACGATTAAATAATCTAAGACTATGACTACTATTTCCATCAATTTTTCTCCTCACTTTATCAGCATTTGCAGATAAAGGAGTAGGAACAGGATGAACCGTATACCCACCATTAGCAAGAAATATATTTCACAGCGGATTACCAGTAGATCTAGCAATCTTCTCCCTTCACTTGGCTGGCGCAAGATCAATTCTTGGAGCAATTAACTTCATCTCAACAATTATAAACATGCGCCCAAAGACCATAACTTTAGAACGTGTCCCATTATTTGTATGAGCTACATTATTAACAGTAATCTTACTACTATTATCACTTCCAGTCCTAGCTGGAGCAATCACAATACTATTAACCGATCGAAATATAAATACCTCTTTTTTTGATCCTACAGGAGGAGGGGATCCGATCCTCTTCCAACACTTATTCTGATTCTTTGGTCATCCAGAAGTATACATTCTAATTCTCCCTGGTTTTGGGGCACTCTCACATATTATTGCCCACAACACACTAAAATCAGAACCTTTTGGAGTTCTAGGGATAATCTATGCTATAATTAGTATTGCATTGATTGGATTTATTGTCTGAGCACATCATATATTTACAGTCGGAATAGACGTTGACACTCGTGCATATTTCACTGCCGCCACCATAATCATCGCTATTCCTACTGGAATCAAAGTATTTAGCTGACTTGCTACCATTTATGGATCAAAAATTAAATTCAACCCATCTATATTATGGTCAATTGGATTTATCATCATATTCTCTATAGGAGGTTTAACCGGTATTTGCTTATCTAACTCATCAATAGATATTATTCTCCATGACACATATTATGTAGTAGCTCATTTCCACTATGTACTTAGTATAGGAGCTGTATTCGCAATCTTCGCCATAATATCACACTGATTTCCATTATTAACTGGACTTACTATAAATCAACGATGAATAAAAGTACAATTTATAATTATATTTATCGGTGTAAACATAACCTTTTTTCCCCAACACTTTCTTGGATTAAGTGGTATGCCACGCCGATATTCAGACTATCCTGATACATACACAAGATGAAATATGATTTCATCAATAGGGGCAATTATTTCTTTAGTTGCTATAATCTTATTTATTATTATTATATGAGAAACTCTAGCTTCTCAGCGAACAATAATCTGCTCAAGACACCTTCCTTCCTCAATAGAATGACATCAAATACTACCATTAAATTTTCATAGCCAAAAAGAAACCGTAATTATTACTAAACGATTAAGTGATAGCTATAAGCATCTACCTGTTAACTAGAAATTACATTTATGTTCACTTAGCCCATGAGCACCTGATCACAAATAAAACTACAAGATGCTGTCTCACCAACAATAAACATATTAATTATATTTCATGACCTAATTTTGATTACTATAATTCTAATTATAACTATCATTATCTATATAACTATATTTATTATTACCAATAAATTTACAAATCGAACGTTAAAAGAAGCTCATAAAATTGAACTAATTTGAACAATTATTCCAAGCATTATTCTACTAATATTAGCCGTTCCGTCACTAAATTTATTATACATTATAGACGAATCTATTAAACCTGGGCTGACAGTAAAATCTATTGGACATCAGTGATATTGAAGGTACGAATATAATGATCTGCCAACCATTAAATTTGATTCCTTTATAAAACAAACTGACTTACTATTAAAAGGTGAATACCGATTACTAGAAGTAGATAATCGCATAATCTTACCAATACAAACCGAAATTCGACTACTGGTGACCTCCTCAGACGTAATTCACGCATGGACCATCCCATCAATTGGAATAAAAGTAGATGCAATTCCTGGACGATTAAATCAATTAAGATTCACCCTAATAAAAGGGGGAGTTTTTTATGGACAATGTTCAGAAATCTGTGGCGCAAACCACTCATTTATACCAATTGTAATAGAATCTATTGACTTAGCTTCATTTATTAAATGATTTAAAACAATAAAATAAAATAGTCTTAGTTAAAATAATAACCTAAGCCTGTCAAACTTAAATTGCGTAAGCAGACTATTATGCCACAACTTACACCAATAAACTGAACTATAATACTTACAAGATTATGAATATTTATATTATTAATACTAATAAACATACATGCTTTAAAATCATTACCATTAAAAAAAATAAATACACTAACCTATACTAACATAATCTGAAAATGACACTATTCAAGGCTACATAAACTGTAAATTTATAACTGGCTTTTCCCCTTGGTATTTTAAGTATATTCTGTACATTTATTTTCCAAATAAAAAGTTACCTCCTAAAAATACATATGCGCCGATCACCCTATCACTTAGTAGAACCAAGACCATGACCAATCCTATCAGCAATAAGAGCCTTATCAATCACTATAGGACTTACTAATTGATTTCACTTTCAGGATTCAAAACTCTTATTAGTAGGAATAATATCTATAGTAATCACTATAATGCAATGATGACGAGACATTATCCGAGAAGCTATATATATAGGAAAACACACAAACAGTACACAAAAGGGCCTACGTTTAGGCATATTACTATTTATTATTAGAGAAATTTGTTTTTTTACTGCTTTTTTCTGAGCCTTCTTCCATAGAAGCCTAACACCTACACCAGAATTAGGTTGTATTTGACCGCCTATAGGAATTCACACAATCGATCCATTAAGTATTCCACTACTAAATACGGCTATTCTATTAAGTTCTGGTATTTCAGTTACACTTGCCCACCACAGTCTACTATCAGGAAAACGAAAGATAACCATTCTGTCAACAATATTAACAATTTTATTAGGAATATACTTCTCTATATTACAACTAATAGAGTATTTAGAATCAATATTCACCATCGCTGACAGCGTATATGGCTCGACTTTCTTTGTAGCCAC
>Ga0209786_1000631_pt1 | contig 11336 bp, 10 predicted proteins | sample WorMetilvaeELBA2_FD_187405 | JGI IMG/M metagenome (GOLD analysis project Ga0209786, IMG submission 187405) | Marine gutless worms symbiont microbial communities from Max Planck institute for Marine Microbiology, Germany - Olavius ilvae ELBA.2... ...
GACCGAACGGCCACGGAGCAGAGCGAATCGTAGAGAATTACTCGCATTTTCGACCCATGTCGGTATAAGCCCGCAAGGAGTTCATCAACTACTCGTAAAACACGCCGAAAAACTGGATTTTTCAAAGGTTCCCTAAAGTGCATAGTTTTTACTAACGTGTTGGGACAATAAACCGGTTCGTTCGCTTCTTGCGACCGATTTGCGTTGATTCGCATTCATTTGCAGCAGAAACAGCCCCCGGCTTTCCCCTAGACCCCCTCATGGATCAAACCATCGTTTTCGACCTGGCGCTCATCCGCCGTTATGATCAAAGCGGCCCGCGCTATACCTCCTATCCCACCGCCGTAGAGTTTCACGACGGCTTCGGTGAGCCGGAATATCGCCGGGCCTGCGCCCGCAGCAACGCGAGTGGGCGACCCCTTTCGCTCTACGTCCATATTCCGTTTTGCGATACGGTCTGCTTCTATTGCGCCTGTAACAAGATCGCTACCAAGGACCGCAGCCGCGCCCAACCCTATCTGGAAAGGGTCTATCGGGAGCTCGATCTGCAGGGCACTTTGTTCGGGGCCGACCGGACGGTAGAGCAGTTCCACTGGGGCGGGGGGACACCCACCTTTATCAGTCGGGATCAGATGCGCGAGCTCATGGATAACACCCGGCGCCACTTCCGGTTGGCGACGGACGAGGTCGGCGAATACGCCATCGAGATCGATCCGCGGGAAGCGGATGCGCAAACGGTCGTCCTGTTGCGACGCCTGGGCTTCAACCGCATGAGCCTGGGGGTGCAGGACTTGGATCCGGTGGTTCAGAAGGCGGTCAACCGCATCCAGACCGAACAGGAGACCCTGGCGGTGCTGGAGGCGGCGCGCGCAGAGGGTTTCCGCTCCATCGGCATCGATCTCATCTACGGGCTGCCGTTCCAGACAGTGAACGGCTTCGTGCGCACCTTGGAGCGGATCATCGCGTTCGCCCCGGACCGATTGTCCGTCTTCAACTACGCCCATCTGCCCCAGCGCTTCATGCCCCAGCGGCGCATCGATGAAGCGGACCTGCCGTCTCCCCACACCAAGCTCGACATCCTCAGGACCACCGGCGAGCTGCTTGCGGACGCCGGCTATGTCTATATCGGCATGGATCACTTCGCGCGGCCGGATGACGAGCTGGCAGTAGCGCAACGCAATGGTAGTCTTTACCGTAATTTCCAGGGTTACTCCACCCATGCGGATTGTGATCTCATCGGCATCGGCACGACCTCGATCGGTAAGCTGGACAACACCTACTCTCAGAACCGACGCACCCTCGACGAATACTACCGGGACATCGACGCCGGCCGTCTGTCGGTCTTCCAGGGCCTCGAGCTGAGCCGCGACGATGAGATCCGCCGCGCTGTCATCACCCGGCTGATCTGCAACTTCGCGCTGGATATTTCCAACCTGGAACAGATCTGGGGTATCGAGTTCGCCGACTACTTCAGTGACGACCTGCCCAAGTTGGCGCCCATGCAGGAGGATGGGCTGCTGACGCTCGACGAGCGACAGATCCGCGTCCTACCCAAGGGCCGACTGCTGATCCGGAACATCTGCATGGCCTTCGACGCCTACCGGGCCGCTAAAAAAGACGGACCGACGGGCTTCTCCAAGGTTATCTGACGCCAGCACCTTATCCACTGGAGGTTCATGAGCGCTCGCCCTCGTTTCATCGGTACCCATGCCCAGTACGATACCATCGACGCGCAAACCATTTGACCGAGGCAGCCATGGACATCAAGCCCATTAAGACCGATACCGACTATCGTGCAGCCCTGGCCACGATCGAGACCCTGATGATGGCCGCGCCCGATACGCCGCAAGGCGAGTATTTGGACATACTGGTCACCCTGGTCGAGGCCTACGAGCGGCGGCACTTCCCGATGGAACTCCCGGACCCCATAGAGGCTATACGCTTCGAGATGGAGCAGAAAGGACTGACGCCGAAAGACCTGGAGCCCATGATCGGACGTTCCAACCGCGTCTACGAGATTCTGAACCGCAAACGCCCCCTTACGCTCAAGATGATCCGGCGCTTGCACCAAGACCTTGGTATCCCGGCGGAAAACCTAATCAAACCACCAAGCGAGGCCGCGCCAGGGTGAAATCCGAGGGTAGGATTGCCCATCTCTTTCCCGGACCAGGTCATGTCCCACGATCAGAACTTCAAAAACCTCATCCTCGACTATCCGCGCCAGGCGCTGGCCTTTTTCGCCACGGACGAAGCCGATGCGATCGGCGCGGCCCGGATTACACCCGTGCGCCAAGAGCAGCTGCAAGCGCGTCTCGGCGAGCGCTTTCGCGAGCTCGATGTTCCCCTGCTGGTGCAATGGACCGACGGGCGGCGCGAAGCATTGCTATTCGTGCTCGAAGAAGAGAGTGATGCGCGACGCTTCTCCATCCACCGCCTGGCCCACTACTGTCTGGACCTGGCTGAATTGCTGAAGACCGACCGCGTGGTCCCGGTAGTCATCTTCCTGCGCCGAGCGACCGGTGTAGCTCAACGGCTATACCTGAGCGGAGACCATGACACCTACCTCGACTTCCGCTACCTGAGCTGTACCCTGGGCGAGCTGGCTTATGAGCACTATCGGCACAGCAATAACCTGGTAGTCCGGTTGAACCTACCCAACATGCAATATCCCGCAGGGCACAAGATCGAGGTCTATGCCCAAGCGGTGCGGGAACTGACCACTCTGGAACCCGATCCTGAAAAGCAGCTCAAGTATCTGGATTTCATCGACATCTACGCAGCGCTTAATGATAATGAGCGGGCCGAATATCAACGCGACTATCCTGACGAGGCGGAGACCATGAGCCGATTTGCCGAACGCTTCCGCGAGGAAGGTATGCAACAGGGCATGCAGCAGGGTATGCAACAAGGCATGCAGCAGGGCAAGCACCAAGGCGAAGCTTTGGTTCTAGAACGACTGTTACGCCTGAAATTCGGCACCTTACCTGACGAGATACAGCGACGGATCGAGCAGGCCAGCGAGCAGACCCTGCTGGAGTGGTCCGAGCGGGTCCTCACCGCCAGCCGTCTCGATGAGGTTCTGCACTGAGCACGTGAGCCAATGAGTATAAGCACAGGATCTCGAGACACGCTTCCCGACTGCTTCCGCGCTGTCGCCCGCGCCCGCGGCGATCAGCCGGTGTTGCTGGGCGCCGGACCGACCTGGACCTTCGCGGCGCTGGATCGGGCCTCGGACGGGATCGCGGCGGGTCTGGCGGGGCGGGGCGTCGAGCCCGGTGACCGGATCGGTTTGTACTGCCCGAATACCCCCGAGTTCGTGGTCGCCTATCTGGGAATACTCAAGGCCGGCGCCACGGTGGTGCCCATCAACCTGATGCTCAACCCCAAGGAGATCGCCTTTATTCTGAGCGATGCCGGCGTCAAGGGGTTCTGCTATCACCAAGCCCTGGCGGAGGCGGTGGAGCAGGCGCGTGGATTGGCCCCCGAGCTGGGGCTCTCGATCAGGATCGGCAAGGGCGACGGCACAGACCCGTCTCTGGACGCGCTCATGGCAACGCCGGGAAGGCCGCCCACCCCGACCTTGGATGCCGACCGCCACCTGGCGGCCATCCTTTATACGTCCGGCACCACCGGGCGGCCCAAGGGCGCCATGCTCAGCCATACCAATCTGCGGGTGAACACGGCGGGCATCAGGCAGGCGTTGGACCTGGAGCCCGGCCGTGACCGCGTGCTGGTGGTGCTGCCCCTGTTCCACGCATTCGCGGCCACGGTGGGTATACTCACCCCCCTCCTCCACGGTCTCGGATCGGTGATCGTCAGCCAGTTCGATCCCAAGGCGGTCAGCGCGGCCATCGCCGAGCATGGCGCTACGATCTTCCTGGGCGTGCCGAGCATGTATAGCCTGCTGTTGCGGGTGGACGACCAGGCCCGTGATCAGTGGGCCTCGGTGCGCTTTTGCGTATCGGGCGGTGCCGCCATGCCGCGGGCCCTGATGGCGTCCTTCGAGGAGCGCTTCGGCATCCCGATCCTGGAGGGCGACGGGCCGACCGAATGCGCCCCCGTGACCTGCGTGAACCCACTTGCGGGACCGCGCAAACCGGGCTCCGTGGGTCTCCCGATCCCAGGCGTCGAGATGCGCATCGCCGGTCCGGATGGGACCTGGCTCACGGATGGTGAGCACGGCGAGGTCTGTGTGCGGGGCACCAACGTCATGCAGGGCTACTGGGGACTGGAGGCACAGACGCGAGAGAGCTTCTTCGGTGATTGGTTCCGCACCGGCGACCTGGGCTATCGGGATACGGACGGCTACTTCTTCCTGGTCGATCGCATCAAGGACCTGATCATCAGCAACGGCATGAATGTCTACCCGCGCATGATCGAGGAGGTACTCTACCGGCACCCTGACATCGCCGATGCGGCAGTGGTGGGCAAACCCCACCGGCTACACGGCGAAATCCCCATCGCCTTCGTCGTGCCTGAGCCGGGGGCACAGGTGGACCCGGCACGCCTGCGGGACTGGTGCAAGGAACACCTGGGCCGCCACGAGATCCCCCGCCGTATCGAGTTGCGCGAGAGTCTGCCCAGGAATGCGGCAGGCAAAATCCTCAAGCGCGAGCTGCGCCGGCACGGGGAGCTGGAGCGGGGTGTCGCCAGCCAATCCTAGCGACAATGGACGCCAACGGGGACTGGGAAGAGGTGGCGTTAAAAACCGACCGGAGTGGTCTCCCCGAACGTGGCGCCGATGCCCTGGGAAGCGGGTTGGGGGGAGGCTGGTTAGGCAGGCTCGAGCTGGGGTTCGGGGTGAGATCCGGACGCACGGTCCTGGCCCATAAACGCCAGGTCGGACCACTCACGGTCCAGCGCCCCTTTTATCCGGAGGGGAACAGTTGCCAGCTCTATCTGCTGCACCCGCCGGGGGGCCTGGTCGGCGGCGACCGGATCGAGATCGCGCTGGATGTCGCTGCGGGCGCTTCGGTGCTGGTCACCACGCCCGGAGCAACCAAGTTCTACCGCAGTGCGGGCGCCGCCGTAACCGTGCAACAAAGCCTCAGGATCGCCGCCGGCGGATTGCTCGAGTGGTTCCCCCAGGAGAACATCCTGTTCCCAGGCGCGCAGGCCCGGACCCGGACCAGCGTCGAGCTGGCCGGTGATGCGCGCTTCATCGGCTGGGAAATACAGAGTCTGGGACGACCCGTGATCGGCGAGCGCTTCGATCCAGGCACCGCAGATCTCGAGTTCAGGCTGCACCGGGACGGCCGACCCGTGCTGAGGGACCGCCTGCGGGTAGGCACAGGACGGGAGCTCGACGGGCCGAGTGGCCTGCGTGGATTTCCCGTGTGCGGGACCTTCGTCGCCACGGGCGCGGGACCGGGGAACCTGGAAGCGGCACGGGCAGCTTTATCGAACGAGAAAGACCGCCCCGCTGGACTAACCCTGATCGAGGATCTGCTCGTCGCGCGCTGCCTCGCCCCCGACGTCGAGTCGGTAAATCGGATCTTCCGTTCGCTGTGGGGCATACTCCGGACCCGACTGATGGGACGCGATGCCTGTCCACCACGTATCTGGTCCACCTGATAGCGTGGAAATGCCCTTTTTGGTCGCGGGACGGTTTGAACCGCAAACGACGTCCTTACTTTTTATCCGCAGATTACGCAGATTCTCACAGATTGTTTCGTTTCCAGTCTGTAAAAATCTGCATAATCTGTGGATAGAAGCCGAGTGCTCCTACAACCGAGAACCGCCACGAGGGGCCGACCATGGAGCTCACACCGCGAGAGAAAGACAAGTTGTTGCTATTCACCGCCGGGCTGCTTGCGGAACGTCGAAAAGACAAAGGGCTCAAGCTCAACTACCCGGAGGCCATGGCCTTCATCAGTTGTGCGATACTCGAAGGGGCCCGCGCGGGCAGGACCGTTGCCGAGCTGATGGACTATGGCCGCACCCTCTTGACCCGGGACGATGTCATGGAGGGCGTGCCCGAGATGATCCACGAGGTCCAGGTCGAAGCAACCTTCCCGGACGGCACCAAGCTGGTGACCGTGCACGATCCCATTATTTAGGGGTTAGGCCGAGCAAGCCTCACCGGAACATACGGTAGTGAAATTCGAGTAGAAGAGGTCAAGGTATTTTTGGTCCCAGTTTTTCATGGCCTGAAGGGGTGGAATGTGACACATAAAAACATGGATGTTTTCTCCGAATTTTTCCAGCGACAAATCTTTTGTTAACGGGATAGTAGTAACTGAAAATGAAAGCCGTCTTTCTCGATCTGGCAACCCTGGGCGAAAACGTCTCCACATCCAGCCTACGGCAGGCACACGCCGACTGGGATTTTCATCTCCGGACAGAAACAGACCAGGTATCGGAGCGTATTGCGGATGCAACTATCCTTGTCTGCAACAAAGCCATCATTTCAAGTGAAACGATGCGGCATGCGAAATCACTTGAGCTCATCTGTGTAATCGCAACGGGCACTGACAACGTCGATCTGGCTGCCGCCAAGGATTGCGGCATTGCGGTAACCAATGTTACCGGTTACGGTACGGCATCCGTCGTGCAGCATGTATTTGCACTGCTGTTTGCCTTGACGACGAACCTATTGAACTATGACCGGCTGGTCCGATCCGGCGCTTGGCAACGAGCGACTGCGTTCTGTTTATTCGATTTTCCAATTCGGGAGATCGCCGGAAAAACCATGGGGATTGTCGGTTATGGTGAACTCGGCACAGGAGTCGCGTCCGCCGCCGAGGCATTCGGTATGCAGGTCCTCATCGCGCAAGGTGTAGGCAATAACAAAGACCCGGATCGACTTCCATTGGATGAGCTTTTACCGCAAATCGATGTATTGAGCCTGCATGTACCCCTGGCTGAGAACACCAAAAATCTGATTGGAAAGGATCGACTGGCACTGATGAAACCGGATTCGCTGCTGATCAATTGCGCCCGCGGTGGCGTCGTCGATGAAGCCGCTCTGGCACATGCCTTGAAGAATGGGGTTATCGGTGGGGCCGGCGTTGATGTACTGACGACCGAACCGCCGACCCGAGGTAACCCCCTCCTCGATCCGAGTATTCCCAACTTGATTGTCACACCCCATATCGCCTGGGCCAGTCGCCAGGCACGTCAACGTCTCCTCGACGATGTTGCAAAGACTATCGAAGTATTTCACCAAGGTCGTATCAGAAACCATGTCAATGCCTGAAATTCCGGTTCTGATTAAAAATTTACCACTACCCGCCGGAGATCCAAGCAGGCGACGTGTGGAATGGATTAGAATGCCGACTTTCCCACCCGACGGGCGGCACCGACCATGATCTCCCTTATCGACTATGGTGCCGGCAATGTGCGCAGTCTGCGCAACGCGATCGGCAGATTGGGTTACGCGCTTACCGACATCACGCGGCCTGAGGACATTCTCAAGGCCGAACGCCTGATCTTTCCCGGCGTGGGCAGCTTCGGGGCCGCTATGCAACGCCTGCATGCCCTGGGATACGTGGAGCCGCTCAAGGAATACCTCCGGGCCGACCGGCCCTTCCTCGGGATCTGCATCGGGCTGCAATGCCTGTTCGAGGGCAGCGAGGAATCCCCCGCTGTGGCCGGACTGGGACTTATTCCGGGAACGATCCGCCGTTTCGACGCGAGTGGTCTGTCGGTCCCCCATATGGGTTGGAACGGGGTCCGCCCACAACGGGATTCCCCCCTGTTCACCGGATACCGCGGCGAGCAGCTCTATTTCGTCCACTCCTACCGCGCGGTGCCGGAACCCGCCAACGCGCACTGGTCGCTGGCCTGTACGGACTATGGCGGGGAGTTCCTGAGCGCAGTGCAGCAGGGCAAGGTGGTGGCGGTCCAGTTCCACCCGGAGAAGAGCGGCGAGGCCGGGCTGCGCCTGCTGGACCGGTTTCTGTCGGACGCGCCCTCGGCAATCGCCGCCGCGCCCTACCGGGGCCCGGAGAGGACACGGCTGGCCAAGCGCATCATCGCCTGCCTGGATGTACGCACCAACGATGCCGGCGACCTGGTGGTGACCAAGGGCGACCAGTACGACGTACGCGAACAGGGACAGGTACGCAATCTCGGCAAGCCGGTAGACCTGGCCCGACGCTATTACGAGGAAGGCGCCGACGAGATCACCTTCCTCAACATCACCGCCTTTCGCGACTTTCCCCTCCGGGATCAGCCGATGCTGGAGGTCCTGGAACGCACCTCCGAACAGGTGTTCGTACCCTTGACCATCGGCGGGGGCATCCGCGCCTTCACCGCCACGGACGGCCGTCACTACGCGGCGCTGGACGTGGCCGCGGCCTACTTCCGCTCCGGGGCCGACAAGATCTCCATCGGCAGCGACGCGGTGGCGACCGTGGAGCAGTACCTGCAAAACGGGCGCGCGACCGGTGCCAGCGCCATCGAACAGATCGCCCAGGTCTACGGCAATCAGGCCGTTGTCATCTCCGTCGATCCGCGCCGGGTCTATGTCGCCGCGCCGGACCGCACCCGCCACCACACGGTGCAAACCCAAGTCCAGGGGCCGAACGGCGAACAGTTCTGCTGGTTTCAATGCACGGTGAAAGGCGGACGTGAAGGCCGGGACCTGGACGCAATCGAGCTGGCCCAGGCCTGCGAGCGGCTAGGCGCCGGTGAGATTCTGCTCAACTCGATCGACCGGGACGGGACCGGCGCCGGCTTCGATCTGGCGCTGGTGGAGGCGGTCAGCCGGTCCGTGACCATCCCCGTCATCGCCTCCAGCGGCGCCGGAGAGGTCGCGCACTTTTCCGAAGTCTTCGCGGCCACGGACGTGGAAGCGGCCCTGGCCGCCGGCATCTTCCACCGCAAAGAGGTCCCCATCGCATCCGTCAAGGCCCATCTGAAGACCAGGGGTATCGAAACCCGCGCTGCAGCGAGCGAGGGCTCTGCTCGGGATAGGTGACGGGTATAATCACCCCCGGCTCCAGGTGGCGTTGACATTGCGAACCCCCAATCGGACAGGATTACACAGGATTTACAGGATGCTTGTCATTCCTGAATCTCCTACGCCCGATCACGTGCTTACCAAACCAGCAAGCACTCTTCACAACAAAAAAATCCTGTTAATCCTGTACGATTAGCTGGCGAGACGAGACTTCGCCTTAAGCCCAGGAGGCGTGAATTTTTGGGTAGTCCTGAAATCTATAGGGGAGGTTTTCATATGAAACGGCTCATGGGTTTGTTCGCGTGTCTGGTACCACTCTTTGCCGCGGCGGGTGAGTTCAGCTCCACCCTCGTGGTTCAGACCGGCTTCCTGCGGGAAGGCGACCTGATCGTCCGCAACATCACGGATCTGGTGGCCAAAAAGACCTGCATGACTTTCTATATCCGTACCGCCGGGACCAGCCCGATCACCGATTGCTACGAGGTCGTGGGCGAGTTCGGCGCCGATGTGCGGCAGGCGGCGCATTTGAAGGAAGGCCAGTTGGTCATCCGCAAGGTGGAAGACAGCAAGAACAACCGCGCCTGCCTGGTCGCCTACGTCAGCACCCCCGGCACCTCACCGGCAGTGCACTGCTATCCGAGCACGCACCGTTTCAAGGAAGGCTTGCAGGTCGACAGCCATTTACGTGAGGGCGACCTGGATGTGCACCGGATCTCCGACGCGAGTGCCGGTACCACCTGTCTGGTGGCCTTCGTGAAAACCGAAGGGACCGCCCCATCGACCTTCTGTTATCCGAGTATTCCTCAAGGCGTCGGTCCACTGCGCCAGGAACATGCGCTCAAAGAGGGTGACCTGATCGTCCGCAAGATCACCGACGGCGCCAACAACAAGGCGTGCCTGGTAAGCTACGTGAGCACCCAAGGCACCTCCTCGCGGATGTTCTGTTTCGACCATCGCTAAAGGCTCGCATTGGGGCAAAGATGCAAGAACGGCGTGCCCTGTTGGCGGACTGGGTCACACACGTCCTGGGTGAGGAATGCCGGTTGGAGCCGGTCGCGGGCGATGCCAGCTCCCGCCGTTACTGGCGGGTTTGCCCGAACGACCGCAGCTATATCCTCATGGACGCCCCCCCGGTCGCGGCGGACATCGAACGCTTCGTGCGTATCGCCGAGCGGCTGCGGGCACTGGGTCTGAATACACCGCGGATCTACGCCCAGGAGCCCGATCAAGGACTGCTGCTACTGGCCGACCTGGGGACCCGACTCTATCTCGACGTCCTGAATCAGGAGAATGTGGACCGGCTCTACGGGGATGCCCTGGCGGCCCTGGCGGTCATTCAGGCCTGTGCGTCCACCGTGGGACTGCCCCGATACGACGGGCCTTTTCTGCACCGGGAGCTGGCGCTGTTCCGCGATTGGTTATTGGTCCGCCAGCTGGGATGGGGGCTTTCGGACCCGGAAAATGCGGTGCTGGAGTCGGCCTTCGAGTTTCTGGTAGGGCAGGCCCTGGAGCAACCCCAGGTGTGCGTACACCGGGATTTTCACTCACGGAACCTGATGGTCACGGCCCCACCCTCGCCGGGAATCCTGGATTTTCAGGACGCGGTAGCCGGCCCCGTGACCTATGACCCGGTCTCCCTGCTGCGGGACTGCTACATCGCCTGGCCGCGGGAGCAGGTGGAAGACTGGGCCCAGGGTTACGCGACGCTGGCGGTGCACTCGGGGATCCTGCGCCCGGAGGACAAAGATCGCTTCATGACCTGGTTCGATCTCATGGGGGTCCAGCGCCAGCTGAAGGCAAGCGGGATCTTTGCCCGTCTGAAGGTGCGGGACCACAAACCCGCCTACCTGGCGGATATCCCCCGCACCCTGGGCTATGTGCTCGAAGTCGCACCCAAGTACCCGCAGCTGACGGCACTCGCGGACCTGATCCGTGAACGGGTTTGGCCCGAGCTTTCGGTCACTAGGATTCCTTGACGGACCCGCATCTTTACAAATGAGTCAAGTTTGTGCACGGCACAAACAATTCACGCCTCGTGGGCTTTAAGGCGAAGTCTCGCTAACCGTAGGCTGGGTTCAGGGACGAACCCGGCACTCGGCTAACCAATAGTACAGGATTAACAGGATGTTCAGGATTAACAGGATTTTTTGTTGTGAAGAGCGCTTGCTGGTTTGGTAAGGAACGGTTCACTGAGGTGGACCCCAACCGTTGGACAGTTAGGAACCGAAAATAAGTTAAGAACAGAGAGCAGTTCTTGAGAATCTTATTTCAGGTAAATTTAATAGATGATTGCCTCGTCAGTCAAGTTATTTTCCAATAAGGATGGAAAAGAATACGGGTTCGCGTGTGGCGTGTGATACCGTAGTTGCGCCCTTTCCATTGAATGACAGCACGCGATAGCTTAGCTAACTCCATGCTCCTTACGAGCGTG
>Ga0209786_1000634_pt1 | contig 11276 bp, 10 predicted proteins | sample WorMetilvaeELBA2_FD_187405 | JGI IMG/M metagenome (GOLD analysis project Ga0209786, IMG submission 187405) | Marine gutless worms symbiont microbial communities from Max Planck institute for Marine Microbiology, Germany - Olavius ilvae ELBA.2... ...
TCACAGCAAATTAACTGTTTAACTAAATCTGTTTCGAGATTCTGTGCAAAGCAAAGCGAGAAAATCGGCCGGACTTTGCTGAAAAAATCGAACCATGTAAAATAAATTGGCCCAATAAAATATCTGCGAAGGCGGGAATCCCGAAAACGGTCAGATTCGACTTTTTGCGAGAACGTCCAGGTTTAAAGGATTGAAACCTCGATCTTCGGGCTGCGGCTTCACGGGTGGATTTCCAATCCATTTTGCATGTCGTTGGTATTTGTGTCGGTCGATCAAATGAAATAGGATAAGTGAGCCTTCGTTGCCTTTAACCTTGACCCCGGAACCTCGAACCTCTGAACCCCGAACCTTGAACCTCTGAACCCCGAACCCCGAACCTCGAACCTCTGAACCCCGAACCTTGAACCTCGAACCTCTGAACCCCGAACCTTGAACCTCTGAACCCCGAACCTTGAACCTCTGAACTCCGCAACCTCTGAACCTTACAACCTTACACTTCGACGTCGAGATCGACATCTCCGGTATAAAGATATTGGCCGGACACCGCTTTGCCGCGGACGGATATTCCAGCCTGATGCACGGTCGCGGGATCGCCTGAGTTCAGCGGATGCCACCATTCCAGCTGGCGGCCTTCGGCCAGGCGGCGATAGGCGCAGGTGACCGGCAGCCATTTTATCTGCCGGATATTCTCCCGGGTCAGCGCAATGCAGTCCGGGTTGGCGAAATGGCGATTTTCATACACCAGGCATTGGCACGTTTCGATGTCCAGAAATTCACATGCGACACCGATATATTTGATTTTACCCGTCTTTTCATTTTCAAGCTTCTGCAGACAGCACAGACCACAATGATCGCACAGGGATTCCCATTCGGCTTGCGTCAGTTTATCTAGGGTTTTCTTCTTCATCGAAATTAATATCTAATCAATTTTACCGAATTAAAAAGACAGAGCGAAGCGATACATCAATTCTTAAATCTTCAATCTTTAATTTTCATTTCTCCGCCGGCGGATCCGGGTTATGGTTTAAAGGGGTCATAAACACCCCGTATCCATTTGCCGGCTTCCTCGGCGGCCGCCCGTATCACCGGATGATCCGGCGGCAACCCGTCGTAAAGGTAATTTTGCTGAAAGTTTCCCAAAGTACGGGCTAAAATTTCCGCGCCAAAGTGGATTTGAAAATCACGCTCATCTTCCGCGGTCCAGAGTTCCGGTTTGTGGGTTGAAACCATCACCCAATAGCTGTCGATAAATGACTGCCGGAATCGATTAATCCGGTTTTTTTGCAACCTCCCGGAAGCCCGCTGGGACATCATCCATAAATGTGCGGCCAGATGAGCCACATCCTGGGCCGGATAACCGAAATGCACCAGTTCCCAATCAATCAGCCGAATTTCCCGGCGGCCCGGCAGGATCGAATACGGCCATAGATCACCCATAATCAGGCACTTGCCCACCGCATTCAGCTTCTCACCCAGTCGACGACACCGTCTTCCGATAAGGTCGGCATCCGGCAGGCACGCCCGGCGGTAAAATTCCAGGCAGCCGTGGTATTGGAGCTGCAACCGGGTCTGCTGCACCGGCAAATTGGCAAAATTATCGGCAAACCACTGGTTCTGATAAGTTTGCAAATGCAATTGCGCGATATAAGATCCCAGTGTACTGCCAAGGGTTGCAAAGTTGCAATCGGACCGTCGCACAGCCTGCAGTAAATCCGGCAGGCCGCCGATATCTTCCATCAGCAGCAGATGCCTGTGCGTGTCATGGCCCAGATATTCCGGCGGCCTTACACCGCACCCGTTCAATTGATCCAGTTCCTTGCGGAATTGAAATGCCTTAAGGATGCCGGCCTCAAATATGATGCGGCTGTTGTCGAGCGCTATGTGCGGCAGCGACGCGACATATGCCGGCGCATGCTTGATGATATATGATTTACCCGATATGCTCCTGATGCGCCAGACAAAATTCAGGCTGCCCCCCTGCAGCTTCTCGAGCGGCGAATTTTCGGCGAATTCGGAAACAAATTTTCGGGCAAAAGCCACCAGTACTGGACGAGTCGGCCGGGAGTCAATCATGATCGAACCGGTATAGCTGGTTGCCGAATGAAACCGGTTTGCCGTGCTCCAGAAATTCCAAGACAATGGTTTGCATCGCCGCTTTGGAAGAATCCAGGGATTGCGACAGGGACTGCGGGTCGGCAATGTTTTCGATGTCAGGGGTTGAATACTTGTGGCCGACGACCAATCCCGTGCAGGGAATTTCCAATTCATTGGCCAAAATCACTTCGGGTGCCAGGGTCATGGAATTTACCCGGGCCCCCAGTTGGCGCCAGATTCTGCTTTCCGCCGGGGTCTTGGTGCGCGGCCCGGCGACATAGGCAAAGACGATTTGCTGCTTGGCCGTATGAATCAGATCACCCGCCAGAGCGTGTACTTGTCGGTTCAATTCCCCTGAAAACAATCCTTGGGACACGACCAGATGCCCTTGCCGGAGGGACGGTTCGGTAAACATAGTGCAGGTCGATCCATCCGGCAGCCGGTTGTCGAGCATTATCAGGTCCGTCAGCAACATCGGTCTGAATAAGGGCAGGGCGGGGTCCAGCACCCCCACCGAACTGGTAACCAGCAAAGCCCCGCAGCCCACTAGCGCCAACGCATCGGCCTGGGATCGATAGTTGATTTGATGGGGCAGCAGCCGATGGGGCAGACCGTGGCGAAACAGCAAATAGGCCGGGTGCTGAAAATTTTTAGCGTGATAAAGCACCTGCTCGCCCCAGGCGGTCTGAATTACGATTTGCGCCAGATTCAATGCCGGGGGCATACTGTCCTGAAAAGCGCTGCCCAGTATGACGGCTACCGATTTCATCTTAATTTTCAATCATCCTGTAATCGGTTGTGTGCGATCAACATTTATCACTGTGCCATATATCGGGTGAAAAACACAAGCTTCGAATTGGATTTGAAAAAGTGAGAATGGTAGCTGCACCCCGGCCGACTGCTGCCGGCTGATGGGTGAAAGTCGGATTGTCAATCCCCAGTGCCAGGGTGGGCGGCCTGACACGTGTATCAGATCTGTGCCAAACAACAGGGCCGGTCCGTCTGCTGCGGTCTATCAGGCGGTTCCCGTAAATGAATGCCCCACGTTTATCGGGCATCGGACCGCCAAGCTGGGCGGGGTTCCCGTGTTGGGAAATTCTGAGCGAGATTTTTTGATGGTCCGGTACCTGGGATTTGTTACCGGCGGTTTACATATGACATTATTTTAGCGCGTGCCCTTAGTTGGACTCGACACCTGTCAGCCTTTCCATGGTTTCCAGCTGCGTTTTGCAATCAATACAGTAACGCGCCGTTGGGCGGGCCTTTAGCCGCTTGACAGCAATATCCTCTTCACAGTGCTCACAGAGTCCGTAAGTTCCGTTTTCAATATCCTGCAGGGACCGCTCGATTTTTCTGATCAGCAGTTTTTCCCGACTGCAAAGATGGTGGGAGAAATTGCGTTCGGCAATCTTAGCGGCCCGATCAAGAACGTCGGACATATTTTCGTTGGATTCCCCAACACCATCCAGGCTGCAGTCGGCCCTGCCTAACAATTCTGAAAGCTGCTGGGTCAATATCTTCTTGATTTGATTTAGTTCTCTTTTTCTCATTATTGAATTCCGTCAATAGGCTTAATCATAATGGTTTACACATAAAAACCCGGCCTTTTGCGTCTACAGCCGGTTCTTTGCTTCTTTAAATTTGGTTCAATATAATCATCAACTTTCTTTTGACAACCTATTTTCTCCCCTAAAGATTTTGGCAGAATTGCCAATATTAAAACCGACATACAAATTAGGGGCTTCGCCCCAATTGGAATGTTGGAAAACTGGAATATTGGAAAAATAGGATTTGGGATACTGGCGTATCGGGTAAATGGCATCATCGTTTTGACGGTAAAACTAAAAACGGATTCTATCCTCTAGAAAACCCAATGTTCCATCATTCCACAATTCCATTATTCCATCATTGAGGCAAAATCTTAGACCTCAAAATATACCCGACATTTTCATCGAGTTCTAGAAATTCCGGGACGTCGAATTAAGGGGAGAAAGGTATGGGAATATCTTGTGAATGCGGCGGCGGTTGCCACCACCAACAAAAATCCAAAAGAAAAACTTTATCCGGCGGCGGTCACCACGTCTGTCAATGCCGATCGCGAGCCGAAAATATCAAAATCGATCCGGCCCTAGATCAAGTTGCGGCGACCCCCGGGATCGAAAAAAAATCCTTCGTGGGGACCTGCCCATCCGATGCTTTGCAAAATCAAGCCGATTTGAAAAACAGAATCATTCAGAGCATTAAAGATTTGCCCCCGATGCCCCGGGTTGTGATTGAAATTCAGAATTTGATATCAGATCTTAATTCAGACATTACACAGCTTACCGCCATCATCGAAACCGATCAGGCCATTGCGGCCAAGGTTCTCAAAATAGCCAATTCGGCCTATTACGGGATGAGCGGCAAAATCTCAACCATCCACCAGGCTTCAATACTACTGGGATTTCGGGTGCTGGGTGAAATCGTCACCATGGCCGGCGCCGCCGACATCCTGGATGGAAGTATGCCGGGATATGGCTACGACTCGGAAGAATTATGGAAACATTCGCTCACGGTTGCTTTCAGCGCAAAATTGATAGCGGAATTAAGACATCCAAACTTAATCCACCAGGCGCACACTGCCGGATTAATTCATGATGTGGGCAAAATCATACTCGATAAACATGTACTGGACCATATGGATTCAATTTCCGTTTATATGGTGCAAGGGGAAAAATCATTCCTCGAGGCGGAACGACATATTTTCGGATTTGATCATGCAGAAATAGCATCTGAGGTTTGCCGGACCTGGAAGATACCCGGCAAAATCAGCCTGGCAATCGGGTGCCACCATCAACCATCGCTATCAAACGGTGATGAACTGTCCTATATCGTCCATGTGGCGGATTACATCGCAACGATGGGCGGCATCGGTTACGACGATGACGATGCCTTGCGCGAACTTGAATCAGGCGCCATGAATTTTATGAATTTAAGGCAAACCGACCTCAGCGGCATCTTGGTAACGGCACTCGAAGCCGCGAGCAATTTTTGAGCCGGTTTGCCCAGTTTTTATTTTGTCGCAGAAAACCCGGTCCTTTAGGCCGGATCAGAGACAAGCGGCTACACCATCTGCCCATTGCATCTATTTCGGGCTTTTAATCTTTTAAATCCACATTCGGCAATCTGCAATCCGCAATCTAGATCCTCTGTCCTCTGTCTTCTGACACCCGACACCTGAAACCTGAACATACCTGGTAAAAATTGCCAGCTTCATCGACCCTCTAAAGTGTATCAAAGTCGATTCCTTTGGACCCGGATCTTTGCTAACTGATTTTCCCGCTGATAAGCCGGCACACTTTACTCTCGGGCGCTGCGATGAGAATGATCGCCAGCGCCAACACCGGCAGCGCAAATATGACCCCGATGATCGGGATTACCATGAATCCCGCAAACGAGATTAATAGCGCAAAGGGAAGCAATATAAATCCAACCGTTCGGCTGGATATCTTTTCACGTTTACAATCTGCCCTGTCCATTGTGATCTCCTATACTTTTTTAAACCATCAGCGCATGCTTCGGCTGATGGCCGACTTTTGAATCAAAAGAAATATGTCTCTTTTTTTCCACCTGGCAGGCGAGTCAGGCCCTGTGGCTGACATGCCCGGGATTTGCTCTTTATCTGCCGGGATTCGCTCTTTATCTGCCGGGATTCGCTCTTTATCTGATAGATCAGCGGAGACGACCTGCCTGCCTGCCGGCTCAGATTTCCTGTAAATATAAAGATTGCCACGAACTTACAAATCGCAATGTTATTTTTATCAGGATCTAACCAGGTATTGTTTCATTGATATAATATTTTGAGGCAAAACTTTTTATTGACCATTACGCATAGAATGTGTAATGGAGTAGGTACCGCTTATTTGTAATTACATTTATAATTATATTTACAATTAGTTCTAACCCATTGGACTGCGTAACCAGTCAAAATGGCTGGCTTTTTGAGTTTGACGGTCGCGTGCTGGTCGAAGGCAGCCCATTCCATTTTTTCGTCACTGAACGTTCCTGTGGGAATTAGTCCAAGTCATCTAAAATAATTAGAAAGGATAAGGCTTTTTATGACCCGATCCGCTCTTAAAAAAAATGGGGGAATCGATCTCACCCAAAAGGCCCACATGCTGATACGGCAGATGATGTTTCATAATGAGATCGTGCCCGGCCAGAAATTGGCTTACCGTGACCTGGCCCAACGGCTCAATATGAGCTTGACGCCGGTCAGCAATGCCTTGAAGTACCTGGAGTTTCAAGGGTTGGTCAGAAAGGAGCTCAACCGAGGCTATTACACCGAATCCATCAGCATGAAGGAAGTCCAGGAAATCTATGATTTTCGGGAGCTAATCGAAGTCTCTCTGTTACCCGACAGCATTGCAAACCTTGATAAACAGGGCCAAGAGCGACTGCGCGAGGCCTTCGAGGCATCCGTCGGTTCCCCAGGCAACAGTTATGTCAGCCAGCGTGCTTCGAAGGATGTGCGGTTTCATATGACCCTGGCCGAGCTTTCTGAGAATCGGACCCAAAGCCGGGCCCTGGGCCATTTGTTTGATTTGCTCTATCTGAAGTATGGTGGCGATATTCTATTCAGCGGATATATGAAACCAGATGATTTTGCGGCACATATCGCCAGCACGGCCTCCTGCCACCAGCAGATTTTTGATGCAATGGTCGCCAGGGACCTCGCTGGTGCGAAAAAGGCGCTTTCCCATCACATCCTAGCCGTCAAGGAGGACGTCCTGAGCGGGTTGCAACGGATGCTCGAAGATAAAAATACATCAACCTTCTAACCCAACGCTTTAAAGTTAAAGAATCATTGACGACCACGAGGTATTGTAGGGCAGGACGGATTCATTGGTACGCCAATTCCAGGCGATGTCAACCGTAACCAAATAAGGAGGCGAAAATGAAAAGGAAAATTTTTATTGTCTTGATTACCGTTTGCATGCTGACAACCATGCTCGGCTATGCCGCCGATGACATGCAGCCCGTTCCGGAGATCGATTTCCTGACCTGGGTGCCGGCTAAATTCACGGCCTATTATGAGACGAGCAATTATATCGCTGAAGAATGGCGCAAATTGGGCCTGGATGTGAAATTGAACCAGGAGAATATGCCAAGCCCCTTATTGACCTATTGGTTTAAAGAGCACAAATTCGATGCGGTCGTCTCGGTTCTGTCAGGGCTGCCGTACCGTATGGAGCCGGATTTTTTCACAAACTCTCAGTTCAACTCCAAGCACTCTGCCCCTGGAAACTGGAATGTGGGTGAATTTGCCAGTGCCGAATTTGATAAAATCGGCAACCGCCAGCTGGAAATTTATGATCCCGCTAAACGCCGCCCCCTGATTTTTCAACTGCAAAAAATTCTGCGGGATGAAATGCCGGAGGCCCCGGTTTATTATGAAGTGCAGAAAATGGGCATCAATACCAGGCGCGTCAGTCTGGACTATTCCAATGCGCCGGATGGGTTGCGCTCTATCTGGAACCAGGTGAAATTTACCCCCAAAGGCAAGGTAAACTTCCTGAAGGTCGGACGAATTTCCGACCAGCAGACCTGGAACCCGGTTGCCGCCAATCAGTCCGATGATTTCGAGATGCTGCGGATGGTGTATGATAGATTGGTACAAATCGGCCCTAAGGGAGAGATTAAAATGTGGGCGGCTGAAAGCGTCATAACCATCGACGATCTCACTGTTGATGTGAAGCTGCGCCGGGACCTGAAGTTTTCCGATGGCCGGCCGGTTACCGCCGCGGATGTAAAGTTTACCTATGAATTTATGAAAAAATGGGAATCAGCCTACTTTCTCAAATACCTCAAACCGATCAAAAGCATCGATCAGAATGGCGACTATCAGCTGCGCTTCAACCTGGAAAAACCGTTCGCACCATTTGTCATGAATACCCTGGGCCAGGTGTTTATCCTTCCCAAGCACATCTGGCAGTCGGTGGTGGCAGAACAGGGGCTGACCAAGCCCCAGGACTACCAGAATATCCCGGTGGTCGGGAGCGGCCCCTATACCATGGAATATTGGAAAGAATCTGAAGAATTTATGCTGCGTGCCAACAAAAGCCATTTTATGGCACCCAAAGCAGATTTGCTTTTCATCGTGTTCGGCTCCCGTGAGTTGTGCAATTCGGCACTGAAAAAGGGCAGTATCGATATCAATATCCAAAGCCTGCCGCCGGAGGTGGTCAAGGATTTCGCCCAGGAAAATGACCTTCAGATTTTTGACGTAAGCTCGAACGGCTATACCGCCATTCGCTTTAATTGTGGGCGCCCGATATTCAAACACAAAGCCCTGCGCCAGGCGCTGGCTCATGCCATTCCTCATCAGCGGATCATCGATGAGGTTTTGGGGGGCAATGCCGGCACAACGCCGACCGGCATCACTCCGGTCAATGCTTTTTGGCATGATGCCGGCCTCAAGGTCCGTGAATTCGATCCGGCCCGGGCGCGCAAGATTCTCGAAGATGCCGGATTCCGCTGGAATAAAGAAGGCCGTCTGTGCTTTCCACCCAAGTAAACCGTTTGTTTTTCTGACAGGATCTACAGGATCAACAGGATTGAGTCCGGCTAAGAAATAAATCCTGTTATCCTGTCTAAATCAATGTGGTTTCATATAGGTCAAATCGGTTCCGGAAGCACCTGCTTAGGTTGGTTTCGCCATGATTTCGACGGTTCATTTAAAAAAATATTTTCCGGTCGTCTCCGGCATTCGTTCTCTGTTTTCAGGATCGAAAGGAAAATATGTAAAAGCGGTTGATGATGTCAGCTTTGATATCGCCCGGGGACAGGTGCTGGGGCTCGCGGGCGAAAGCGGCTGCGGCAAAACCACCACCGGCCGTGTTATTGTGGGGCTCGAAGCACCCACCGCAGGTGATGTTTTCATCAACGACCAAAGCTGTCAACAGTTGAAGAATCAAGATCCCAAACGATTTTATCGATTGGTGCAGATGATTTTCCAGGATCCTTATGGGTCCATCAACCCCCAGCACAATGTCGTTCAGATTCTAACCCGGCCCCTGCGCTACCAGGGGATCAGCGATAAACAGGCAGTGAACCGTAAAGCCGTCGAAACCTTGGAGCTGGTCGGATTGAGCCCGGCCCCGGAATACCTGGAACAATATCCTCACCAGCTGAGCGGTGGACAGCGCCAACGGATTTGCATCGGGCGTGCCATCATTCTGGATCCGCAATTTCTGGTGGCCGACGAGCCGATATCGATGCTGGATGTATCCATCAAATCCGGCATCCTGAAACTGCTTAAAGATCTGATTCAGCAAAAGAACTTATCCCTGCTGTACATTACGCATGATCTGGCCACGGTCGGGCATATTTGCAACGCCATCGCCATCATGTATCTGGGTCGGATTGTCGAGATCGGGCCAACCGCCGAAGTTTTGGATCATCCACGGCACCCCTATACCCGGGCCCTCATCTCGGCCATACCGATACCGGATCCCGATTCGAACAGAAAATCCATCAATATTTCCGGCGCAGTGCCCGATCCGATCAATCTGCCGGCAGGCTGCCGTTTCAATCCTCGATGTCCCCGGGCGGTGTCCGCGTGTCGGGCGACCGAACCGGCGCTCGAGGTACAGGGCCCGGGTGAAAGTCATAAAGTCGCCTGCTACCGCGCGCTGGTGGATTAGGGAAACCACTATGACCCAGTATATCGTAAAAAGATTGCTATTTATGCTGCTTACATTTTTCGTGCTGGCAACGCTCATGTTTTTTATGTTCCGTATGTTGCCCGGTGATCCGACCATGACCGTGATCAGCTCGGCGCTGCATCCCAAGGCCCAGGAGGCCATGAAACGCCAATACGGTCTGGACAAACCGCTGTATGAACAATACCTGGTATACCTGCGTAATATTGTCACCCTTGAATTCGGCTACTCGTTTCAGCACAATCGCAAAGTCAGCCGGATGATTTCCGGGCGCATGCTCAATACCGTTTTATTGATTTTACCGGCGATGCTGACGGCCTATTTTTTCGGTATCATCGGGGGGGCTGTGATCGCCTGGAAACGGGGCGGCAAACTTGAAATCGGGTCGGTTATCATGGCAACGGCCTTTCAATCGGCCCCGGTTTTCTGGCTGGGTATGCTTTCCCTGTTCTTCTTTGCCGTTCATCTGGATATTTTTCCCCTGGGACATATTCTGTCACCGGGAATGCATTACGGCCAGACGGCGCTGCAAAAATATACGAGCCTGGATTTTTTACATCACCTGGCATTGCCGTTTACGGTAACCATGCTGTACAATGTGTGTTTTCCGCTGCTGCTGATGCGCAGCAGTATGCTGGAGACATTTGGCGAAGATTTCATTGAATTGTGCAAGATGAAAGGACTGCGGGAAAAGCGCATCATTTTCAAGCATGCGCTGCGCAATTCCTGTCTGCCGATTGCAACCACCATCCCGCTGATTCTGGGCTGGGCCGTGGCCGGCTCGGTGGTGATCGAAACGGTATTTTCCTGGCCGGGTCTGGGATTGCTGATGGTCGAAGCGGTTCAGCGCAGCGACTATCCCCTGGTTCAGGCGTGTTTTCTGTTGATTGCGGTTCTGACGATCGTGGGAAATTTCGTGGCTGATCTGCTCTACGGGATTCTAGACCCGCGCATTGTTTACGATTAGCTTGTGCCCTTAGCTCCTTTTTTCTGACAACATGTTGTAAGTTACGGAAGGTTTCAGGTGTCAGTGTTCAGGTGTCAGCCAAGCCGCCGGCCCAAACCAACGGCCGGTCAAATCGAATAAAGAAACTGTGCCAAATCGGCGAAGTATCACATAAGCACATCAGACGTTTCGTACTCGTGCTCGTCCTCGTGCTCGTCCTCGAGGCTTTTGGACCGCATTCAGTTTCGAGTACGAGGACGAGTACGACGACGAGCACGATTTAAACACCCTTTTTGGGGATTAAATAGGTGAAGTTTCATACAAGTAGGGTCGGCCACCGTGCCGACCGGTTTTGGCGGGCACGGTGGCCCGCCCTACGTTACGAAAATAGCACAAAGATTTATGTAGAGCACCAAGAAGAAGTCAAGCAAAAAATTTCAATTTTTTTTAGGCAACACTCCACGGGTCCGATCCGAGCCGGTTCTTTGAAAATTCAATTAACCAGAGTCAATCATTGCAATCTCAGATTTTAG
>Ga0209786_1000636_pt1 | contig 11265 bp, 16 predicted proteins | sample WorMetilvaeELBA2_FD_187405 | JGI IMG/M metagenome (GOLD analysis project Ga0209786, IMG submission 187405) | Marine gutless worms symbiont microbial communities from Max Planck institute for Marine Microbiology, Germany - Olavius ilvae ELBA.2... ...
GTGATATAAAATGCTGTCATAGTAGGCCTCCTCTGTGTTTTTGAGACCATTATACCGTAGACCTGTGACAGATAAGGTCACAGCTGAATCAATTATTTTTATCACTTGGGCTTTCTATATAACCATATAAAAAAATATAACGCTTTTTGAGGTTGAAAAACAATTATCTTCAATCTATATTAATTGTACAATTGTACATATAGGGACTTACAAAATGAATATCGTCGTTGATACTTCCGTCATTATTGCCGTTATAACCAACGAGGCGCATAAGGAAAAATTGGTTCAGATTGCTAAAGGCACTGAATTGATAGCAGCTTCATCCTTGCATTGGGAGATCGGCAACGCCTTCTCGGCGATGTTCAAACGAAACCGAATCAACCTTGAGCAAGCCATGTCTGCGTTGTCAGCTTACCGCCAGATACCTATCCGATATTTTGATATTAGCCTCGCTTTGGCGCTGGAACTATCTCATGAACTTAACATCTATGCTTACGATGCGTATGTCATAGGCTGTGCTATTGAGCGCCACAGCCCTATCATTTCATTGGATAACAGCCTCTTGGAGGCATCTCGAAAGGCTGGTGTAAAAGTTGTTGAGGTGACATTATGACTGTTTATACATTTTCCGAAGCCAGACAAAATTTTTCCTCGATCCTCGAAAAAGCCAAAATTGAAGGCCGTGTTTTGGTAAAGCGAAAGGATGGAACGGTATTCGCGATCCAGCCGGTGCCTAAAACAGAATCTCCGCTCGATGTTGAGGGGGTCGACATCGGTTTAACTTCTTCTGAAATTGTAGATGTGATTCGAGAAATCCGGGAGAGGTGATTCTGCAGTTCGCAAAGGCATAGAAAAAATTACTTCCATGTAAGAAACCCTGTGTAAATCTATAGGATGAGAGTACTGTTCTGGTATTGTGACAAATTCGGCTGGAATCCGAGCATTAAAACACTGGAAGATGCTCCGGATGCCGCCGCGGATGCCCATGAAAATGCGGTTGTGGCATTTATCCATGTGGAGCCACGTGATGTGGAAGGCCAAAGTTCAGCGGAAACCAAATTGGTGAAAAATGCCAAATGGCTGGCGAGAAAATGGGAAACGAAGCGGGTGATCCTGCACTCCTTTACCCATCTGGGTGAAGAAAAAGCAGATCCCGGTTCCGCCAAAGCGCTCTTCGATCGGGCCCAGCATCGTCTGGAAACCGCTGGGTACAAAGCTGTTCAGACACCGTATGGCTATTTTAACGATTTAAGTCTCGACGCCCAGGGGCATCCCCTGGCACGGATTTACAAAGAATTCTAAACGTTCCAAAGGTTTCATCGCGTGATTACGAGGAAAAACACCCCGGGCACAGGAACCATCCGATATCTGCTGGGAAACAGTACATTTTCATTTTCCTGCCACTGCGGCGTGGCTTGCTTTACCCGATGCTGCCATGACGCAGACATGTACCTTTATCCCTATGACATCATCCGTCTCAAGCAGTGCCTTGATCTAAGCAGTGGGGAATTCCTTGCGCAGCACACTGTTACGGCGTTTCGGGAAAACCTGTCTTTTCCCGATGTGATGCTGAATATGAGCGATCGGAAAGGGCGGCCCTGTCCGTTTTTGTCCAAGAGCGGTTGCCTCGTTTATGAAGACCGGCCATACTCCTGCAGAGCTTACCCTCTGGAACCGGCCATGTCGGGAGATGGAAAAGACCGGATGGCCATTCAATGCTACGTGGTGCGTCACAGGTATTGTCTCGGGCACCGGGAGCAAGGGGACTGGACCGCCTCCCAATGGATGGCAGACCAGCAGATGGCTGACTACAACGCGATTAATGCGAAATGGGCTCAGGTGGCCGCACTATTCTCCAACAACCCATTCGGCCAACGTGCCGTTGAAAACCCGGCCATGAAGATGGCCTACATGGCCTCCTACGATGTGGATACCTTCCGTCGGTTCGTTTTCGACAGCAGCTTTTTATCCCGTTTCGATGTTCCCTCGGATCGTCTGGACGAAATCCGTGACAACGACACCGCCCTTCTGTTGCTGGGATTCGACTGGGTCCGGCGATTTGTGGCCGGGCAGGGGCCGCTGCAGGAACGCCCCGGGGCTGATCGGTCGAACCCGTCGCAGGGAGCGCGAGGCACGGGCTTGTGGTGAGCTTGTCGAACCCATCGAAGGGTTAGCCCGGCAGCATGTTCAGATTAGATCTTGGAAAGCAGTTCGATCACCTCTGCTTCGGAAACATCCGACCAATTCTCATAGGCGCTGGCCACGGCAAACATCGAGCCGCTGCGAACATTTGCGCAGAAGATGGCATCGACGGTGTCGCTTATAATCCGGATCGACTCCAGATGCCCGGTAGGCGTGGCAATGGTGATCGAGGCGGGTTTCATTTTCGCCACCGCTTCGACGGCGACGCTCATGGTCGTCCCGCTGGCAATCCCGTCGTCAACGAGAATCACGTGCCGGGCGGTTATATCGACGGCCTGTTTCCCGCCGCGCAGGGTATTTGCCCGCCGGGTCACCTTGGCGGTCGTGGACGTGATGCCCTCCTGGATTTCCGCTTCACTCAACCGAACCCTGGCCAGAACGCGCTCGTTCAGGCGAACCAGCCCGGTCTGTGCCACGGCGCCGTACCCGGCTTCGGGATTCCAGGGAAACGTGATTTTACTGACCACCACCACATCCACGTCAAGACCCAGTTCTTCGGCCATGGCGCAGGCCACCGGCACCCCGCCGGCCGGAATGGCCAGGACAACGCTGTCGGGATCGATCTTGTCGACCAGCATCCGTGACAAGACCCGACCGGCATCGCGTCGATCAGCAAAGACGCGCTCCTGCTGCCGAATTTCAGGAAGGTCGATTAGATTTTCAGGCAGTGATAACATTTGTGAGTTACGAAAATAGAGTGTGGCGTTTTGTTTTCAAAATTCGTCATCTTCCCGAACGATTTTTTTGAGTTGGGATTTGTCCCGCACATCCGGGGCGGCGACGTCGACCAGAAAGTTCAGATCACGATCGGAGAGTTGAAATCGCGTATATTTGTTATCGGGCATGGTCGTTCACTTATCATTGGAACTCGACTATCAGAAGGGCTTGACTAAAAATAAAACGTTGAAGGCCAGCAGCAAGGGTTTTCACATATTTAGCCACAGGCGAGGAGATCAGCCGCAGCTCAAGAAACGGTATGTCTCGGTCAAATCTGCGCTACACTGTTTGATCAACCGCATATTTTATCAATTCCTTTTTGAAAACAGCAAAGTTGGCCTTTGTCCAGTCCATGAGGGGATCTTGATTCACTCCAGTCTCATACAGTTCATAAGCACGCATGGAAATGTCTTCTCGATACAGGTTTTCCAGATCATCGCAGGCACCGTATAAGGCCTCCCAAGCTGGAACGGCGTCGGGTCGACCTCGCAATATGAGCCGAATGGCCTCGTCTTTGTGAACATTTAGCATCAATATCAGGTAACCGAGAACGGTCAGCGGGGATCTCCCTAACCCGGCGGTGCAGTGCACATAGGTCCGGTGGCCGGATCGGAGGAGGTGTGCCAGTGTGGAGATGGCACGCGGTAGGTTTCGGCGCATATCCGGGACATCAAAATCACGAATCGGACACCGTTTCATGATAATATTTAAATCACGGGCGGCGTCACACATAGATGCGAAGTCGATGTCCCAGTAGGCCAGACAGTCATCGTGCTGCAACGAAAGCAAGGCAGAAACCCTGGCCTCCGCGCGAATCCGGACAATATCATCCGGGGTCATGGGGCAGGTGCCGACGACGATAGCGGGGGTTATATCAACCCAGGTTAATGACCATGTCCACATAATCCATGTCCGTTTATTAGAAATGGGGTTTTAACCATGGTCAAAACCCCATTTTGAAAGGCCCAAGGCCCGTTATTGAACGTTGGTCACTATTTCAGGACGCACCCGCAGGAACACTGGGCATGCTTCATTTTGCACACGGACTCGTGCTCCTTGCTGCGCATACACTCCCGAAAGGACGATTCGCAATCCTGATAACAGCTGCTGTCAAATTTCTTTGAAGAATCACTCATAATACACCTCCGAAAACTATCCATCATCACACATGTGATTTACGCTCATGGACGGAAGTCCATAAAAAAAAATTAATGACGCTCAAGGGAAAAGAAAGGAAACCTGCAAAAAAAGTTTAGAACAATTCCACGAGGGTTCCTCAACCAACAGATAAGCAGACTGAACGGTTATATTTTTTCGTTGTATTGACGCATCGCGCTTTTGGCCAGCTGCCGCTTTTGGATCTTCGGGGGAAACCGCTTCTCGATCCGGCCGGTTTCCGGGTCGAAGGTCCGGATGTACAGCCTTCGGATCGGGCTGCCGTAGACGCTGATCATCACGTTGAGCCGGTCGGTGGCGTTGCCGGTCTGGTGGATGCCGGCATCCAGGCGCTGGACAAAGTCCACCTCCCCCGGGGAAAGAACCCGGTGTTCGGTCTTTCTCAAACTGGCCCGCTTGGGGTCGGCGCCGTCGTCTTCCCGGCGATACCGGATGATGTCCAGGGCGCCATAGGGTGTGCCGTTAAAGCCCCATGCACTGTGATCGTGGATGGGGATGAATTCTCCGGGGTGATGAAAGTATACCCGGACCGAAAACAGACGCTTCGGATCGAGGTAGATCAGGATTTCGTTTTCAAAGATGCCGCACCGGCCCATATTCAGGACAGGATCCCCTTTGGCGATGTGATTTAAAATGGCGCCGACCACGGGCCGGTTCAGCAACAGCTCCGGCAACTGCCCACCCATGTAATCGATCCGCGCCGCTTCTTCCTTTAGCGCGGACATTTGCCCAGACCAACTTCGGCACAGCCGGATGAATTCATCGAATGCGCTGTCTTTACTGCCCATTTCTCAACACGCCAATCCCATAAAGCTAAACTGTAGATTCAAACCCATAAACTGGTCAACCGGCAAACCGGCAAACCGGCTAACGGGCCCACGGGCGAACCGGCCAACCGGCAAACGGGCCAACCGGCAAACCGGCCCCACGGGCCCACGGGCCAACGGGCTAACGGGCCCAAGGGCAAACCAATCAGTTAATTTTCGAGCCGCACATATTGATCATAATAAGCGGCCCCCCAGCCCATATCGGTTAACTGTTCCCGGATGAGCTGGTTGATGCCCCCACCGAGCTTCATCCAGTCCCCCCGCCGGTAAACCACCACCTCCGGATGCAGCCCCTGCAGCACCTCAAGGCGCACCCTCAGACGCCCCAGAGGAGATACCATGAAAACGTCTTTTGCCGGATCCAGCCCGGAAATGGCGGGACAGTCCGGAGCGACCCACGCCGCCGGAGGTATTTCCTGGTCTTCGGCAAGGATCTGGGAGTGCATGGCCTCTCTTCGGATCAAGGAAAGCAAACGGAGCGGATACCCGTCGGGAGGATTCGGCTCCGGGTGAAGCGCGATGGGAAAGCGGTACTTTCCATCCGCGTGGTCAAATTGGAGCTCCTCGTAGGCCACCGGCGGCCGGTTGGTCCGGACAAACCCCCGCTCACGGAGCTCTTCGAGTGTCGTCTCCAAAAGGGGTGAGGTTAAGGATTGTGAGAAAACGGTTTCCGGATCGGGGATCTCCACCGGCGGATTCATCCGCCGGGCCAGCTCCGACATGATCCAGAAGTCCGTTCGGGCCTCTGCCGGGGGCGGTAGAACAGCCGGGACATACTGCACATATTCATGGAAATAAGAGCCGACCACATCCTCTTGCTCCAGCATCAGGGCCGACGGCAGGATCAAATCGGCGGCAGCGGCCGTATCGTTCATGAATGCGTCCACCACCACGACAAATTCAACACCCTCAAGAGCTTTTTTCGATTGCCGGGAGTTGGCTGCCTGGTTCACGATATTGATGCCGTTGAACCAGGCCATGCGGATGGGTGGGTCTGTTGCTTCCAGAATTTCTTTTCCCACGGTGGGTTTGCAAAAGGAGCGTCCAGACCGGGGCACCCCGTCCCGGGCCCAATCCAGATTTAACGCGCCGTATGCGTGAAGATGATAATAGCTGCCGCCGCCGGACCGGCCGATGTGGCCGGTGAGCAGGGCCAGGGCGTTGATGAACCGCGCATTTTCACCACCGTAGCGATACCGCTGAAGCGCGGTGCCCACCAGGGTGGCGGTGGGGTCTTTTTGCCGGTACCAGAGAAGCAGGGTTTCCAGTTCGGCAGGTGTGAGCCCGCAGGATTCGAGGAGGTGCGCTTCGGTCCAGGACTCGACCGCTTGCCGAAACGGGCTCCAGTGTTTGGTGTGGGAGATGATGTGAGCATCGATACCGTCGCTTTGGATCATTCGGCGAATTGCGGCGGCCGCCAAAAACCGGTCGGTTCCGGGCCTAATCCGGATGTGGTCGTCTGAAAAGGATGTGTTGCCATCCCCGCCGGGCGAAATGGTCAACACCCCGGCGCCTTTTTTTCGGGCCCTTCGGACCATGGCCGCAAGGTGAACCGAACTCCGGGAAAGATCCTTTCCCCAGTTGACGATCCGGGACGCGTTTGTAAGGTCGCGGATATCGTTGTTTCGACGGGATCCGAAATCATGGACAAAGGCCATGTATCCGGCCGCATCGCACAGGGAGCCCCGAAACCGGCTGGCTCCGAGCCGCCCGAAAAACAGACCGGTTACCGATTTGAGCGCGCCAAGGGCACCGGACCCCTGCACGTTGAGAATCGACAACGGTTCGCCGCGATAGTGATTTATTTTCTCCGCACACAGGTCGAGGGCCTGTTCCCAGCCGATGCGGTTCCATTTTCCGTTTTTCTTGAGCAAGGGGTGGAGGATCCTGTCGGGGGATTGCAGCCGCCGGACGTGACTCCGGATCTTCTTGCAGGTAAACCCGGCTGTAATCGGATGATCCGGGTTTCCCCGAAGCCGGAATGATTTTCCCTCCTCGACGGTAACCACCAGTGAGCAGGCATCCGGGCAATCCATGGTGCAGGCAGTGATCGTTTTCATAAAAAGCTGACTTCCATCGGGTTCGGTTCTGTTCGAAGGATACGCAGGATATCAGGGTTCGTGTTCCAGGTCAAAAGCGGCGAAACCATCTACGCTATGCATCGTTAAAAATATTTGAATTTTTAATTAATGTCATGTTATTCAATCTCACCACCCATGTCCTAGCGAATTCTAGCAAATTAACTTACATCGGACGAATCCTGAAAGACAGCGCGGTGCTCATCGATAAACACATCATATGAATATCTGCTGACGGTATCGTTATGGTCTGAACACGTACTGTACACCGGTGCCTGCGATAATTACATTCGGTAAATACAACGTTACGGCAAATCACCGGATTATCATGGGGCCGATGCGTATTCGGCGTTGGTCGTGGATTGCGATGCGCTAAACTCACGGCTTCCGATGCGTTAAAATGGATCACAAAATCCAAACCCGATGGCGTCCGGAGGTGGCTTCAACCCCGTTGGTTTTATCGGACAGAGATTGATAATGACGGATATAAATGAAAAACAATTCCGGAATCACGGTCGGCTGCGCCCATGTAAAGATCATAAATGTTTTTGAAATCGGCGTGCCGGATATTTTTCGACATATTACCCTCGCTGTTCATGCGCTTGAAAGGAGAAAAAAATGGCAAAAAAGGAAAAACGCTTGTGTAAGTGGAGTGAAAAATCTTTGGACAAAAAGCTCGACAAATATATAGCAATCGTCAGTAACCCGGGCTTTGTATGTCAAAAGTGCGGCAGGGTCGCGGATAAGAAAAAATGGTTACACAAACCCGTGTCATTGAAATAAAATCCGTGTCGTCCCCAGGACAGTCGCCGTTTGGTCTGCGGATCTTTCGGCGGCTTGCCCTGGTTGTCTTGATTTTGTTTGGCGTTCCGTTTATGAATGGTGTTCAGGGAGCGAGGCTTGATTTTGCCATGTCTTGCAGACCATACTAAATTACACTCAGACAAAAAGGGGGGGAGATGGCGAAAGAACTCAAAACCGAGGATGGCGAACTTGAGAAAAAAGTCAAAAAAGATGAGAAAAGCAAGGTCTTGAAGCCAGACACGAAAAAAGATGAAAAGAAAAAGAAGAAAAAAAAGGAAAAAAAGAAAGACAAAAAAAAGAAAGATCAGAAAAAAAAGGTAGAAAAAAAGAAAAAGAAGAAAAAAAATGAAAAGAAAAAAGACAAAAAGAAAAAAATAAAAGCGAAAAAGGCAAAGAAGGCGGCGAAAAAGAAGAAAAAATAGTTTAATGACACGGAAGAGCCATGAAAACTGAAATCGAAAATAAACAAAAAGAGCTGAAGGTAAAAACCTCCGGAAGTATGGCATCTCAAAAAAGATTGGCTAGTCAAAATGAATCGCCAAAGGTGTCTTTAGGAACAGTAAAAGAGGAGAGAGGAAAAAGTAAATCGTCTGCGAATGATAAACCTTCGGTGAGGCGTGGCAAAAGGGCTCGAAAAAAATCCGATTCGAAAATCAAGCCCGATGCTTCTATCAAAAAATCGTCGAAAAAATCGAAGCATGTAAAAGTAAGTGAAAAAGAAAAAATCGTCGTGGAAGCCGTACAGAAATATTATTTTGCACAGGAATTAAAACCCTATCAAGCAGAGCTTATCAAGATGCAGCGTCATCTCGAAATGGTCGGGAAAAAGTTGGTCATCCTTTTCGATGGTCGGGATGCTTCCGGAAAAGGTGGAACGATTCGCCGGATTACCCGGTATATGAATGAAAAACGATATCGCGTCGTTGCCTTGGGTAAACCGAGCGATGACCAAAAAACGGAACTCCACATCAAAAGGTATATCGAGCAATTCCCGCATGCCGGGGAGATCGTCTTGTTTGACAGAAGCTGGTACAACCGGGCTTTGGTTGAACCGGTTATGGGGTTTTGCACCAAAGCTCAATATAAGCGGTTTATGAAAAAGGTCATCACTTACGAACAAAACTTTCTTGAAGATGCCGGTAAAACGATACTCGTCAAACTCTATTTTTCGGTGACTAAAGAGGAGCAAAAACGGCGGTTTGATCGAAGGAAAAATGATCCGCTACGACAGTGGAAACTTTCCGAAGTGGACTTGCAAGCCCAGGAACTGTGGGATGATTTTACCCAAAAAAAGTTCATGTTATTAAAAAAAACACACACAAAATCATCGCCATGGTGGGTGATTCGATCCGACAACAAGCATCTTGCCCGAAAAGAAACCATGAAACTGATTCTAAAATCAGTTCGCTACAAAGGCAGAAGCAGAAAACTCGATTTTACTACGGATCCGAATATTGTTATCCCGGGAAACAAAGAGTTAAAGGAAATGAAAAAACAGCGGAAAAAATACGGCAGAATAATAACTTGATTTTAACACATCACCCCAATTCAGTGTTGTTTATCGTAGAAAGGGGATAACATGGCCAAAAAAAGTAATAAAAAAAACAAAACCAAAGAAAAAAAAATCAAGTCAGGATCTGAAACCAACGTTGCGGGAAAGATCGATGATTCTGACACGAAATTTAAAAAGAAAAACAAAAAAAAAGAAATAAAACTCAAAAAGAAATTATCCGAACACACCAGCTTCAAAAATTTTGACAAGAAAAAATCAAAAAAAAGGACAGCGGTCTGGGTCAAAAAATTTACCCTGGAATACGAGGAGGAGCTCAACAAGCTGCAGATAGAGCTTTTAAAATGGCAAAAACATGTGATCGCAAAAGAAGATCGCGTCTTGCTGCTTTTTGAAGGACGGGATGCCGCCGGAAAGGGTGGCACGATCAAAAGGATTATCGAACACTTGAATCCACGGGGCGCACGGGTTGTCGCTCTCTTAAAACCCAGTGACAGGGAACGCACCCAGTGGTATTTTCAAAGGTATATTCAACACCTTCCTTCCGGTGGTGAAATTGTTCTATTCGATCGCAGCTGGTACAACCGGGCCATGGTTGAACCAACAATGGCTTTCTGCACTGATGAAGAGAATAAGCGATTTTTAAAAGATACACCCATGCTGGAAGCGATGTTGGTTAAAAATGGAATTCTCCTATTCAAATTTTTCTTTTCTGTATCCAAAGAGGAACAGATGAGGCGTTTTACAGCGAGAGAGACAAGCCCTTTGAAACAGTATAAAATATCTCCGGTTGACAGAGAGGCACAGGAAAGGTGGGATGACTACACAGTAAGAAAGTTTCAGATGCTCAACGAGACCAATCGAACCATTTCACCTTGGACAATCATCCGATCCGACAACAAGAAAAAGGCACGACTCAACTGTATCAAACATATCCTTTCCAAAGTAAAGTATGAAAACAAAATTTCTGAAGAGCAACTTCGTGCCGACCCGGAAATCGTGGTATCGGGCATCGATGAAATCAGATTCATGGAAGATCATTTAATGACGGGCGTCGAACTGCCCGGTTGATTACGGTCATTCCGGGCGTTTTTTTCCCGCAACGACTCAATACGTTTTTAGTCGATAAGGAGGGACAAATGAGCGTTCAGGTTATGATTAAACGCAAGTGGAAAGTCGACAAGCCAGAAATGCTCTTTCCACTTCTTGATCAGTTGCACTCACGCGCTAAAGAACAGCCAGGATATATTTCCGGAGAAACCCTGAGAAGCCTTGAAGATCCCGAAGATTATTTGGTGGTTAGTAAATGGGAAACGGCTGAAGATTGGAAGAAGTGGCAAACCAGCAAGGAAAGAAGAGATATTCAGGGCCAGGTGGATTCGCTGATCGGCGAAAAGACATTTTACGAAATCTACGAGAGTATCAAGCGATAAAACACGATAACCAGAACCTGTCTCATTATCGTGTGTAAGGCCCATGGCTGTGTTGCGGGTCGATCCGCATTCGCCCGGGCAAAAATCAGGAAATAATCTCCTTTAGCATTTTGGAAAATGACTGAATTTCCTGAATCGCTATGTTATAGTTTTTCTTTTTCGGTTTTTTCCCCAATTTTTTTAAATTATACATAAGGACGTCCGCTTTTTTGATAATCGTTTTCTTGTCATCATCGGAAAGGTCTTCCCTAATCCGAACCAGTACACTGAGGCGCGTCTTGAGTTTGGTCAATCTCTTTTTAAAAATAACATACAATTCAAGATACTTTTTTTTCCACAACGGCTTGAAATTTTCATGCACTCGATTAAGTCTTTTCCGTAGCTTTTTTATCTTTCTGGTTATAAAGAAAGCCCAAGTGAATTAATTTTGTAGAAGTAAATCAGCTTGGATTCCACTTTTAATTTGTCTACAGGTTATCTTAGCCGATGAAGCGACTTGTTCTACAATTCGCATGAAT
>Ga0209786_1000638_pt1 | contig 11254 bp, 10 predicted proteins | sample WorMetilvaeELBA2_FD_187405 | JGI IMG/M metagenome (GOLD analysis project Ga0209786, IMG submission 187405) | Marine gutless worms symbiont microbial communities from Max Planck institute for Marine Microbiology, Germany - Olavius ilvae ELBA.2... ...
GATATAAAATGCTGTCATAGTAGGCCTCCTCTGTGTTTTTGAGACCATTATACCGTAGACCTGTGACAGATAAGGTCACAGCTGAATCAATTATTTTTATCACTTGGGCTTTCTATATAACCATATTGCCTAAAATGCCTAAAATGGAATGTCGTATTCGGCATCTTTTTTATTTTAGGCATTTTAGGCATTTTGAATTTTAGGCATTATTGAAACGCGATCATCCGAAGGGCCGCGCAACTATGCCGGAAACCGAACACCGTTGGGTCGTTGACCTTGAGCTTACCCCTCCTTCCCTGGGAGACAATACCGCCGACGCGGACCGGCTGGTCGCCGGGTTGCAAAAACAGCTGGGTTCTCCAAACGTCAGCCTCGACAGAACGGTACTACTGCCGCTTCCGGATCTGCTTCGAAAAAACGATTACCGGGTTCGGTGCATTGTTTGCAGGGACCGAGGTGCCTGGAAGGTCATTTTTGCAACCGGGCCGGCGGATGACCGGCCCATTGCGGGTCTGGCCGTCGATCTGGGCACATCCCGTGTGGTATTGCGGCTGGTCGGCCTGACAGACGGTCGGACATTGGCCGAATCCGCTTTTGACAATCCCCAGCTAAACGTCGGCGCCGACATCCTGGCCCGGATCCATTATGCCGATACCACCGGCGGCCTGGAGCACCTGCAGGAATTGATTGTCGATGGATTGAACCGGCACATGGCCTTGCTGTGCCGGCAGGCGGACATCACCCAAGGGCAGGTCCATCTGGCTGCCATCGCCGGCAATACGGCCATGAGCCACCTGTTGTTAGGCACCAATCCACACTGGATGATTCGGGAGCCCTATATTCCGGCGGTGAATCGGCCGGGGCTGACACGGGCATCGGATTTGGGTCTCAACATCCATCCCGGCGGGCGTGTGCTGGTCTTTCCGAACATCGGCAGCTATTTTGGCGGCGATCTGATTGCGGGTATCCTGTACTCGGATCTCCACCGTCGGGAGAACACCGCCATCCTTGTCGATGTCGGCACCAATGCAGAGGTAGTGCTGGGCAATCACAACTGGCTCATGGCTTGTGCTGGAGCGGCCGGGCCGGCCCTCGAAGGCGGCGTCACAAAAATGGGGATGATGGCCGGGCCGGGTGTCATCGACCGTATCGACATCGACCCGAAAACGCATCAGTTTCAGGTACACACCATAGAGAATCAAAAACCCATCGGAATCTGCGGATCCGGGCTGATCGATCTGGCCGCTCAGATGTTTCTGGCCGGCATGATCGACCTGCGGGGCAAACTGGTTCCCGGACGCTGCGACGGTCGGTATCAAGAGAAAGACGGTTTGGGTTACCTGGTCGTGATCGCCGCCGACAGGTCGGGCACCGGCAAAGACCTGACTATCGGCCAGGCGGATTTGGACAGCCTCACCCGATCCAAGGCAGCCATGTTCACCATACTGGAAACGATTACCACCACCGTGGGCGTGGCCATGCAGGATTTATCCAAATTTTATGTGGCCGGCACATTTGGATCGTTCATCCGACCAGCCTCGGCCATCTCCATCGGCATGCTGCCGGACCTGGACATTGACCGCTACAAGCCGCTGGGAAACAGTTCTCTGGGGGGGGCGACCATGGCCCTGATGTCCGCAGATGCCGTCGATGAGATCGATGCCATCCAGGAGCGTATCACTTACATGGAACTGAATGTGAACCAGGACTTCATGAATCGGTTCTCCGCTGCAAAATTCTTCCCCCACACGGATCCCACGCGATTTCCATCTGTGAAGGTCTGGCAAGAATAAAATCTCAACGCAAAGACGCAAAGGACGCAGAGAGGGTCTTTTTTTGCCTTCCCCTGAGAGGCCGGAATGAAAAAGGGAGCTCCCTGTATGACCGTTCCGGCCGATACTAAAGTAAATCTTATTCCCGTTGCTATGTCGGATGCCCGAAGGGCTGCGAATCATTTCATGTGCCGGCGTCTCGGCGGCACATGAAATATACTTTCTCTGCGAACTCTGCGTCTTTAGCGCAGCGGGTGTTAATCCCTTGCGAGCGGCCGTCAGGACAACGGTTCGGTGACGCTGTCCGAAGTGCCGGGAAGCGAAGATGTGGCGGGTTTCCGGCGATAAAGCTCCCAGAGTTGAGACAACAGCATTCCGGCCAACATGAGTGCGCAACCGGTGAATCCTCTGGCGGAGAGCCGCTCACCCAGAAGAATCCATCCTCCCAGGGCGGCAAACACCGCTTCCAGACTCAGAAGAATGGCTGCATGGGCCGGGTGCGCATGGCGCTGGGCGACGACCTGGAGGGTGTAGGCGATGCCCACCGACATAACGCCGCCATAGAGAATGGGGACCAGCGCACCCACAATTCCGGCCATAGTGGCGGTTTCAAAGAGTACAGCCGTGATCAGACTCAGGACGGAACAGGCGGCATACTGGAAACAGGCCAGTTTCAGAGAATCGGTGCGGGGAGACAGCCAACCGATAATCAGGACGTGGCCGGCCCAGAAAAACGCTCCGATCAATTCAAGGAGATCGCCGAAGGCGATGGTAAAATTATCCGTGACGCTCAGCAGGTAGAGTCCCACCGCCGCCAGAAAAGCACCGACCCAGGTCCCGCCGCCCGGTCGCTGTCCCCAGATCAGCCCCAGAATCGGCACGATGACGACATACAATCCCGTGATGAATCCGGCATTGCCGGCTGTTGTATAGACCAGTCCGACCTGCTGAAGAGATGCCCCGGCAAACAGTGCCAGGCCTGTGAGCGCGCCGGCGGCGATCAGTGCCTTTCCACCCACGGGATCGTGAGGCGATTCAAAGCGGTCTCGCCTGCCGGAGTTACGGATGATCATTGGAAGCAGCACGAGGCTGCCGAGCGCAAACCGGATGCCATTGAAGGTAAACGGCCCAACATGATCCATACCGACCCGCTGGGCCACGAAGGCAAAGCCCCAGATCGTGGCGGTCACCAGCAGCAGTGCATCGGATTTTAGGGTGGTGGTTTGCATGAGGTAATTTTCGAAAGGCGTTATCTTGTTTGGTGTTTCTCCCGATGAGCGGGAGAAGAGGGTCCAGGGATCACTCCCACGCAAGTTGAATTTCCAGCGTTTATGTATTCAAATGCCACAACCGGACGGGAAATGATCCTCTTGATCCGCATCCGGGCGACGGCCGGAAAATGAGCACCATATCTGTCCTTCTGCAGCGGGTCAAGGGAAAGCGGCTCGATGGGACCCGGATATCGTCGCAACCTGCTGAAACGATTTCATGCCGTGCTGGGTAACGCCAGGATTTGACAAATGCATGTTCTGCCGCAATCATTTGGCCACATGCTTCTTCAACGAAAGTCACATTTGACATGAACCGTACATCCCGAACCTCGATCCTGTGTCCGAACTGCCGACGCCTTGTCAGCGCCGATGAACCGCGCTGCCCCCACTGCGGTGAACGGCGGCCCGGCAGCCGATTGAAAAACAACTTTCTCACCCGCCACCTGGCGGAATCGGATCGACTGGTGCGCACCATCATCATCGCCAACGTCGCCATGTTTTGCCTGTCGTTGTTTCTCAACTCCCGGATGCCCGGGTTGTCGATGAATCCCTTTCACGTGCTGTCGCCGGAGAACCGGAGCCTGCTGTTATTGGGCGCCACAGGAACCATCCCCATCGACCGGTTCGGCCGCCTCTGGACACTGATATCGGCCGTGTACCTGCATGGAGGCCTCCTGCACATAGCATTCAACATGCTGGCGTTGAGCCAACTGGCGCCGGTGGTCATCCGTGAGTTCGGCGGTTACCGTGCCTTTAGCATCTACACCCTGGGCGGCGTTGCCGGGTATTGGATTTCCTACAGGGCGGGGGTGACCTTTACGATCGGGGCCTCCGGGGCGGTTTGTGCGATGATCGGAGCCCTGCTTTACTACGGTCTGAGTCGGGGGGGACTCTACGGTCAGGCGCTCTTCAAGCAAATCGGCGCGTGGGCGGTCGGCATCTTGCTGTTCGGATTCATGGTGCCGGGAATCAACAACTGGGCCCACGGCGGCGGCGTCCTTGCCGGTGCAGCCCTGGGTTTCTTTCTGGGGTACCGGGAACGCCGAAAAGAGGGCCGCCTTCACCGGATCCTCGGGCATGGTTGCGCCGGGCTGACCCTGGTAATCCTGTCTTATGCCGCCGCTTCCGGCATTTACGACCGCCTCCAGATCGGGGGATAACCATGCGAGAACCCTTTGAGGAGATCGTCAGCCAGATCGGCACCGTGGTTCTGGGAAAGCAGAAACAGATCCAACTTGCCCTGACCTGTCTCCTTGCACGGGGCCATCTTCTCATCGAAGACCTCCCGGGAATCGGAAAAACAACCCTGGCCAAGGTACTGTCCAAATGTCTCGGTCTCCGTTTCCAACGTATCCAGTTCACCAGCGACCTGCTCCCGGGGGACATCCTCGGCACATCGGTCTTCGATCGAAAGAACGGCTCATTTATTTTTCATCCGGGCCCTATCTTTACTCAGGTGCTGCTGGCCGACGAAATCAACCGGGCGACACCCAAAACACAGAGTGCCCTGCTGGAAGCCATGGAAGAGCGTCAGGTGACCGTCGAGGGAAAAACCCGGCGTCTGAAAGAACCCTTCTATGTCATCGCCACCCAAAACCCATTCGAGCAGTCCGGAACCTTTCCCCTGCCCGAGTCCCAGCTGGATCGCTTTCTGATGCGCATCCATCTGGGCTACCCCGGACGTGAAGCGGAAAAAACACTGCTGCAAAAGGGCGATGTGCAGCAAGCGCTTTCCGATTTAAGACCGTTTCTGACCAACGGGAATGTCATGCGCATCCAGGAACAGATTGCACAAGTGCACGCCTCCGACACACTTCTGGAGTATGTCGAAGATCTGCTCCTGTTTTCACGATCCGCACCCGACTTCGCCCTTGGCCTGTCGCCCCGGGCAGGGTTGTCCATACTACGGGCGGCGCGCTCATGGGCGTTTCTACGGGGGCGAGATTTCGTCCTTCCCGAAGACGTGCAAAAAGTGCTGCCCTGGGTCGTCGCTCACCGGCTCCGCTCAAAAGAAGATTACCGCGAATTTTCCCATGAGAAACTTATGGAAATTCTGCTTCAGGTTCCGGTACCGACCTGACGAAAAAGAACCCGTGCCCAGATGTCCCAACCCGATGCTCCACCAGAGGGGGCCGGTTTGTCCTGGATACTTTCCGGGCATTGGAGTTCTGGAGTATTGGAGTGTCGAAAAAAAGATCTTGTGGCATCCATTGCTCCGTCACTCCATCACCCCGGTTGAATGCATTTCAGGTAGCATCGGTTGTCTCCGACATCGCCCATGGCGCCGGGGTTACATGAACGAACCAACATGAGCCGCCAACTGCGCAACAACACCCAGATACTTCGCCGGGGTGCCATCTATGTGCTGCCGACCCGCACGGGCCTGGTATTCATAGCAGTGCTGGCAACGATGCTGATGGGGTCGGTGAATCACAACAACAACTTCGCCTTCCTGCTGACGTTTCTGCTGGCCGGCATTCTCTTCGTGTCGATCTTCGACACCCATCAAAACCTCACCAAACTGGAAATCCAAGAGATCACCGCCTCCCCCGTGTTCCTGAACCGAACGGCATTTTTTGAATGTCTGATCCGGAATCACGGTCCGAAGCGATGCAGCGTGGCGTTTCAATTTCCGGGATATCCGGAACGATTGCTCGCCGATCTGGCCCCCGACAGCATCGGCTGCGTGCGGGTGCCCTTGAAACCCATCCGGAGAGGTGTCGTCAAACCGGAAAAAATGCGCATATCCACGCGATACCCTCTGGGCCTGTTTCGAGCATGGGCCTTCATCGCCGTCGGCACCGACTGTATCGTGTATCCGGCACCGGGAGCGTTTCGAACCGATCCCGCTCCGGATACCCTTGGCAGCGGCACCGCGCCTTCGAAGGCGAGAGGCTCTGCCGATTTCCAGGGATTGACCGCCTACCAGCCCGGAGATCCCTTGCAGCACATATCCTGGAAGGCGTTCTCCCGAGAGCAGGGGCTCTACGTCAAAACCTTTGCCGACCCGTCAGGGGAGACTATCACACTGGATTGGGGGGCTATCCGGGGGGCCGCTCCGGAACGGAAACTTTCCCGTCTGTGTGACATGGTCTTGAAGGCAGATCGCCTTGGGATGGCCTATGGATTGGCCCTGCCGGGACAACGCATCCCACCCGCCCGGGGAGAGACCCACAAACGTGCCTGCCTGCGATCCCTGGCGCTTTTTGGGAATCCGGAGGCCATGCCGTGAGCAGAAATAGCCTGCAACAGCTTCACCTGCTGATCGCTTCGTTGGCGGTCGCGCTGATGCCCCACGCGTTCCGTCTGCCGGTGTGGGTCACGGTCTGGTGCCTGGCATGCTGGGGATGGGCTATCCTCTGTGCCCGCCGCCAATTTCCCTGGCCGGGTGCAGTGCTTCGCCATGTCCTGGCCATTGCCGGATTCATCGCTGCTCTGGCCACATCCGGATTCCGGTTCGATCGCGAGGTGGGAACCACCATTCTCGTCATTATGGTGGGTTTGAAACCCTTGGAAACCCGCACGTATCGGGACCGCATGATGGCCGTATTCCTGACCTATTTTCTGATTATCACGAACCTGCTCTATTCCAATGCCCTGATCATGCTGCCGTATATGCTCTCGGCGGTGTGGTTGACCACGGCGGTTTTGGTGCACATCAATCATCCGGTCGGCAGCTTCCCTGCCCACACAAAGCTTGCCGGGCGGATGCTGCTATTTGCCGTACCCCTGGCGGTTGTCTTCTTTGTGCTGTTTCCGCGAATACAGGGCAGTCTGTGGCAATGATCCGCCGGTACCGCCGGAGTGACAGGTTTTTCGGAGCGCCTGTCTCCCGGATCGGTTTCTCAGCTCGTCCGAAACGATGATGTGGCCTTCAGGGTGCAATTTTCAGGGAATCCGCCGCCACCGGAACATCTCTACTGGCGGGGCCTGGTGTTTTCGGAATTCGACGGCCGGGGATGGCGGTCGACCGGGCAGACACCGGTTCTTCAGCCTGTGGTAAGCGGAAAGCGGCCCATCGCGTATACGATAACGTTGGAATCCCGTCAGCAGCGATGGCTGTTTGCACTGGACCTTCCTGCAACCGTGCCGCCCCGGGCCATCGCCTTCGATGACCACACGCTGCAATGGAAAGAGGAACGGACCCGACCGCTCCAGTATCGCATGTCGTCTTATCCGGAATTTAACACCGGGCCGCGGCCGCCCGAGGTAAAGATGTTTTTACTTCCCGGGGAACTCGGTAATCCGAAAGCCTGCCAGCTGGCCCGTCAATGGGTGTCCTCGGCAACAGGCCCGGCCGATGTGGTCTCGGCGGCCATGGCATTTTTCCGGGGCAACGGTTTCGCATATACCTTGAATCCCCCGCTTCTGGGAGAGGACGCCATCGATGATTTTCTCTTCGAGACACGGCGGGGATACTGTGAGCACTACGCATCAGCCCTGGCATTTCTCATGCGCAGCGCCGGCATTCCGGCCCGGGTGGTGGGTGGCTATTTAGGAGGCGAGCGAAATCCGTTCGGCGATTACTGGATCGTCCGCCAGTCCGATGCCCATGCCTGGACGGAAGTATGGAGCCCCAATACCGGCTGGAGCCGGATCGATCCCACCGCGGTCGTGGCTCCGGAGCGCATCACATCCGGTGTGGCAGCGGCGCTGCCGCCAAATGAGCGCGCCGAAGCCCTGTCCACCGGCCTCAAGGGGCCGTTAGCCCGTGTGTTCCGAAATTTAACCTTGGGGTGGGATGCTGCCAGCTCACTGTGGCGCCGTCAGGTCATCGGCTATACCGCCCTTCGGCAACAACGCCTGTTTTCAAGATTCGGTATCCGCACGCGATCGTCGGGGGGGGTGTTCCGCCTTCTGGCTGCGGGGCTGCTCCTGACGGGTTTGGCGACATGGCTCTACGTGTGGGTGTCTCGTGGGCGTCGACCCGCATTACGGGATCCTGTCCAGGCAGGTTATCAAAGGTTTTGCAGAAAACTGGCCCGTTGCCGGGTGCCGAGGCAGCCTGAGCAAGGGCCCCTGGATTATTTAAGAACCATCCAACTCCGAAGGCTGGACCTCACCGATTACGCAGAACCGATTATCCGACTCTATATTCGATTGCGCTATACTCAGCAAAGCTCGGAGGAAGAGATCCGCTCCTTTCGGCGCCTCGTGCGCGAATTTCGTCCCGCCCCCCGCCCTTCCTGATATTTATCCGCTTTACATGCATTGCTTCGTGTTCTATCTCAACTATCAGAATTCATATCCGATTCTTACAACGTTCAAAATATCAACGCGAAGACGCAAAGAACGCAAAGCATGTTATTGATTTTGCTTTTCGTTGAGAGGACGAAAAGCAAAATCAATCGCTTCATGATAAAAGTTGGATTATACCAATTTCCAAAAATATGTTCCGTTTCCGAAAGGCATCAGGCCGGCGCTGTGGCCGGCCCTACATTTCGTTGTAGGTCTTGTATTCGTAGAGCGGGCCACCGCGCCCGCTGGGAAACTTAACAATACGTCCACAAGGTTGCAATCGAAACGGAATTCTGAAAATCGCTATAGAATGTTTTTTGAGACAGCACTTTTTCAGAATCCCCCTCTCAGGGATTCTGAAAAAACAGATAACTCCTCTGCGCACTCTGCGTCTCTGCGATAATAATTTGAACTCTTAGACGCGTTTTTGAGATAGGTTCTGGAAAAGCCTTGACGGTGGACACCCCCATCGTATATCGACGATTAACGATGAATAACACAGGGGGAGCCCACGGGTTCACCCCGTGGAACCATGGAGACAAGGTGAATGGAAACTGCGGTTGCCGATAGAAAAGACACCCTCGATGTTGAGGACCTGGCCGAATTGTGTCGGGCGCTGGGTCACCCGGCGCGGGTCCGGATCCTGGAATTTCTGAAAAAAATGGACAAATGCATCTGTGGCACGATTGTCGATAGCCTGCCCCTGGCCCAGTCGACCGTCAGCCAGCACCTGAAGCAGCTGAAGTCCGCCGGCCTGGTCAAAGGAGAGATCGAGGGGCCGCGCACCTGCTACTGCCTGGATCGGGAAAGGCTCGATCAATTTAAACAATACGTCGCAGACTTATAAACAGTTTAACTTCAAGGCATAAATATTTTCTAAATTAAAAGCGGAAGTGTATCCAAACATGAAGCCTGACTTTCCCCAAGAATCACTCATCACCGAAGACTGCTGCGCCACTTCGAAACCCCCTTGTGAGTGTTCCCCAGCGAATCCGGGGGGTGATGCGGGTGAATCCTGTTGCGGCGGTCCCCCGCAGGAATCCTTCATCACCGGAAACTGCGGCGCCACGTTGAAATCCGCTTGCGATTGTTCGCCGGCGGATCCGACCGGTGACACGGATGAAGTCTGTTGCGGCGGCCCCCCGCCCCCCAAAACCAGTCCCTATGACAAGCCCGGCTACCGGGTGCAGCGGTTCGTGGCGGAGTTTATCGGCACTGCCGTGGGCCCTGTTCCCCGGATCCGTTCCCAATGGGGGGTGGCCGACCGGTTCGGTACGATCCTCACCCGCCTGGGCGTCGGGCGGCACGACTACCGTGTGGCTCCTGGAATTTACTCGGTCGGCCATCCCGATGCGGAAGCACCGGTGGTGGTCACGGCAAATTTCAAACTGACGTTCGACACGGTGCGACGGGATCTCAACGGGCGGGACCTATGGCTGCTGGTGCTGGACACCCATGGCATCAATGTCTGGTGTGCTGCGGGGAAAGGAACCTTTTCCACCCGGGAAGTTATATCCCGGGTAAACACGAGCGGTCTGGCCCATCTGGTCCGGCATCGAAAACTGATCCTGCCGCAGCTTTGCGCAACGGGCGTATCCGGCCGGGACGTAAAAAAAGGCTGCGATTTCGAAGTCGTCTGGGGCCCGATACGGTCAAAAGATATCGTTCCATTCCTGGATCAGGGGATGACCGCGGACGACACCATGCGGCGAGTGACATTTTCCTTTGTGGAACGGCTGGTACTGATACCGGTGGAACTGTCCTATCTGCCCAAACCGACGCTGTGGGTGCTTCTCGCGGCGTTCATCATCTCCGGCATCGGCCCAAGTATTTTTTCCATCCAGGGGGCCCTGTTGAGGGGCGGCATGGCGATGGCCGCCTATCTTGTCGGAGTGATCGCCGGTGCTGCGTTGGTACCCGCACTTCTGCCCTATCTTCCGGGACGGGCCTTTTCCGTCAAGGGCGCCATCACGGGCGTGGTCGCCGGCGCGGTGGTCGCGTTGTTCTTTTCCTGGCATACAAACGGCTGGGGCATGGTCGGTTTAATACTCTGGTCCACCGCCATCAGCTCCTACCTGGCCATGAACTTTACCGGATCCACGCCGTTTACATCTCCATCCGGGGTAGAAAAAGAAATGCGCCGGGCCATCCCGATTCAGGCCGCATCAGCCCTGGCTGCAGTGGCGGTATGGGTTACTTCGGGGTTTATCGCTTAACTCGAGATTGAGGTATAGAAAGGTCCTTGTATGAAAGAGTTCCGATATCTTCCCGATGTGACGACGCTGAAACTGGATCGGGAGTTGTGCATCGGGTGCGGCATTTGCAATCTGGTCTGCCCCCATGGGGTGTTTGAACCGGATGGAAACGTCATGGAGATTGTCGATTTGAACGGATGCATGGAATGCGGCGCCTGTTCCCATAATTGTCCGGTCGATGCGATCTCCGTAAACCCGGGTGTCGGGTGTGCCTCCCTGATCATCAATACCTGGCTCAAGGACAATAGGATCACGAAAAGTTCCGGAGGCGGGTGTTGTTGCTAGATTGGCCTCGTTTTACTTCGGTTATAGAAATACCTGAAACGCCGGAAATGCCTATATTGCCTAAAATGAGAAGTGGAGCGCTTCGTGAATCTGGATCTCTATATCCCTTTTGTACTGGCGGCAGCGATAATCCTCATCATACCGGGACCGACCATCCTTCTGGTCATCAGTCAGGCGGTAGCCCATTGACGCAGGTCCGTGGTACCCCTTGTGGCGGGTGTACTTTTGGGGGATTTTACGGCGATGACGTTATCTCTGTTAGGGCTCGGAGCGATAATGTCTGCATCGGCAGCCCTATTTAGCATATATGGTTATATAGAAAGCCCAAGTGATAAAAATAATTGATTCAGCTGTGACCTTATCTGTCACAGGTCTACGGTATAATGGTCTCAAAAACACAGAGGAGGCCTACTATGACAGCATTTTATATCAC
>Ga0209786_1000639_pt1 | contig 11242 bp, 13 predicted proteins | sample WorMetilvaeELBA2_FD_187405 | JGI IMG/M metagenome (GOLD analysis project Ga0209786, IMG submission 187405) | Marine gutless worms symbiont microbial communities from Max Planck institute for Marine Microbiology, Germany - Olavius ilvae ELBA.2... ...
GAAAATAATCTACACAACTTCTGTTCCATCTGGCTTAATCCAGCCTGTACGTCAGACGCCATGTCAACTTTAGTTTTCTTGTTGTAATCAGCCATCGTTAGCTTTGCTACTTCACCCTGTCGTCGTCAATTAAACGTTATTATGTCAGCCAGCGTTACTTCCGCCAATTCCCTGTGCACAAGTGGTATAGCCTCTTTGAGTCCATCATCAATTGCCTTTTATAGATCTGACATACACTTAGTCGAGGTTTGCCAGAGATAACTAATCAGCTTCTGACATCAGTTGTCACCGGCAAAAAGTCATATTGCTATTATTGCACTGTACCACAGGCTCAAATTCAGCGTCACTGGTTCAGCAAACATAAGTCAGAAAGATACGTCGTGGAAATTGATTTATGCAAAGACAAAATTAAGAGAAATCAGTTAATTGCAAGACTTCGTAACCTTGGAAACCATTGCCACAATGTGGAAGTCATGCAGAAAAGAGAAGGAGAAATAATGGTGACACACAGAAAGACTGTGGCTACTGACGCAACAGAATATGTGCCATGCGATCATATCATTGCTATTCCTATGCACAGAAGAGGCAGTTGTGGAGACACAAGTGTAGAATTGGAAAATCACAGAAGGGCAGAAAAGCCAATCAGGCACAACTACTACTGCCTGCTCCTGCTGGCATGTCTCGTACAGTCTATGAACTGTTATCTTCTATGATAGACGATGAAGTCAAGTTTGTTGCAAAAAAATGACAATCTGATTGTCGAATATGCAAGAAAACTGATTCAGTCTAAAGGGATGCAGAAGAAAGCCTACATAAAAGACAAGGTACGAGAAGTTACTAGGTTCTTAATACAAGTCAGAAAGAGTTCTGGGCCTGGCAAAGAGAATCTTTGCATGAAAGATTGTATTAATCCAACATATTTCAGTCTGTGCCTCTCTGCGGTGAAGGAACTAACTGGATTTGATGAAGGCACGGCGTCATACAGAGTACCGTCTCTGGCACTGAAAATTAGCCATGCCTTAAAGAAACTGGCAAACATTGTTAAGAGGCAGGCAATTGAAAGCCGGCAGTACGAGGAGATACGAGACATTGACTACTTCAGTGACTTGTACAATGCAGAATGGGGCTAGAGATCGCAAGATATGCACTGGATACATTGCAACAGAGAAAGCACAATAAAGTCAATTTGTTGCCGGTGCAGTAATAGCAATATGACTTTTTGTCCCATCCATAGCTGCAAGCCACTGTTACACCATCTCGTTCCTCATTTCTCGCAGGTTCTTCATACTGCATCTCGCTCGTCACAGGTTGATCGTCAGTGGAATGTGTGTGCTCAGTCACGTCAGATCTCGATTTCTCGGCTATCAATGCTCTGACTTTTGAAGCCTTTGTTCTTTGTCTACTAACTACCAGTTCGTCGCAGCTTTCCTCAGACACACTTCCACTGTATGTGTCACTTCCTTCTGTATCAGAAACAAAATAGTCTGGATCAAGATCACTGTCATCCTCTGGTGAACTACGATGATCTGCATACTGATATTGTACGGATGTAATTGAATGCTGTGCTGGTGTTGGTTCCATTGTTTGTTTCAGTACCTCTCCAAACGGCCGGATGGCAGCTACAGGTGGACAATCTTGACTTGATGCAGTACTGATAAAACGTGAAATGTCCTGAAAAAAAAACAACTGTAATTACTGCAATGACTGAAAGACTCCAGATTTCATCCAACAGCAATCACTCACAAGCACTTAGCAGTCACAACAATTACCAGAGACTGTGTGTTCATGTGTGTGATGTATGACAGGCGTCATAACTATGTTAAGTGTAGTTCGCTGTTGTCTTGTCTGAATATGCAACTTGTGTGTGTCTGTCATGAGTGTGCTGTGTGTGTCACAAACGGCACACTCACCACAGACACACACAAGCGATATATTCACACAACAGAAGAGTACTGCCAAGCACACACTCTTAGCATAGACATGACTCATACCTGAGACACATCACACGCACAATGTGCGAGGTGTCGCAGATAGGTGTCAATTGGTTCAGGCCAGCACATATGGTTGATAATATTCTTGACAAGGCATTCACTAATCGCCGTGATTTATTTCAAACAACTGTGCACCACAGCCTCCTGGAAACAAAGCATTTAGCAGTCACAGTGAGCTGTGGATGTTATGGTGCTGCTGGTCAAAGGGTGTCTAAGAGGGAAAACATGTTTATACGACCTTCAGGCAAATAATATTGATTGTTTGTGATATCACACAGCATGCTATGATTGGAGCTCGTTGTTGCTATGAACTGACCTTCAGCATCTATACGATCTGTTTCTCAGCACTGTGCACATGTTGACTGATAGATGTATACCTGTTAAATACATTTCTCTTAGACCTCACGACTCAGCCTATGTTACCCCTGGTAAATTGTTACTATAGAAGCGGTACAGACTTCGACAGAAGGGGCGTAACGTAATGCGGAAGCTGATGCATTAGCACTTAGAATTAATCAGATCACATGATTTTTTCGATTTTCATTAAATGCAGTTCCATTAAATGGTTTTAAAATCAACGTCAATCGAAGTCAAGGTAGGCCTTGCGATCTGGGCTGGAATGGAACTCATGCTATCTGTGATCATGGAAAGTGATTTTAAGTACTATGTCCAGTATGAACATTCTTCTCAAGTATGCTGATGACACGAGTTTATTAGTGCTATCTGACTCAGATACTGATCTTGTAGATGAATTTGATAACATTAAACAATGGGCTGCACAGAACCATATGGTCATTAACTTACAAAAAAACAAAGAACTTGTCTTTCGACGACCCAATCCCAGGCTTGTTGTTCTTCCAGTGCCCCTTAACCAGATAGAGCAAGTTCACTGTGCTAAACTCCTGGGTATTTATTTGAGTGATACGTTGCAATGGAAACCCATCTAGTTAATCTGCTCAAAATATGCAGTCAGAGGACCTACTTACTTAAGCTTCTCCGTGATCAGGTTATGCCACGTACATACCTCAATACTGTTTTAGGGCCATAATACTTGCCAAGATCACCTATGCATTACCAGCCTAGCGGGTATTTCTAACTGTCGAGCAAATTGGTTGGATCAATTCTTTTCTTAGGCGAGCATTTAAATATGGCTTTTTTCTCCCAGTTGTTCTCATTTCTGGACTTGGCAGATGATGCTGACCAAACACTGTTTAACAGTATGCTTAAAAACAACACTGTCTGCAACTAATACTACAAGAAGTCAAGATTAGCTCTCTCCGTTTATGACAGAAATACCACGTATTTGATCAGCCTAGACGCACCTTAGAAATTCACAAAAGATCGTTTTTGCCACGGTGTTCGATTAAGTTCATTTAACTGCTTTCAACTGTCTGGCTAGCTTGTTATTTGAATGTTATTCTGTCATGTTGTTATCACAGTTTGCGCATGTACCTTTGTTACGTGTACTTTAATAAAGATCAATCAATCAGTCAGTGGCTAAGTGTGTGTACGTGGTTGGCTGTTGTCTTGTCTGAATATGCCACTTGTGTATGTCTGTCATGAGTGTGCCGTGTGTGTCACACACCGCACACTCATGACAGACACACATAAGTCAGATATTTACAGAACAGAACAGTACTGCCAAGCACACACTCTTAGCATAGACATGACACATACCTGTGACACATCACACACACAATGTGAGTTTGAGGTGTCGCAGGTACGTGTCATGACTATGTTAAGTGTGTGTGGTGTGTGTGTCGTTGGCTGTTGTCTTGTCTGAATATGCCACTTGTGTGTGTCTGTCATGAGTGTGCTGTGTGTGACACACACAGCACACTCATGACAGACACCCACAAGCGATATGTTCACACAACACAACAGTACTGCAAAGCACACACTCTTAGCATAGACAAGACACAAACCTGTGACATATCACGCAAACAATGTGTGTTTGAGGTGTCACATACATGTACAGGGTGCACCAATAAGAAGTATCCCCCTACAATCTCTTGACGATAACTCATCAATGGTTTAAGATAATTTTGTAATATTTTGCAGGATAACAGAACGTGAATATGAACGTGGTTTGCCAAGTTATATTTCGCTATGGCAAATAATGAGAAAGATACTGTAAATTAAATGCAGCTACTTGAAGATTTTTGAGCACTTAGTTTTCAGTAAACTAATTGTCATCGATTTCAACAAAATTTGACATGACAATGACGTTGCTGTGCCTTAATGTTAATGTTGTTACAAACAGTAATTAAAGTTGTTTATTAATTTATGCTCCCAAAATTCATTGAAGAGTGTAACCGACTACTGCCAGATGGACTGGCGGACTCAACAAGATGCACGGGGCTCTGCACGCACAGCACGCATCTCTCATCAATGCCTCCACAAGAACTTACTGAAAATGCTTGAAAAAGAACAATGGCAGCCTAATAACTCCAAATTTGAATGGAATGGAGATATTGTGTCTGGGGAGTGACACACGAAGCTACTGTGAAATTAGCTGAAGCCCAAAACAGTATCTGAATTAAAAGTTGCACTGGAGATGATATGGGACAATTTTCCACATATCCAATTATTAAAGCTGTCCCAAGTTATACAAATAGTTTGACAAGAGTACGTGAATGGTAATGGTAAATAATCTAAGCAGTTATCTCTACTCAAAAAGTATTCGCACCTACTGCATTTGCGTAGTCATGAATAGTAGAGACAATTTTTGATAACGTCTCAACTGCTAAATTGCCATGACTAAAACCAGCGTAATTTTGTCAATTCAGTAGACAATGTAATAAAACTTTGCAAATTCTTGGATAACTCACTGAGTAACCAGTGCATAAAATTTTATATCACATCTCTATAGTTCTTGAAAAATTAGCAAAATTCTCTCTCTCTCTCTCTCTCTCTCTCTCTCTCTCTCTCTCTCTCTCTGACTGATGATGACACAAGTACACAGTGGACAAAATTCTTTAGGGAATACTTCTTTCGGTGCAACCGGTAGGCATCATGACTACGTTAAGTGTGTGTGTGTGTGTGTGATTGGCTGTTGTCTTGTCTGAATATGCCACTTCTGTGTGTCTGTCATGAGTGTGATGTGTGTGACACACACTGCACACTCATGACAGACACACACAAGTGATATATTTACAGAACAGAACAGTACTGCCAAGCACACACTCTTAGCATAGACATGACACATACCTGTGACACATCACACACACAATGTGTGTCTGAGGTGTCACAGGTAGGTGTCATGACTATGTTAAGTGTATGTGTGTGTGTGTGGTTGGCTGTTGTCTTGTCTGAATGAATTCTTGTCTGAATATATGGCTTGTGTGTCTGTCATGAGTGTGCCGTGTGTCACACACATCACACTCATGACAGACACACACAAGTGGCATATTCAGGCAAGACAACAGTCAACCACACATACACTTAACATAGTCATGACACCTACCTGTGACACCTCAAACACATTGTGTGTGTGATGTGTCACAGGTATGTGTCATGTCTATGCTAAGAGTGTGTGCTTGGCAGTACTGTTCTGTTGTGTGAATATATCGCTTTTGTGTGTCTGTCATGAGTGTGCTGTGTGTGTCGAACACTGCACACTCATGACAGACACACACAAGCGAGATATTTACAGAACAGCACAGTACTGGCAATCACACACTCTTAGCATAGTCATGACACATACCTGTGACACATCACACACACAATGTGTGTGTGATGTGTCACAGGTATGTGTCATGACTATGTTAAGTGTGTGTGTGTCGTTGGTTGTTGTCTTGTCTGAATTCTTGTCTGAATATGTGGCTTGTGTGTCTGTCATGTGTGTGCCGTGTGTCACACACAGCACTCTCATGACAGACACACACAAGCGATATATTCACACAACTGTAGAGTACTGCCAAGCACACTCTTAGCATTGACATTAGACATACCTGTGACACATCACACACTTACGCATACAGACGCTCAGCATAATGATGACATGCACACAGGCAACACATTCAAATGATTGCATAGTACTGACAAATCACAGGCGGGACAGTATTGTAACCCCACAGGCAAAGTCAGTGAAGAAAACCACCCATGAAGGTTAAATCCCCTAAAATTGTTGTACTTTACATTTGACATTAACAGAGCATGAACATGTTTTATTAAGCAGTTTGTTAAATAACTTGCCCAAAGTGCAGTGTGTCCAAAAGAAATGAACCTCCTGTAGATATTTTATAATAACATCTGCAAAACTGTACCAAATTAAAGAAAATTTTACATGCCTTGCTTCCAAACAACAGTGTGTGGTTTCATATGAGTGCATATGATGCAAATAGTTGTCACTGCACGTGTGAAATTTTATGTAATTTGGTGCAGGTTTGCAGTTATTACTGCAAAATGTTTAGGGGGCTCATTTTCTCCTGGACATAGAGTATATGGCAATAGGACTAACAACACACTGATGAAGTGATGTTCATAACCTACACTATAGAGGCTCCGTTTTCATCGGCATTAGTTAGTTTGTTTGCTAGCAGGATTATTCAAAAACTACTTTACCGATTTTCACAAAATTCGGTGAAAATGGTACACAAGCCACAGATGAAATCATTACATTGTGGTGTTAATCTGGATCATATTACATCGGCGTTAGGGTTAGGGTAGTTACGATTAATCAGGAGACAACGTGATACCCTGTGAAACCAGGTATGTTTTACTTGGCACGTTTGTTTAACGCTAACAATTTTGTGGGATCAGAGGTCTTGACAGAGGTATGTGCTATATTCAGTGCTGTTCTACTTTGAAAATGCAAACTATACAAACCGGAATCAAATCCACATCAGATTCGTCCACAGAATCTGAAACACACTCAAAAAGTGTGTCAACATTTACGTCGTGTTTTTGGCAAGAACTGCCAGCAACGTCATCTGAAGCTTCCATCAAACACTCCACAGGAGTATTCTGTCCAGACAAACACTCATCCTGCTGCTGATGGATCACAAACGCTGCATCTGAACGTTCCATCATCACAACTGCTTCGTCTGAACATTCCACGTGAGTATTCTGCACTGACAAACACTCTTCCTGCTGCTGATCCTGCTGCTGATGGATCACAACTGAGCGTCTGAACGGGCCGTACCTGAAAACTACACATTCCAAGAACGACTAGCAATTACATCTGTCACCATTCTAACGGTAATTTTGGCTAACATTACCAGGCTTTTCATACTGCTTGTACTCAACGTCATTTGTTACTCATACTCTTTATAGACCATACGCACATTGCAACCATCCAACAGTGGTCATCTCTCTTTTCAAGTCCGTGAGACCATAGGTGGAAATATAACTGTTGTCAATGCAATGCCATACCTATGCTTGACCAAATTAATACTGCTTGGTGACAGAGGCACATGTGTGTGAACAATTTTCCCAGGATTGCACTCAACAGTGTGACGACCAGGATTGGAACCCAAGACCTATTGATTGACAAGTCCAGCACCCTAACCACTCGGCCAACCAGCTACAATTAAAGGCCAAAACCATGTCTAGTGACATCTGACAACAAATTATTAGCCTCTAACAAATCTGAAGTGTCACAATCTACATATTACACCCTGTTATTACACCAGTTGTTCATTCTTAAAGAGAGTATTCCATTGCTAGATAGCACCTGAATACTGAATAGCTTCTCTGTGCAAAACATGCATAAACTTTGTAATAAACACTGGACCCATAACTCCCATCCTTTCGTGTTCTCTTCACCTCCATTTCCCTCTCCTCTTCTGCCCCTTCCCCGTCCCAACCTCAAATCCAACAAAGGGCCTGGAAAAGCACTGCAAGCTCCATGTTGGGTCACCAGTCAAACTGCAAATCCAGCTTCTAACATGCAGCATTTACCAACTTCTGTAACTATCAACTTTTGACAGTGACATTTTGATGAGTCAACTTTATGTGGTTTTTATTTATGGCAAAATATTGACATGGCTCACTGAGTGTATGAGCTTAAGTAAGTACATATACTATATTAACGTGCGCTCGAAAGCTGGCAGTTAAGCCAGCTTAGTCTACTGCATGAAGGCATGAGACATAAGCAACAATTAGCAATTTAGGATGTGAAATAATACTGGGGTGGTGAGGTGCCATGCTCCCTCAACAGTTCACTGCATCTGTGTGACTACCAACAGAATTTGTGTGAGGTACCTGTAATGCCACAACCATTATCGCCACATGGCTATTTTTACACCAGAACGAGGTGTTAGCTGTCATTATGCCACATGCTAACACTAATGCCAATGACACACAACCGATAAAAGTTGGCCTACGTTGTCAGCCGAAAAAAGTTGGCCAACTTTACTCGGCAGATCTTTCATGCCACATGAGGGACTTTTTCCGCCATTTTTTCGTCTGTTTGTGAACGCAAAATGGACGATACATCAGATGACAAAGTGTTGGCAATGACTGCTTTGTTGTTATATTTCAGATCTTAAAATAAGAGAAATCAAACAAAGTGGTGTGACCGTGGATATTCTGGAGGTAGCTGAAATTCACTGTCACAGAGACAACTGGCACGATGTCTGTGACTGTGAATTTCAGTTACCACACTTCCATTTTCTAACATGTTTACCTACACATGTAATCCAATAACGGAAAATGTGCAGATCATCATATTATCCGACAAAACTCGGTTCTGGTGATTCCGATCACCTGGATCATGTACAAATCAATTAACTTCGTATAATTCAATCAATTTTTCACTGTCACCGTATCATTCCACTAGGCCTGCATGTTAGTAAACTGAAGGCACCGACCAATCACAGCGTGTGATTTCTGCCGACATGTCATCAGGTTTTCAAACATATTTTCTTGGTCAATTTTTTTCAGTAGACAAAAACTGGAAAAAATTTTCTATGACACACGGACGATTTTTGTTGCCCGACACTGATGGCCAATAATATCAGCCAACATTTATCGGTCGTGTGTCAATGGTGTAACCCTAACTAGAACCCTAATCTTTATCAGGCTATCTCTTAGTACTAGGGACTGACAGAAAACGACTATTAGGGACCATCCACAAGTGGTAATTGACTGCCTGTGCTGCACCTGACAGCCAATTAATTGGCCACCTGCACTACACTTCACAGACTGCCTGGTGATGTGGCATTTCATCTTCAGGAACAGCAGTTTGAACATCTTTGTGAACCGCTCAAGAAACATGTTCGTCGATCACATGATGAAATTGTGTCATCTGTTGTGCCATACATTCTCTTAGTGACTTCTGATTGCAATCCAGTATGCATCGACAGGATTTGTGCAGACATCCATGACCAGGTCTTGAAGTATTGGGAATGATTCACTGTCTTGTAAGTGTAGCCCTGCTGATTGAGTCAGTTGTGTGCATGCCACTCATCCAACCATATCTCTGTACCGACGGCCACGACCTGATGGATGATAGGCAGTAACATGTATGCATGATTCCGGTCCACCATTCCGGAGGTCCGCTAGGGTTAACCCTAACCCTAACCCTGACCCCCGGAATAGCGGCCCCCCGGAATGGGGGGCCAGTACTGTATGCATCACACTGCTCCATCAGCTTTAATAATTGTTTACGTTCCGTAATGCAAGATGTCCTTGAGCTGTTGCGCATAGGGCTGTATTTAAGGGGTTTACGGGATCAAACCCACGAAATGCTCACCTCAAATTTTTTAACACTATTTCAGCATATCTCTGCTATTACATATCACTTGTCCGAAGGGTTATTTGTCCGAAATGGAGTTGTGCAGATTCCGAAATTTGACGATAAACCTAACTCAGCGCCTCTGTAGCTCGCGTACGGCGCTATAGAAATTTGATTATTACATTATTACCAGTGGTTAAAGTGGTTTTGTGAAGCAAGGGGCTCACCTGACGAAGCCAGGTTGGAGCAAACCCCATACCCATTCCAATTCCACTAATTTGGCATTATTTATGCATAAAATAACACTTTATAGATTCAATCAGGGGGCTCATATATATACTATTGCAGGTGGGGCGAAATGGGAGCAGGGGCTGACCCCCCTCACTTTAAACACTGATTATTACATTACCCTAACCCTATGCCTATACGTTTCGGACAAATGACCATTCGGACAAGTGAAGTGCCCCCTATCTCTGCAGTTGCAGCTGCCAATATTGCTACCTTATTAAGCAGAAGTATAGAAATCCCAACCGCTCCTTTGGCGTCTCAAATCTAATACGGCGCCTTTGGTGCCTCGTTTCAGTGAACCCCTCCAATTTTTTTCTGCATATGGCCATGGTTGCGCAGTTGTATTTTCTGGTGCTCGACAGGCCCCTAGAAATGTTCGGCTAGAACCGCCCCGGGGCTGACGTTATACGCAGGACGGTCCTGCATATAGCCATTTTTGGTTATATGCAGGACGGCAACTTAATGGGTCCTAAACCTAACACTAATCCTAACCATAAGCCTCTCCTGTGAATCAAACTCATCACCCACGCAAATCGACATTTTACTGCCAAGAATATATAATAATTTCCGTTGCTCGGCTATTGATTTGCGTTGTCCTGCGAATAGCCAAAACGGACAGATCATACAGGACGGCCCTGCGTATAACTAGTGCGTTAATTTTATGCGTCACATAATAACGATAAGTGTATTTGCATGGCGCAATATTAATAGTCTGGAAATGCGCCAAAAGTTTTATATGCGCTTGACACAACGAATTTCTGCTTTATTTCAGGAAAGTGGACTTATCATGATAATCTTCACGCGCGATTTACACCGTAGACTTCAAAATAAAATATCGTTAGATTTCGATTCGCATCGCCAATCAAAAGTAACTTTCAAATAACATCTGCAAAGTTATGAACGTCATTTATCAACGTGACGTATGAAATTTACCCTCATTGTGCTTTATTTTGTAAAACTTAACTAATAAAACAGCATTACATAACACGTCGCTACTGTACACAACTCGCTAGGCGAAGTGGGATAGCTCACTAGCCAATCACCCTAACCCTAACCCTAACCCTAACCCTACCACGTGACCACCCGTCCGAAACTGATGAAGTCATGACATTTGAAAAGTTTTGGATATGGGCTGTTAAAGTTTTCGACTGAAATAGACGCACACCATGACCGTTGTATGGCGTAATACCATGACGGTGGACAGAGTCATGACTGCACCATGAAACAGCTACAGGGACCATTATAAGCTGCCGCGGAGGTGATTCCGTTGAAAAACACATCC
>Ga0209786_1000641_pt1 | contig 11199 bp, 10 predicted proteins | sample WorMetilvaeELBA2_FD_187405 | JGI IMG/M metagenome (GOLD analysis project Ga0209786, IMG submission 187405) | Marine gutless worms symbiont microbial communities from Max Planck institute for Marine Microbiology, Germany - Olavius ilvae ELBA.2... ...
CATACATTTACAGTGATGCCCAAACGTTGGGTTGTCGAGCGCTCTTTTGCTTGGTTAGAAAAGTGTCGAAGGTTATGGAAAAACTGCGAGCGAAAACTCAATACCAGCTTACAATTTGTTACGTTGGCTTTTCTGGCCTTGTTACTCCAAAGATCGTAAACAGGATCTAAGAGTAGTATGGTGGAATCATCCGACCCACCACCGAAGGAAGGGACCTGTCGCATCCTAGTCAAGCTCCTGCCATGCCGCAACAAGAACGCCTCGCCCGTCACTGCCGGGACATCGATGCGCGGGCTTCGGCTGCTGCTCGAACAGCAATGTAGTTTATTTACATAACCCCATGATCGAGATAAAGCAGACCGAAAAATTCCGAAAATGGCGGGAGAAGCTCAAGGACAAACGCGCACGCAGTTTAATCGCATCGCGGTTGGCCCGCCTCGCCTGTGGCTACTTCGGTGACACGAAGCCGTTGGTGGGACAAGGAATCAGCGAGCTACGCATCGACTCCGGTCCCGGCTACCGCATCTATTTCCGGAAACGGGGGGACACGATCATCGTCCTGCTCTGTGGTGGCGACAAAAGTACACAGGCAAGGGACATCGAGACCGCGAAGCGCCTGGCTGATTGGAGCGAACGAAATGGTTGAGCGGCTGTCTCGTACAGATGTGCTCGAATACTGGTACATTGAAACAGCAATATCCTTATATTGGAAGAGTCGAACAGGTATTATCGGTACTTCGGAGCTGCTGGACAGGCTCCTAGAATCCCCCTTGCTGCAGATGGTTCGATGAAAATCAACGCTATGTTTCTAAAGGTGTCAACCGGATGGAGACGGTTTAAAACGGCAGTCTCCGAGAAATTGACCACCTATGATCCGGCCGAAGATCTGACCTCCGAAGAGGCCATCGAGACATTCATGGCCGAGGCCCTCAAGACAAAAGACGCCGGATTCATTGCGTATGCCGACAGTGTCGTAGCCCGTGCCCGTACCAAGGATACGCCTGCCGACGGCATCCTGGCCCATACCGAGGATAGGATGAAGGCAGTCAGTAGCAAGCTGAGAGTCGAGGGTTTATACGGCCGAAGACTACGGCCTCATTTGGGGCAGATCACCTCAGTAACTGTCGCCTTAGTGGCTGGCGTAGTGGCTGGCAGCGGGGGCACATATCTGTATCTTAAAAATACGAACACCCTCACCCATCATGACGGCGTGGCGATTCAAGGCATCCAAGGCCTCCCGGTTACGCTTACAGGCTCCATGCACATCAACGTCGGCATCAGTTTCGAACAATACAAGGCCGCTCTCAAACGGCGGGAGTTGAAGGTCACCGAGCAACTGAGACAGGCCCATGCCGAGGAAAGCCGGATACTGGAGATCGAAAAGGCGGAGATCGAACGCCGGTTGGCGGATACCCAAGCCGGCTACAAGGAGTTGCAGGAACGCATCGCCCAGCTAGAGACTATTCGTGACCAGGTTCCCGCCGCGTTTCTGGACCGGGCCCGCGCCACCTTGGTCCAGGGCGACCGACGCGAGGCGGACTGGCTCTTCGCTCAACTCAAGGAGCAATACATTCAGGCTGGGGAGTAGTACCTCATTTCTCTTGCTATTGCAGATGGAGTCGCTTGAGCTTGATGCGAACAGCTCCCGGTAGTGGTTGATGTGTAAGTGGAAACATCGCCAACAGCCGGGGCTTGGGCAGCCCGCGAACTGCCCCCTCTCCCACCGGGAGAGGGCCGGGGAGAGGGGATCAAAAAAGACCTGGGGAGTGGGCCCGGAACTGTTCTACGCTGACCACTTATAAATTTATCACTACCCATCTCCCCTATACATTCGCAACAGCAGCCGAAATGGGGTAGTAGGCTGAAGCCAAAATAAGGGGCAGTACCATTCGGGTCATGCCCGTACTTCCTCGATACCGAGTCCGGCCCCGGCGGCCAGATCCGCAAAGCCCGGGAAGGAGGTATTTACATTGGCACAGTCCCGGACCTCGAGCGGGCCCCCGGCCCGCAGGGCCGCGATGGCGAACGCCATGGCGACCCGGTGGTCGCCGCCGCTGTCCACCCGGCCACCGCCATAGTCGCCGCCGCGGATACTGATGCCGTCGGCACGGGGCTCGACCCCCACCCCGAGGGCCACCAGACCCTCCGCCATGACCCGAATCCGGTCGCTCTCCTTGATCCGCAGCTCCTCCGCGCCGGTCAGCAAGGTCTCGCCCCGGGCGCAGGCGGCGGCAATGAACAGGGCCGGAAACTCGTCGATCGCCAGCGGCACCTGGTCGCGCGGGATCGCGATGCCCTGCAAGGGAGCCGCGCGTACCCGCACATCCGCCACCGGCTCGCCGCCGGCGTCCTGCGGGTTGGTGAGTCGGATATCCGCGCCCATGGCACGCAGGATGTTCAGCACCCCGATCCGGGTCGGATTCACGCCGACATGCTCCAACGTCAGGTCCGAGCCGGGGGCAATGCTCGCCCCCACCAGAAAGAAAGCGGAGGAGGAGATATCCCCTGGGATATCGAGCCGGCAGGCGGACAGCCGTCCGCCCCCCCTAATGCAGATCCGCGGTCCGGCGCGACGGACCGGATGGCCGAAGGCTGCAAGCATCCGCTCGGTGTGGTCCCGGGTCGGTGCCGGCTCCGTGACGCAGGTCTCGCCCGCGGCATAGAGCCCGGCCAGCAGCAGACAGGATTTCACCTGGGCGCTGGCTACGGGCAGCGCGTAGCTGATCGGACGCAGCGCAGTGACTGGTGCGATCCGCAACGGCGCGGTGCCCGGCTCCGTGGTCTCGATCCGGGCGCCCATTTGCCCCAAAGGTTCCGTAACCCGCCGCATCGGCCGCTTGCTCAAGGAGGGATCACCCACCAGCGTCGTCGCAAACCGCTGCCCGGCCAGCAACCCGGCGAGCAACCGCATGGAAGTCCCGGAGTTGCCGAGCTCCAAGGCCGAGCGCGGGGCGCGCAGACCTCCAAGTCCGACCCCCGCGATGCGCACGCGCCCACCGTCCGGCCCCTCGATAGGGACCCCCATGGCGCGGAAGGCGCCGAGGGTCGCCAGGCTATCCGCGCCTTCCAGAAAACCGGAGATCCGGGTCACTCCATCGGCGATGGCACCGAGCATGACGGCCCGGTGAGAGATCGACTTGTCGCCGGGCACCCGCAAACGCCCGTGCAGTCCGCCACCGGGCCTTACGTGGAAACTCAGATCCGAAGCCGTACTCAAGCAGAATCGCCTGGTTATGGTCGTGTGGCCGTTACGCGCAGCTCATTCCGGGGTAGGCGGGGGCACCGGAGTGGATTGGGCCGGGGCCTGCTGGGCGCCATAGTAGCCGCCGCCATAGGGAGCATAGGGCGCGCCCCAACCACCATAGGGACCACCCCAACCGTAGGGACCGCCGCCCCAACCGTAAGGCCCGCCATAACCCCAGGGTCCGCCGTACCCCCCATATGGGCCACCGTACCGATTAGGGCCATAGCCGTCGTAGTAATCATCGTTGTTGTTGCCGAAGAAATCATCCATCATGCCGAAAAAGGCGGATGCCGGCTGGGCAAGAAGGGCAGCGCCGGCGGTGATGACCGCGGCGGCTAGCTTACGTGGGTCTTTCATTGGCAGGTATCTCCTAGTCTCGGTTTTAGCCTGATCTCAAGGATGCGGCGTTCGACCTGAAAAATTCAAGTTCTGCATTATAGGCACGAAACCCGGTGTTTCTAAAGATAGGTCCGCACCTGCAATGAGGCTGCGGAAGCGTTTGAACCGCATCTAGGGGCTGTTGACATTCATCGTTCACGGTCCGATTGCGGCCCTTTTCCGCGCTGACGGCGTTGCGGCTCGTCAAAATAGGCCGGCTATTCCTCCTCGCCGCGCCTTGTCAGCACGAAAAATACCTCACAATCGGCCTCGCTCAGATAAACGTCAACAGCCCCTAGCAGGGAAAACCGCAGAGGCGCGAAGAGTGCAGAGGGCGTAGAGAGGATAAGGGATTGATTCTCCGTGTCTTCTGCGACAATTGCCAGGTTACGGCAGGCCCGCTCTGTCCTTGACCGGCAGGATTGTGGCCGGTCAGATCCGATCCGGGTCGGAAAATCAAAGCCCAAGATCACACTTCCTGACCTGGCGCAATTCTTTACGTCTCCCAAGGGGTTTTTTTCCTCGACGTATTATCATTGAATGCGCATCCGGGCTGTTGTCGGCGACCTGGCTCCCTTGTCCTCTCGTTACGAAGTCAGACTGTTCACCCATCCGGACCAAGGAGGCAGCTATGAGACGGTTGATCTCGATTGCATTGTTTGTGGCCCTCGGAACGGTAGGCCCTCTCCGGGCCACGGTGCCGGATAAGATCACATCGGAAATCGCGGAGGAAAAGGGCTGTCTGGGTTGCCACGCAGGCATCGAATCGATCCGCGAAGAGACCAGTGCCATGTTGGCCGCCATCAGGGCCTTGGGTAAGCCTCAGGGCGATCCGGAGGGCTGCGTGGTCTGCCATGGCGGCAACCCGCAGGGCCTGACGGCCGAGGAGGCACACCAAGGCGTGCCCGAGAAGGTGTCGAAAACGGGACCCAAAACCTTCTATCCGGACCCGGGCAGCATCTGGATCGCCGACGATACCTGCGGCCAGGCCGGCTGCCACCAGGGCTACCCCTACCGGCTGGAGCGCGCCCTGATGAACACCGAGGCCGGCAAGATCCAGGGCAACCTGCACACCTGGGGCGTCGAAGAGGTCCGGAACTATCAGGTTCCGTGGGGCAACTACGCCGTCGCAGACACGGATGGACCGACGCCGACCGTCGGCACCCAGGCCTACAAGGCCTACATGGCCAAGCTGATCCGGGAGCACCCGGACCAGCTGCCGACCAAGCTCGATCAGATCCCCCTACCCTCGGTCGAGGAGATCGAGGCCGATCCCAAGCTGGCGGGCTTCACCTATCAACGCCAACAATGCCAGCGCTGCCATGTGGGTATCAAGGGGCGCGAAAAGCGCGGCGACTACCGCGGCATGGGCTGTTCCGCCTGCCATATCCCCTACGGCAACGAGGGCTATTACGAGGGCGGCGACCCGACCATCGACAAGGAAGAGCAGGGCCACATGCTGGTGCACCGCATCCAAGGCACCCGCGAGGCCAAGGTCAAGGTACGGGAGGGGATGGAGTATTCGGGTATCCCCGTGGAGACCTGCAACTCCTGCCACAACCGGGGCAAGCGGATCGGCGTCACCTATCAGGGCCTGATGGAGTTCCCCTACGGCTCGCCCTATAACGAGGAGGGCAAGACCCAACCCAGGCTGCATACCAAGCAGTACCTCTTCATCGCCGATGATCTGCACCACCAGTACAACCAGAGCCGGCCTGAGAATCCCCAGGGCGGCATGCTGTGTCAAGACTGTCACACCACCATCGACATACACGGCGACGGCAACATCTTCGGCACCACCCTGGCCCAGGTCGAGATCGAGTGCCAGGACTGCCACGGTACCCCCCAGGCGTTCCCCTGGGAGCTGCCGCTGGGCTACTCCGAGGAATTCGGCAAGGAACTCGCCTCCGAGGCCCGGGGACTGGGCGATGTGCTGCTCGCCGAGACCCAGGCCTATGCCACCCAGTATGACAAGCAGGAAGGCTACCTGCTCTCCACCCGCGGCAATCCCCTGGGCAATGTGGTCAAGGACGGCAAGCAGGTGACGCTGCACTCCGCCACCGGTCTGGACTTCCAGGTCCCGCTCCTGAAGCAGTTGGCCGAAGACAAGGGCTGGAAGAGCCCGGACGCCATGGTCGCTATGAGCAAGGTGGCCAAGCACAACGAAAGCATGGAATGTTACGCCTGCCACGCCTCCTGGGTACCCCAGTGCTACGGCTGCCACGTACAGGTCAACTACGGCAAGGACAAGGACGGCAAGCCGTATCAGGATACGGACTGGGTCGCCGGCGGCAGCGAACGGTTCGAGGATGGCCAGACCGCCGAGTCCCCCCTCGGGACCCACGGCTACAAGCGGCCGGGCAAGGTGTTCGAGAAGCGCTCCTATCTGCGATGGGAGGAACCGGTACTCGGCATCAACGGCGAGGGTCGGGTGACTCCGCTGATGCCCGGCTGCCAGATCGTCTACACTGTCATCGATCGGGAGAACAAGGTGGTCGCTCTGAACCGGCTTGCCAAGTCGCCGGACGAGCAGGCGGCGCTCGGCCAGGAGCGGGTACCGGACGCCATCGACATGGCCCCGGTACAGCCCCACTCGGTCCAGCGCAAGGCCCGTACCTGCGAGTCCTGCCACAACAACCCCAAGGCCCTGGGCTACGGGATCTCCGGCGGCGTCTTCCAGGCCCGCTATCCGGAGGACATCGTCGAGGACCTCATCGACCAGAAGAACGGCCAGCCGATCCCCGGCCGCTACCGGATCCAGATCCCCGGGATCCCCGACCTGGACTACGACTGGTCCACCATCATCAAGGACGGCCAACAGGTGCAGACCGTCGGCACCCACTGGCCGCTATCGCGTGCCTTGACCAAGAAGATGCGCATGGGTATGGAGCGCACAGGTCTCTGCTTGGGATGCCATCGTGAGATGAGCAATACCGAGCTCTGGTCCAAGGTCGCAACCGAGGGTCAGTTGACCGATGAGCAGCACCTCGAGCTGATGAACAAGATGTTCAAGACCCATGTGGACTCGGTAGAAGAGAAGTAACCGGGTCCCTGACTCGAAGTGCGCTAGAGCGGCGCCCCCGCATCAGGCGGGGGGCGTCGTTGTTGTTGGTAGTCTAGCACCCTGTTCCGCCTTATTTTGCATTCTCAGAGCCTGTCCGGCTTGCGCGTTCGTCGCGAGGGATTGAGGGACCGAGGCTGAGGTATCCCCACGAATCGGCGTTCCCAATTTATTCGAGCCCATGTAGGTCGGGTAAGGCGCGCTGGTGGTGGTCACGTCGGCTGCGGTGATTGGCGCGCCGTCACCCGACGCAAAGTAAGCTACGTCGTATCGGGTGACGATCGTTGGGTGGCGGCTATCCCTGGCCTTACCCGACCTACGCGGGCTACAACTTGTTGTTTTAGATTGTAATAATGTAGGGATACATCAGGGACCGAGGCAGATTTTGCGCGCGATCGAGGCGAATAGTTGGGCCTATTTAACGAGATCGAGCGGGAAAGCTGACCGGTCTCCTCAATTCCGCAGTAGATCAGTCGTAAGTCGGACAGGCTCCTAATATCTGGCTGCTTCTCGCCGCGCTGAGAACGAAAAATAGGGTGAAACGGGGTACTAGGCTCCGGAGAGTGTGAAAAAATTTACGGGCATATCCGTAGCCTGCGCTTCTGGGCAGCAGAAACCTGTGCCGAGAGGCTCTATCGCTCAGGCGGCCCGCAACCACGCACTGCCCAGGCCACCCGCAGGGCGTCCACGGTGGCGGCTACATCGTGCACCCGCACCAGGCGGGCCCCCTGCGTGATCGCAAGCACCGCGGCCGCCAGGCTCCCTGCAAGGCGTTCAGTAACCGATCTGCCGGTGAGGGTACCGATCATGGATTTGCGCGACAGGCCCACCAGGACCGGCGGGCCGAGCAAGCATAGCTCGGCAAGCCCCGCCAGCAACGCCAAGTTATGCGCCAACGTCTTTCCGAAACCAAAGCCGGGATCCACCAACACCCGCTCGGGGGCCATACCGGCACTCACGCAGACCTGGATCCGCCGGCGCAGGAAATCCCGGACCTCGGACACCACATCGCGATAGACCGGCGCCGCCTGCATGGTCCTCGGCTCCCCCTGCATGTGCATCAGACACACCGGCACCTGGGCCTCGACCGCGGCCTCCAGGGCCCCCGGCCCGCGCAAGGCGCATACATCATTAATCATCCCGGCCCCGCCATTCACCGCGGCGCGCATGACCTCCGGCTTGTTGGTATCGATGGAGATGGGCACGGAAACGCGGGGCGCCAGGGCCTCGATCACCGGCACCACCCGCTCGATCTCCTCGCGTACCGAGACCGGAGCGGCCCCCGGCCGCGTAGATTCACCGCCGATATCGAGGATATCGGCACCCTCTTCCACCATACGCTCCGCGCGACGCAGGGCACGGTCGACGCCGAAAAAATCACCCCCGTCCGAAAAGGAATCGGGGGTGACGTTCAAGACGCCCATCACGCAGGGACGGGACAGATCCAGCGACCTGCCCGCGCAGTCTATGGGGTCCATGAAAAACTTAGAAGTCCGGTCCCCCAAACAGCACCAAATGATTCAGGACTGTTTGTATCGGGCTTCAATGCTCACCCGCCGGGTCGCCGATATGGCCTTCACCGGTCGCACTGCCTCCGGGCTTGGTGCCTAGGGTCGCCCCCGCGCCGCCGGACCCTCCCTCCGTTTCTTCGTCCCAGTCTCTGGGTGCCCGCGGGGAACGCCCGGCCATGACGTCATCGATCTGGTCCGAATCGATGGTCTCGTATTTGATCAAGGCGTCGGCCATGGCGTGCAGCTTGTCCATGTTTCCGTCGAGTAGTTTGCGGGCCCGCTCGTAGTTGCGGTCGATGAAGCAGCGCACTTCTCCGTCGATGAGGTGCGCCGTCTCGTCGGAGACGTTTTTGTGCTGGGTCACCGAGTGGCCGAGGAAGACTTCCTGCTCCTCCTCGCTGTAGGTGAGGGGTCCCAGCCTCTCCGACAGGCCCCACTTGGTCACCATGTTGCGGGCGATCTCGGTCGCCCGGTGGATATCGTTCTGGGCGCCGGTGGTCACACTCTCCGGGCCGAAGATCAGCTCCTCGGCGATACGTCCGCCGAAGAGACTGGAGATCTGACTCTCCAGGCGTTGCTTGCTCAGGTTGTAGCGGTCCTCCTCGGGCAGGAACATGGTCACACCCAGGGCCCGGCCACGGGGGATGATACTGACCTTGTAGACCGGATCATGGGCCGGTACCAAGCGTCCCACGATGGCGTGTCCGGCCTCGTGATAGGCGGTGAGCTTCTTTTCCTCCTCGGACATGACCATGGAGCGACGCTCCGCGCCCATCATGATCTTGTCCTTGGCCTTCTCGAATTCCTCCTGATCGACCAGACGCTTGTTGGCGCGGGCGGCGAACAGGGCCGCCTCATTCACCAGGTTGGCCAGGTCGGCGCCGGAAAAGCCCGGCGTGCCACGGGCGATGATGGAGGCCTTTACGTCTTCCCCCACCGGGATCTTACGCATGTGGACCTTGAGGATCTGCTCGCGCCCGCGCACGTCCGGCAGCGGTACCACCACCTGCCGGTCGAAGCGGCCCGGCCGCAGCAGGGCCGGGTCGAGCACGTCGGGTCGGTTGGTGGCGGCGATGACGATGACGCCCTCGTTACCCTCGAAACCGTCCATCTCCACCAGGAGCTGGTTCAAGGTCTGCTCGCGCTCGTCGTGACCACCCCCTAAACCGGCACCGCGGTGGCGACCCACGGCGTCGATCTCATCGATGAAGATGATACAGGGGGCATGCTTCTTGGCCTGCTCGAACATATCGCGCACGCGGGAGGCGCCCACACCCACAAACATCTCGACGAAGTCGGAGCCGGAGATGGTGAAGAAAGGCACCTTGGCTTCACCGGCAATGGCGCGCGCCAAGAGCGTCTTGCCGGTACCCGGGGCCCCCACCATGAGTACGCCCTTGGGGATCTTACCGCCGAGCTTCTGGAACTTGGCCGGATCGCGCAGGAAATCGACTATCTCTGTGACCTCTTCCTTGGCCTCGTCGGCACCGGCCACATCGCTGAAGGTGACCTTGACCTGATCCTCCGAGAGCATGCGCGCGCGGCTCTTGCCGAAGGACATGGCCCCGCGACTACCGGCCCCACTCTGCATCTGGCGCATGAAGAAGATCCACAGACCGATGAGGATGAACAGCGGGAACCAGTTGATCAGGATCTGCATCAGGAACGAGGGTTTCTCCGGAGGAGTCGCCTTGATCAACACCTTGTTGTTGAGCAGATCGCCCACTAGGCCGTCATCTCCGGGGCTGTAGGTGGAGAAATGCTGGCCGGATTGGCTCACCCCTTCGATGGTGCGTCCGGTAATGGTCACCTCCGCGATTCGGCCCTGAAGCACCTGATCGACGAAGTCGGAGTAGGCCATCGCCTGCGGACCCCGCTGGGTCGAGGTAAAGTTGTTGAACACCGACATCAGGACGATCGCAATGACCACCCATAAAATCACATTCTTTGCCATGTCGCTCAAGGCATGAGTCCTCTTGCTGCCACGAAAACCGGCCCCGGTGGCGTTTTCGGGTATCTGCCCGGAAAATGGGGGCGCAGGCGGCTTCTATCAAAGGGCAAACCCGCTCGCTTCAACTTACTATAAAGCATACCCCGTTGCTACCAAATAGAGCTCTCGGCTCCTGGGACGGGAGGATTTCGGCTTGCGGCCGGCGACGCGCCTGAAGGAAGCACGTACTGCTTTGTGGAACGCCTCGAAGCCTTCCCCTTGGAAGGTCTTGACCACCAGCGCCCCACCGGGTCTCTGCAATTGCCGTGCCAGGTCCAGGACCAGTTCGCATAAATACATCATGCGTGGTTGATCCACCGCGGGGTTGCCACTCAGGTTCGGCGCCATGTCCGACAGTATCACGTCTACCGCCTCACCCTTCAGGATTTGCCGGAGTTGGTCCAGGGCAGCCGCTGCGCGGAAATCGGCCTGAATGAAGATTACATCCGGCAAGGGCTCCATCGGCAAGCTATCGAGGGCGACGATCCGACCCTGGGGCCCGACGATCCGGGCCGCTGCTTGGCTCCAACCGCCTGGTGCCGCCCCCAAGTCCACGACCGACATACCGGGATCCAGAATCCGATCCCGCCCTTGAATCTCCAACAGCTTGTACGCGGCACGGGAACGGTAGCCCTCCTGCCGGGCCCGCTTCACATAGGCATCCTTGAAGTGTCGATCGAGCCAGCGACGGCTACTCTTGGTTCTAGCCTGCATATTTCACCCGGGCAACCGACGGCACTTCGGTTTTCGGTAGTGGTTAAATTTCAAGTGGCATAGTTGTGCGACCTAGTACCTAGTTTCAGTCTATTTTTCCGGTACAATGCAGCTTGGCGCAGGGGCCCGTCATTTCTCTTTATATTGCGGATAGAGTCGCTTGAGCTTGGTCCGCGCATCCTCGGTGGTGAACTGCCAATCCACGCTGGCCTGCTCGGCATTGCGGCGCTCCGCCCAGGCGGTTGCCTCGCGGCGGAGTGTTTCCAGATCAGGAATGCGCCGGTCCAGGCCTTGCTGGGTG
>Ga0209786_1000643_pt1 | contig 11181 bp, 4 predicted proteins | sample WorMetilvaeELBA2_FD_187405 | JGI IMG/M metagenome (GOLD analysis project Ga0209786, IMG submission 187405) | Marine gutless worms symbiont microbial communities from Max Planck institute for Marine Microbiology, Germany - Olavius ilvae ELBA.2... ...
CAGCGTCTTCGAATGAGTGAGGACGAAGATATTAATTTTGATGCGTCAGCCAGTAGATGCGAATGTCCTGGCTGAACTAGAGGAAATAGAGATAGAAATTTGAATGTTAAATACAAGCGATACGACAATCCCCCCACCTCATGACAAACGTCCGCGTTTGTGCGTAAAAAGGTGAGGAGTGAAAAGGACCAGTGAAATGGGAAGAGAAAACTGAACCCGAATCGTTGCCTCAATATGATACGGTGATTACGGTCAAACATGTAACAATAAAGCAATACGTCGTATACAATATAAGTACAGAGGACGGACGGAGAACTGCGATCGACATCGCGGCATATCGCTACAAGGAGAAGACCGGGACGGTTAAGATAAACTGCATGACCGAGATAAGGCCGTCAACGCTAGGACTGGATTGCCACTGCATGCTGCATCTGGATGTCCCACTCGCCGAGCTAGTCGACTAGCAGCTGATGCTCGCTACACTGCCTTTTTTTTCTCTCTGGGCATCAGGCCCGTCGCCGAGCTGCTGTTGGCTGGGTATGGCAATCTGTGTCAACTCAGCGCATGGCATCAGCGGTCATGATAGTGAAACATGCATTCAACGAGTGAAATGCTCATGAGATACAATAAAACTTAAACCACAAATTGAATGAAAATAGAGCAAAAAGAACATGTTAAGAAAATGCAGTTGTAGGCTATAGGTTTAAAAACAATAGTGATGACACAACAATGAAAAGTTAACAGCAAAACGATAACGTACTGAAACTTAAGTAACTTAAAAAAAACTTTGCAAACGTTTCAGCAAAAACGTATTGAAATTGTAAACTATAGCAGGAAGCTGCTGAGGTTGAAGTTTCAATCACGATTCGACCCGACGCGACTGCAACTCGACAGCTATTCAACTCACACTCAACTGCCGTTCGACTGCGCTACCATCGCTCGATGCTACTGCCGTACGGGCTGTCTCCCTGCGGCCTAAAGAAATAATTATGTATGTGATCGCCACCAGCGGCGACTTCGCTTAATGATCTTTGATATGCAGTCGTAACCCGTCGAACCGAAGTCGAATCGTAGTTGTAACCACAGCATACGGTAATAATACGTCACAACAACAATAGATTACGAAATAAAAGATACATGTTAATGTATGTAACCGCGGTAAGCTATATGTACGTAATAAGTTGCGATATAAGCAACAATAAGTCAATCAAGTGAAAGAAACCGTAAAACACTGGAAACGCTAATACAAACGTTCCTTGCAATATGCGCAGTTCAGCTCAGTGCGATTCAGTTAATCGGCAAACTTATAGTAAATGTCATCGAACTGCAGTGACAAGACTGGGCATTAGTCATGGAGCATCTGCACGGCGGTCTCAAGACATGGACCGTCTGGTTTTGGAGAATTCCGAACTTAATGTAAGGAAAAAATTTAGTGAAGGGCAGACTGCAAAATATACTGGTGTATACTCACCAATTTCGTATGAAAATATAATACACGAAATAGTAATACGAATATTTACAATTCACATATAATGTTTGTGGAGTAATTACTATAAATGGAAAATATAAATTTAGTTATGAATTCGGTAGCGGCACATGACGGGCGGACGTGGCTACTAAAGTGACAAATAGACGTGGCGCGCTGACAGATGACATGATCTGTCGATCACTGTGGAGTGTGGACTCGGTTGATGTAGGTCGCAACCGAGCCAGATATCTTGAAACGATTAGTTCAGCTTTCGCTTAGACTCGCCACGTCGCCACCTCGCAACCACGACCACGCGATGTCCGACGCCGAATTCGAACCGGGTCCTTCAGATCACAAAGCTCCAAAGAACAGTAAAACGATACTAACAAAAATATATACACGTACGTCAGCGTCAGTATCATAAGAGTGTTTTCTGTGTTTATTTTTTGTTGTGTTGAACTTGGTCAGAATTACGTATGAACAAATTCTCATGATACGGATGCTCACGCGCGTCTGTTTACAGTAGCTAACCATCATGTACATTCTAACAAAGAAATGCTACGAAAGCACGATATTCACAAATTTTCAGGAACTCAACGGGTACTTAACACGACTCAACACGCACAACTCTAGATAGAATTTTTCAGGCCGTTTAGCCGAGTAAAGTCGGTGATCATGTGTGTTATTTTAGTCGTCGCACTGTGTAAATGATACAAAATAAACATCACAATAATAGCCTCCATTAAGATATCTGTTAATGACAATAAAACATATAAGCATAATTCAGTCACATACGACTTTCAACTTGAAATGTGAATGCTAATTACGTCAAATACAATGATATAATACACATTTCTAAACTATATACATGTCAATGCAACAGTGATGTCAGTCAGTGACCAGAAATTCTAAAAAAAAATCGTGGTTCAGTAGATTTCTGTTATACAGGTATAAGCGATCGTGCACCCAGTTAGAACAAATTTGTGGTAAACAGAACAAAAATAACATTATGATACGTCAAGATACACGCGGGCTGCATCTGAAACATGCGGAACCGCGGCGATACAAGCTTAATGTAGCAGAGTTATACTTATACGTAAGAATATAGCAGTCGAAGCAAAGCAGTTCGAGTCGTATCGTAATAGTGTGCGTCTACCGCTGCGAACGTTGGAACCGGTAGTTTGGGTCATCGAAGTTGAAATTCAAAATTACCTCAATGATCCAAATCACCACTTTCAACGTTTACGTCGTCAGATTATGTGCAGTTATAAAATATAGCTGTCGATCGTAGCATCTATTTACACACTTCGTTTACTGTCTCGTGTCGTCTCGGAATTCATCTCCAAGGTCAATGCATCCGTCTCGTAAAGAGTTCAGGAGCGGAAGGACAAGTTGGTTCAGTCACGACCGTAGCTGTTTTATCATCGTCCGTCGACTCAAGCGGTAAGTCAGTTGTAGGGCGAATCATCAAAGTAACCTCATCCACATACAGTAATGCGACACAGTAGAACTTCCCTTGTAAGATGCGTCTTATTTTCAACGCATCCAGGAAATTGACATTAGTGACCTTGGGGAAACTTACTAATTCTTCCAGGATTGTATGTCTGATAGTAAGTGTATCCCAATGAATATACAGACGAGCCGGTAGAAGCGTACACCACAGCTTACTTACGTCCTTCGTGAACCAAAATTTGTATGCCCCCACCGCGCTTGGCAGTTTAAGACAGCGGACGCGTACTACTGTCTCGGAATTTCCGATCTCGAGGCCCAAATAGTGACGTCCGGTCTGACGATTGTTGAGAAAACGTTGGTAAAGCATAACAGTCACGAAGCCGATAACAAGAATGGTGATAATGGTCCCAGTAGGTATAACATGTGGCCTATAGAGTCCTTCATAGAAAGATTCCGTCATGTTGGCTACTACTGGCGGTTTAGTCGATGTAAAGTAAGTGAGCAATCTGGGATATTTTCCGTCATCTGCATGTGTTCTTGGCAGTCCTTGGGTCAAAACTAATGCGGAAGAAAGCACACGGACCTTATAAAATAACAATAAGGCCAAGCAAAAAGCTGCCAATGAAATGAAAAACGCAATCGTTTGTAAAATTGGCATATAACTGCTTAATGTCTCATTCCAAAGAAGGTCAAATGTCGAAGACGTTTCCGGAATAGGTTTTTTGTCCAAAATAAATTCCGATAAACTGTGGTAGACTGTGGATTCGTTTTTGACGTTGTTGGCAAGTTTGTGTAAGTCATATTCTAATTTATGATCACGTGCCAACATCTTTTTGTACTTATGATTAAAGACCGTAAAGTTTGGAAGTTGTAATTCGACAGTGTGCCTTACTGCACTAGCACCAGCCAGTTGTGCTAAGTCCTCGGACTTGAAGAAAGATTGTAGCACGGCAAGATTTGTAATATGTGCAAACACAGTGTTATTCTCGTGACAATTCAGTGACTGGCGGGGCAGGAAGAATGCTGTTTTGTTTCCAATTCTTACTTCCGTGTCACAGTCACATCGCACTTTACGTAAACAAGCGTTACATCCCAGTACAACTAGACGTGTCTGGCCGTTTCCGCACGAAAGATAGATCTCTGAAATGTTAAGTAATAATAAGGTGTCGGCTGTCAATTTTCGAACATCCGGTTTTACGGAATGTAGAGACAAACGAAACTTGCACAGTTCTTTGATTAGTTTCGTATTATCTTGGAATAAAGCCGATATGCAAGTTGGAAGGGCATTGAAAGAACGAAGGGATGACGATTGTTTACTAATGTCAAATTGAGTCCGCACATTGGTAATGTCCGATGCATCGGGGAGTAAATAGTATGGATAATCCATACGTGCGATTAAGAACTTCGGTACATTCGAAATTTGCGTCATGTGACTCAGGGTCGGTGACACCGGTACTGCGAAACTAGTGACCTTGTATAGGTAAAGTGGTGTCTCAATAGTCGTTAAGGGGAATTGCACTTGTATGATGATGTCGTTCCCCTTTCTAGAAAAAATGTAGTCATGATAATTGTAATAATAGCTAACATGTTTGTTAAGTAAGCGTGTTCCTGGTGATTTGGTTTGAATCTCTGTGTCTATGGTGGTTATTGTATTTTGCAAGGTTTCTGGGCTAATCAGCGCCGGACTTAGAAAACCGTGCAGTAGTCTCTCAACGCCTTCGCGGAACTCATTAACTGCGTCGATAACGGTAATGTAGTCGACTAATCGTCGTGTCACTGTCATTACGATACTTGACATGGACGCGGTCTGCCGTACATCAGTCATCAACTGACGTACTGTCTCAGAAATGACTTGTTGTTGTTTGTCCACTAAGTCTGTCAATGAACTAAAACGTTCTTCCATAGTTTTAGTCAGTCCTGTCATCTCTTTCCACTGTTTATCCACTGCATCCATCACTAGTGCGGTCTTCTGTCTTTCTATGTGCAGCTGTTCGTTTAACGGTTTCACATCCTCTTCCTCAGTCGCTGTCCCGAAAAGGGATCTCAGGATAGTCCCCGCTATCGGTAATAGCGAACGTTTGGCATTGCGGTCTTGTATTGAGTCGGCCCCGGCCGGTAGCAGGCTCAAGATATGTGCCAAACTTCGTCTCACATGTTGTGACATATTCACATGAACAGCATGTAAAGTACGTAACATAGGCAACAAGTTCCGGCACGGAATAATGCCTATCTCTTTCCTTAGTGATTCACATGTGGGCGCCCCAGTTTCCGTGCCGCGTACATCCAACTGCGGTAATGACACGATAAAAATCTGTCTCCATACGTCAGTTCGAATCTGTATGTTTCTCAGCGGCTCAAACATCACGCCGTAGTTCCATCGCGGCTGGACGGCGTTCGTGGGAATGAACGAACTGTCGACTGAGCCCGTGTTAAGCGACAGCCACCAGACGACCAGCGTCAGGCAAGTTGTCAGCCACTGCATTGTCGCCCTGAAAAAATAAAAGATAGAAAAGTATAGATAAGAAGCAAACAATAATAAAAAAACGGGCATGCAGCACGGGACATCTGTCTCAGTCATTTCATGTAATGCCCATTACGCCCTTCTTCTCCTTCGTCTCTTTTGTTGTCGATTTACAAAATATTCGCTCTTCGCGAAGTCTGTTACGTCCTCTGTGGGGACCCACTGTCGTGAACCATCTTCCCACACAACACGGAAGTGTTCCTTGCCTTTAATTAACTTCCTGGCAATCACCTTTTTAATCGTGTACCAATCATCATCAGGTTCTGGTGGGTCTCCTTGTATTTCCTCCTCTCTGGATTGTGGTTCTAATAATTCGTCGCGTTCAGTATTGTATCGTTTTAGACGATTAAAGTGAACCAAGGCCTTACGTTCCTTGCCGCTTTCGCAGTCTCTTAGTTTGTAATTCAGTCCGTCATCTGTCCTGTCCAATATCAAGTAAGGTCCTGTAAAGCGTCTCTTCAGTTTTCTACATTCTCCCTTACGGTTCGTTGGATCATGTAGAAGAACGTACGAACCGATGGGCAGTGACTCATCTGCCGTCTTCTTGTCATAGTAACTCTTCGATTTGAAGTTGGCATCTGCCAGGTTCTGTCGTGATATTTCCTCCGTCACCTTGAGTCTAGGTATGAGCTCTGCTACGTACCGTTCTACATCTGGCGATCTCTCCAATTCTGACAGCATGCTTAAGTCTAAGCCTGTCTTCATTTCTTTACCGAACAGAATGCGGTACGGGCTTAGTGACGTGGATGTCGCCACTGTCGCTCTATAAGACATCAAAACTGCAGGTATGTAGTCGCTCCATGCATCTTGTTTGTCGCAGATTAAGCGTAGCGACTTAGACAACGTTTGGTTAAAACGCTCCACTGCTCCGTTAGCTTGTGCATGATGTGGACTACTGAAAACATGGCGGATTTTCAACAACTTACACAGCTGCTGAATCAAATTATTCCGGAAACTTTTAGCTTGGTCTGTAACCAGTTGGTCAAAAACTCCGTAACGTGTAATAAACTCTTTGTAAAGGATATTCGCCACTTCTTCAGCAGTTGTAGTAAAGCAAGGAAATGCCTCCGGCCAAGCAGATAATGAGTCCACGACTACTAGAATGTGGCGGTAACCCTCCTTTGTGGGTTTCAACGGACCTATGTGGTCCAAATGTATCCTTTGAAAAGGACCCACGACGGGCAGAGTTTTCAGCGGCGCTTTCTTACTGCGAGTCGGTATTTTTGTACGTTGACATACGTCACACGAATTGACGTACTTGAGCGTATGCGTGTACATTTCGGGGTACCAGTATTTCAATTTGAGCGTCTGGTACAGTCTTGTGTGTCCTGCGTGTGACAGGTCATCGTGATAGGCTCGCAAAAGCGTCGGACGCAGCGTACGCGGAACGCATAGCTGCCGTACGACAGGCATAATGCGGTCGTGCCCTTTCGACCTCGGCGTATACAAGTGATAAAGTGTGCCGTCTATCAGCGCGTACTGGTCGGCTTCCAGTACTATGCGACGTGCCAATTTATCGTCGTCAGGCAACGAGCCATCTGTCAAATAGCGTATCGTGTGTGCGAAGTCCGTGCATTCCCTCTGGAGGGGAGGCAGGTCGTAGCCTGCGGTGAAGTCGGTGATTGATGGCTCCTCGTCTGCCGAGTCGGTCGAGTCCGTCGAATTATCTCGAGTCTGGTTATCTGCCTCTACCGATCGACCGTCGTCGACTGCAAATACGAAGTTTATCGCGGTCCACGCTCGACGGTCGTCTGTTCTGCGAATTTTCTGCTTGCGTTCTGTTTCTGTACAGAATATGTCTGTGTCGATGCACGCTAGGAAACTATCGTCAGCTAAGTCGTCGTCGTCGTCTAACTCTGTCGGAGGGGAAGGGTAACCCCTTCGGCTTAGGCCATCTGCAGCGGTTAACTTTTTACCTTCCTTGTAGTTTACCGTAAAAGTGTACGGCTGTAAGGCGATGGCCCAGCGTGCTAAGCGGTTATTAGAACTGACCTTCAATGAATGTAGATACTTTAAGCTAACGTGGTCAGTATACACCTGGAACTGACGACTCGCTAAATAAACGTGGTTCTCTTTGATTGCCGTTAGAAGAGCAAGGCATTCCAACTCGGTCACCGTCCATTTCTTCTCATTAGGTCTCAAGCCTCTACCTCCGTAAGAAATGACTCTCTTCTTGCCATTCTCGTCTATGTTCCCAAGAATATAGCCGATACCGTCGATACAAGCGTCTGTCTCAAGATATAATGGCAAGTCAAAACGTGGGTAACACAAGATTGGCGGTTCTACTAGAGCCTTCTTCAAGTCATTAAAAGCCTTCTCCTGTCGGTCTGTCCATTCAAATTTTCTGTCTTTCACCGTCAACTCGCGCAGCGGCGCTGAGCGTGTAGAGAAGCCTGAGATGAAACGTCGATAATAATTACAAACTCCTAGAAATGATCGCGCGTTTTTGGTGGACTTTGGCCTCGGCCACTCCCGAATCACTGCTGTTTTAGCTGGGTCTGCCGAAATGCCATCTTTTGACAAAACATGACCTAAATATGTCACTTTTGACGCAGCAAAATTGCACTTTTTCCCATTCAGGCGTAAATTAGCTCTCCTGAATTTGTCAAACATTGTTTTTAAATGCGTACAATGCTGCTCAAAAGTCCTCGATAGAACCAGAATATCGTCCAAATAAACAATCGCGGAAGAAAAAACCATGTCGCCTAACACACTAGTCAATAATCGTTGCCAACATTGCGCAGAGTTGCACAAGCCCATTACCATACGCGTATATTGGTAATTACGACCTGCTACAGTGAATGCAGTTTTGGGCTTGGCGTCATCGGTAAGCTGAATTTGAAAATACGCTGATTTAAAGTCAGCATTCGTGAACCAGCGGGGATTGACATCCGCCACGGTGTCAAGGACATCCGTAATTGTCGGCAAAGGCCAGTGGACGGGCCTAGTGACCTTGTTCAAAGCGCGCATATCGCTAACGAATCTGTATTCCTGGCCCCCACTCTTCTTTATCAGTAGACAAGGGGAATTCCACGGAGAAGTCGTCTCCTCTATAACACCAGCCTCTAGCAATTCCTGGACTTTCTTTTGCATTTCTCGGGACATTTCTGGGCTGTGTCGGTATGGCCTTTTCCTGATCGGTGGTGAATCCCCTGTATCTATGTCATGTTTCACCACGTCTGTCCCGATCAGATCTTTTGTGCTGGTTGCAAACAGGTCTAGGTTTGTGTATAACAATTTTGAAAGGGTGTCAAACTGTTCATCTGTCATGTCATGTCGTTTAAGATTTATTTCCTTTTCGGCCAACACTGTTAAGCGTTCGTTTAAGGTGAGATTTACGTCATTATCAGACTCCATACTTTCCTGTCGTTCGTCGATGGCCTCCTCGCATACGTCGTCCTCTGAAACAGCTTTTATAGTGGCAATTAATGATCTACGTCTTAAGTGGACAGGTCTGTCAGTAGGGTTCAAAACTCGGCATACCGTCCGGCTTTGAGAAGGGAAGACTAATGCCTTCGCCAAAGCCAAACGTTTTAAACTCAAGGTTGTGGCGGGCTCCACCAGTGAAAGTCGGGGTTTGTAAAATTGAGGCACTTTAACAGGAATCAACGCCTCTGACCTTGCTGGGATATAAACTGCGTTCACCGTTTTTAACAGCACATCTGCACAATTATTCAAGTTTATGTCAATCAATCCATTGTAAAATGACACAACGTTATTCGATAAATCGATTTGCGCTTGCGTGTTTGTTAGTAAGTCTAGCCCGAGAAGCATATCGTGGTGCAAATTTCTGATGACGTAAAAAGGAAAAGGAATTCTCAACTCGTTGATATCGATAGACATCTCGAGAACTCCCAATACGTTCAGCGAATTTCCATCGGCCGTAAATAATTTTCGACCGTTATCGGGCCGTTTGATAAATTTACGTAAGCGCAATTTGTTGACCAGAGACAAAGATACGCAAGAATACGTCGCTCCCGTATCCACCAGAGCTTTCACAGACAAACGTCCCACTCTTAATATGACAAAGTTACCGTCTTGTAAGGTACAGCGAGCACGAGACGTCTCGGGCCCGCCCACGACAGGGTGGACGGGCGACCACCCCTAGTGGTCATACTGGCGTGGGCGTCGGGCGCTCCTGCAGGCTGCCCTCAGATGACCTCTCCGGCCGCAAGCGAAGCAGGTGCGCTGCGCAGCCGGGCAGTCTCCGTCATGTTGCCGGCCACAGCGCCCACACACGGACGGCTCCGCGGCGGACCGTGGCACGAACGGCTGATGACTCGGTTGACGCAGTGAGTAGGGGCGACCCACACTGCGACGGAAGACCTGATCTCGTCCTCGGCGGGCCGGTGACGGCGTTGGCGTCCTCGGCCGCTGGTCACGACGTGTAGAAGAGTCCGAGAACGTGACTTGGCGTGGAGGAGTACGACCGGTCGGGCGACGTTCCGGTGTCGGTGAACGAGCTTGAACGGAATTAGTCGTCAGGCTGTTCACTCGGGTCGTTAGCTGACGCACCTCCGCTCTTGACGCTCTGACCTCGTCCATCAGTTCGGATAGCTCGCCACCACTTGCGCCGGTTCCCGCTACGCCCGTCGCCTCCGCAAATCGTGCCGCTTCCAACAGTTGTCCCATCGACGTAGGGTTTTGCTGCAGCACGAATGCCTTCAGGTGAGGGCGAAGGCCCCGGACGACCATGCATCGCAGCATCTCCTCATCGACTCCGGGTAATCGACGCGCCAGTTTCTGCATGACGGCCACATAGTCTCTCGCCTTCTCCTGTGGTTTCTGCACGCGGGAGAAGATTGAATCCGGGTCCAGAACTCTGTCCAAGTTTGTAGGACAGAAGTAGCCTCGGTACTCGGAGAGTAATTGGCTCATGGACAGGCGCGTGCTATCGCCCAAGTTGTCGTACCAGTCCAGAGCGACGCCTTTAAGAAAGAGCGGGAACAGTGCGAGCTGTTCCTCCTCCGTCATACGTCTGTACGTCACGTACCGGTTAAAATGCGATAACCAGGCCTCTGGCTCCGGGGTTGATCCGTCGAACACGTCAGGTGCATATCGGTCAGGCACCTTGCGAGATGGCGGCGATTGCGGTGGCGGCGACGCGTTCGGTATCCCTTCCCGAGCGTCCATATCGGGTCGTGTGCTCCGTGAGACGGTTAACGGAGTGTGCGTAACGGAGTCGCGCAGGTCTCGAAGTAACAGCGACGGTTGTTCTGTCTCTATTGACCCCTGCTGCGACACGTCCTGTTGACCAAAATCTCTACTGGGCGGCAGTTGTGACGTAGACTGGGTGGATGGTCCTGGCAACGGCATTGACATGCCTGCTGTCCTCGCCGACCGGGTGCTATAGGCCGGCGGGGCGGCGTCCCCCGAATTGTACGGCGTAGCTTGTCGCATACGTCACGCCACGTACCTTTTGCAATCTTGGTGGCGCGTTGATAACACTCGATGACGTCGCGCGTGTCGGTGACGTGTTGTCGCGGCGCCGTGTCGGATCGTGCCGGGTCTTGATGTCAGTTAGCGGTGGTCGTTGACCGTCGTCGGCCGGCGTGCGTCGGTGTCCGTTTCCGTTCTCTTCCGAGTCTTCGGGATCTCGTATTCTGCACCACTTGTCGTGTCGGTCTTTAGTCGAGCTACTCGCTTGTATAGTTAATTAATGTAATGCGTTCTTTTGTAATTTAATTTCGACATTCGACACGAACATAGCTGAGAGCTCGGTACAAGAGCACCTATAGAA
>Ga0209786_1000644_pt1 | contig 11153 bp, 13 predicted proteins | sample WorMetilvaeELBA2_FD_187405 | JGI IMG/M metagenome (GOLD analysis project Ga0209786, IMG submission 187405) | Marine gutless worms symbiont microbial communities from Max Planck institute for Marine Microbiology, Germany - Olavius ilvae ELBA.2... ...
ACGCTTGCGTTGTTCCAACAACTGGAAGCGATTCACGTCCTTGCGGTTTGCATTTACGTCATTTGTGACAATGCACCTTACTATCGTTCCAAAGCCGTTCAAGCGTACTTGAAAACCTCGCGCATTACGCTTATTTTCCTTCCGCCGTATGCGCCGAATCTGAATTTGATTGAGCGGTTATGGAAATTTTTTAAGAAAAAAGTCCTGTACAATCGGTATTATGAAACATTTGGTGAATTCCGAAGCGCGTGTGAAACCTTCTTCCAGAATCCCCGCAACTATCATTGCGAGTTGCGTTCATTGCTGACAGCGAATTTTGAAATCATCGGCTGAATGAAAAGCCGAAATGTTGATATTAGATTAGTATAAGAAAAATAATCCTGTTAATCCTGTCCTATTAGCGGTCGGCACCACGATTACGTCAACAGCCCCTAGTACCTAGTTTTGACTGATAGTGCAAATCTATAGCCTCTGTGTTCTCTGCGTCTCTGTGGTTCAAACCATTCCGCTGCTAGCAGAATGTTCTGAAACGAGGTACTAGCCGGCGGTCACCCGCTCGCGCAGATAGACGGGCCGGGCCTGCTCCGCGGTTACCCAGTGGCCTTGTGCGAACTCGGCGGCGGCCAGCACCGCAACATCTCGCGCCTCGCACTGGACATCCGGCGCCACTGCCGGGAGCCGCGGTCCCAGACGCCTGCGCAGTACCTCGCCGTAGGTGGCCCAACCGCTGCCGACCCCGCTCCAGTTACCATCCGCCGGGAGTGCAACCGCCTCCGCAGAGGCGATCTCCTCCGCCCCCGCCGCTTGCATGAGGTCCCCGTCACCGAGCCGGTAAGGCCCCCAATAGAGCTCCCCCATGCGGGCGTCGAACGCCGCCAAGACCCGGGGCGCGCCGTTGGACCGAAAATACCCCTGCGCCAGGGCGGCCAAGGTCGATACCGGCACCACCGGCAGCTCCGCGCCATAGGCCGCACCTTGCACCACCGATGTGGCAATCCGCACGCCCGTGAAGGAACCCGGACCCCGGCCGAACGCCAGGGCATCGAGTCGGGTCAGGCCGATACCGGCCTCGGCCAGGAGCCCATCCATCATGGTCAACACCAGCTCCCCGTGCCGGCGCGGTTCCCGCACCAGGCGTTGCCTGGGCTCAGTACCGATCAGGAGTGCGACGGAGCAGGCCTCACCGGAGGTATCGACGGCAAGAATGTTCAAGTCGAGAGAGGCGGAGGGTAGAGAACAGATCCAAGGGTCCCTGTTTCAACAGGAAAAAACAACCCCCACTCGCCCGTGCTCCTCCGCCGCGGGAGATCGATCGATGGAAATACCTGGCAAGGCTTTGCCTCAGACCGACGAGTGCCCAACTCGAGCCTCGTCGCAAACCTCCAATAGGACAGGATTTACAGGATCACACAAGATTTACAGGATGTTTATCGTTCCTGAAGTTCCTACGCCCGATCACGTCCTTACCAAGCCAGCAAGCGCTCTTCACAACAAAAAATCCTGTCAATCCTGTACTATTGGTTGGCGAGAGACGCCTCTCGCTTACTAAAATATTCACGCGCAACGGGTATAGTAGTAAATCAGCCGCTCGACACCGGGTACTCAACTCAGGGCAAGACCATGTTCACAGGCATTATCCGAGCCATCGGCGAGATCCATACCCTGGAGCCGCGCGGAGGCGATGTTCGTTTGACTTCGAGTACGGGCAAGCTCGACCTGACGGGCTTTGCTCCCGGTGACAGCATCGCGGTCAATGGGGTCTGCCTGACGGCGGTGCTCGTCGCAGGTCCCGGCTTCGCGGCGGACGTGTCCCGCGAGACCCTGGCCCTGACCACGCTCGGGGAGCTGCGGACCGGAAGTCGGGTGAATCTGGAGCCGGCCCTGACCCTGGCGACGCCCCTCGGCGGCCATCTGATGAGTGGCCACGTGGACGGCGTAGGCAAGGTGCTGGATCGTCACGAGGATGCACGCTCGGTCCGGTTCGGAATCGAGGCACCACCGGAGCTCGCGCGCTACATCGCACACAAGGGGTCCATCGGCGTAGACGGGGTCAGCCTGACCGTCAACGGCGTAAAGGGTCGGGTGTTCGAGCTCAATATCATCCCCCACACCCTACAGGAGACCATCATGAGCGAATACGGTCCGGGGACTCGGATCAACCTCGAGGTAGATCTCCTCGCCCGCTATCTCGAACGCCTGGTACTCGGTGACCGGGCCGCGGACCCCGATGCCCAGGGCATCACGACGAAATTCCTCGCCGAGCATGGGTTCTCCTAAGCGGTGGCCTTCGCTTCGGCAGCGGGTTTTTTCTTCTCGCCGCCTGTGTCCTGCTTGGTGTCCTGAGACGAGTCCGCAGCCTTCTTCTTCTCGCCGTCCTCCTTCTTCTCACCACCCTCGTGCAGGTTCTTCTTCTTTCCGCCCTTGAAGTCCGTCTCGTACCAGCCGCTGCCCTTGAGCCGGAATCCCGCGGCGGACACCAGCTTCTTCAGCGCCGGTTGCGCACACTCGGGACATTCTGTCAGCGGCGGATCGCTGATCTTCTGCAAGACCTCCAGTTCGTGGTCGCACTGCTCGCATCGATATTCGTAGAAAGGCATCTTGCTACCTCGCCGATCGCCAGTTGAGAAAACTTGAGACCAATGGGGCTTACAGCGGGTGATTTCAACCGATCACAGGTAGAATTCCTGTTTGTGGAACCATCCCTCCAGCGTCCCAGGAGAGACTAAATGCAACCCCAGGAAACGCGCACGATCCTGATCACCGGCTGCTCCAGCGGCATCGGTTATGCCTGCGCCCATGGGTTGCGGGAACGCGGCTACCGCGTCTTCGCATCGGCTCGGAAACCGGAGGACGTGGAACGGCTATCCGGCGAGGGTCTGGAGGCGTTGCGGCTGGACCTGGACGATCCGGCCAGTATCCGGGACGCGGTCGACCAAGTCCTGTCCCGCACCCCGGGCCGGCTCTACGCCCTGTTCAACAACGGCGCCTACACGCAAGTGGGAGCCGTGGAGGACCTGTCGCGCGCGGTGTTGCGCGCCCAGCTGGAGACCAATCTGTTCGGCTGGCATGAGCTGACCTGTCGTGTCATACCCGTCATGCGCAACCAGGGCTACGGCCGCATCGTCCAGAACAGCTCCATCCTCGGGTTGGCGGCCTTGGCCTACCGCGGCGCCTATGTGGCCAGCAAGTTCGCCCTGGAGGGGCTGACAGATACCCTGCGTCTGGAGCTCGCCGGCAGCGGTATCCGGGTCTCCCTGATCGAGCCCGGCCCCATCGAGAGCCGGATCCGGGCCAACAGTTATGAGAAATTCCGCGCCCACATCGACCGAGAGCACAGCCCCCACCGGGAGCAATATGGCGCCGTGGAAAGGCGCCTGCTCCAGGAAGGACCGGTCCAATCCTTTACCCTGCCTCCCCAGGCGGTACTCAAGAAGCTGATCCACGCCCTGGAGAGTCCACGGCCCAAGTCCCGCTACTGTGTCACCGTCCCCACTTACCTATTCGGCGGATTGCGTCGGGTGCTGTCCTCCCGGGGGCTCGATCGGGTACTGAAGTGGGCCTCGGGTTCCGGTCGCAGATGATCCCGACCGCGGGCGTAGATGCTCCCGCACGGGGAAGTTCGGTCGGTTGCGGGACTGCTCGCAGAGATGTTTCACATACTCACACACCAAACCAATGCCGAACAGGATCATGCCCGCCAGGAAGAACAGGACGCTGAACAGGGTGAATACGCCCTCGGCCTCGGGTCCGATGACGAAACGCCGCAGGGCCAGCAAGACGGCAAGGACCAAGGAAACCAGAGCCATCCCCATACCCACCAGAGAGAAGATCTGCAAGGGGATCAGCGAGAAACGGGTCATCAGCTCCAAATTGGGATGGATGGACTCATGCAGGGGGGATTTGGATCTGCCCGTTGCCTGCCGAGTGTCTGCGACCTCGATCTCGATGGGATTGACGGCGTAGACATAGGCCAGGCCCGGAGTGAGGGCCTCGTCGGTGGTCCGGACCGCGTCCACAAGCGCGCGGTCATAGGCGCACGGCAGACCGCTCGGATCCGTCATCCGGATCCGGGTCACCCGCTCCCGCAAGCGATTCATGGCCTTGGACACCGAGGCCCGCCATCTGTTGTCCTGATACCGACGGCGAAAGCTGCCCACATAATCGTGCCCCCGGTCCAGCTCGGCCAAGAGCCGGGGTATCGCTGCGGGGGGATGGCGCGGGTCCGCATCCAAGGTCACCAGCCTGGCGCCGCCGGAGACCTCGACGCCCGCCATGATAGCCCCATGCCGGCCCGCGTTACCGCGCAGCAGGAGCACTTGGGTAACATCCGGGCGCAGCTTGTACTGCTGGCGCAGCAAGGTCGCGGAGCGATCCCGGCTCCCGTCGTCGACAAACACGACCTCATAGGCGGTACCGAGGCCATCGAGTACCGGGTACAGACGGTCGAATAGCTTTGGCAACACCGCCTCCTCGTTGGAGATGGGGATGACCACCGAAAGCTCGACGCCGGTAGTCTTATGCTGCGTCTCGTTCAAATCGTTCACCTCCCGACAGTTCCTCCGGGGTGCCCGGGCTGGCGTCGGTGTATTGCAGAGCCTCGCTATTCGTTGCCCATGGGCCGGAAGGTCAGCTCGGAGTTCCCATCACCTGCCGGCGGCATTGCGCTCCGGTCTTTAGGAGGGGACGCGGATGATTGCGGTTGCCGTCGAGATTCGAGCACCTTGATGCGCCGCTTGAGCTCATCGATCTCGCTATTGCCTGCCACGGGCGCCGCGGGGGCCTTGGCGGTGGGTGCCGTAGGGACCGGCGGCGGCACGGTGCCCCGATACCCGGGTATGCCGTAGGGACCACCGCCATAGGGAGCGGGGCCGTAACCGCCCCGCGGGCCTCCGCCATAGGGGCTACCCCAAGGGCCCGCATATGGTCCGCCGTAATCGTAATAGTCATCGTTGCGGTCACGACCGCCACCCATCCAGCGACCAGGGTTCATCATGTCGCCGAAATCGAAGGCGTGGCTTACCGGGTTATCCGCGAGGGACATACCCATAATGCCGGCGGTGGTCAGGGTGACTAGGAGCTTGCGTGCGTTAAGTGACACGGCGGCAGGTCCTCCTGGTATCGTTGGCGTTACGAAAGCGGTTCCGGGCGTGGAATATTCAGTGTAATCTTGATTCCGATCATCGGAAAGGGCGAAAATGATCAATTACTGTACGGTCGCCGACAAGAACCTGTCCGCGCCGCGACAGGTCATCGACAACTCACAAACGCTATACGAGGAGACGACAATGAGGCTGATCCTTTTAGGCGCCCCCGGCGCGGGCAAGGGTACCGTAGCCAAGCTGCTCACCGCCGTCGACGGCTCGGTGCAGATTTCCACCGGCGACATTCTGCGGGCCGCGGTCAAAGAGGGCACCGAGCTCGGCAAACAGGCAAAGCAATTCATGGATGCCGGCGATCTGGTTCCGGACCAACTCATCATGGGTATCATGAAGGAACGCCTGAAGGAAGACGACTGCCAGGCCGGATTTCTGCTCGACGGTTTCCCGCGCACCATCCCCCAGGCGGAGCAACTCAAGGTCCTGCTGGCAGACCTCGGCATCGAGCTGGACGCGGCCGTGAATCTGGACGTACCGCGGGACGTGATCCTGGACCGCCTCACGACCCGCCGGACCTGCGTCGACTGCAGCGCCATCTATAACGTCAAGTCGGCACCGACCAAGGTGGAGGGGGTGTGCGACAAGTGCGGGGGCAAGGTGGTGCAGCGCGACGACGAGACCGAGGAGGCAATCTCCAAGCGCCTGGATGTCTACAACGAGAAGACCGCCCCCCTGGTGGATTTCTACCGGCGTGAGGGCCTGCTGATGGACGTGGCCGCCACGTCCAGCGAGGCCGTCGTCGCGGCCATTCGCGAGCGCACCGGCGGCTAGTACACTCCGGAAACAACATTCAGCAAAACTACGAATCACGCGAATCGGCGCGAATTGGATGGTTTGTACCCATGGGGACATTCGCGTTGATTCGTGTGATTCGTCGTTAAAACAATACCCGCTACGACTTAATCCGTGAAGATCCTGCTCGCTCAATGTTATCGGTAATCGAGAGCATCCGTACCAGCGTAACTCATGAGCCTTACCGGCGGGCAATCTTTGCCCGTCGGTCCCCAAGCTTCGGGTATCTCGACCGCTTGCGGACCCGCTCGTAGCGCCATGGCCCGCGGCATCCATCTCAAACAGATCAGATCCGCTGATCTGCACGCGATCGGGGTGCCGAGTGACCGGTTGGGTGAGACCGCGGATGACGAGCACGGACGGCCCTTCGGCCGCCTGGCGGAAGTCGATCCCGTCCTGGCGCAAACCCTGGAAGCGGTACGTCAGGGCCTGGAAGCAACCCTTTCCCTCCTGGACGAGGCCCTGGCGGCAAGCCCCCCGACGCCAGCCCCACCTCCTGTACGCGAGGAGCGCGTAGGATGCGGTGAGCGTGGCTCGCCGCAGCAGGACTGCACCAACCCCGACCGCGAACCGCATCAATGATGCGGTTCGCGGTCGGCATCAGTGCCATCCCGGCGACGACGAACCGCACTCACCGCATTTACCCGGCAGCACTTCCCGAACCGCTGCACCCGCGCGTCGAGTGTGGCTCCGGTAAAACGAATGTGGTTGACGTACCGCCGGGTCGATCTTAAATTTCGGCGGTGACCACGACCATCACCGGAGCAACCTCACATGCTGCAGCCCGGAGATCAAGCCCCCGAGTTCTCGCTCCCGGACCCCGATCTGGAGCGCGTCAATCTGGAACAGTTCAGAGGCGACAGTCACCTGGTGCTTTACTTCTATCCCAAAGACGATACGCCGGGGTGCACGCTCGAGGCCCTGGAGTTCACGGACCTACAACCCGAGTTCGCGGCGCTGGAGACCCAGGTCCTGGGCATCAGCAGAGACAGCTGCGACAGTCACGGCGCCTTTCTGGATAAACACGGCATCGCTGTGCGCCTGCTCGCGGATACCGAAGGGGAGGTCTGTGATGCCTATGGTGTCTGGCGGGAAAAGGATGCCCGCGGCGAGAAGCGCATGGGCATCGTTCGCTCCACCTTCATCGTGGACAAGGACGGCAAGATCCGCCATGCCCTCCTCTACGACATCAAGCCCAAGGGCCATGCCGCCCGGATTCTGGAGCTGGTGCAGGGGTTGTAGGCACGGGCGCAGTCGGCGTGAAGCTTCGCACTCAGATACTCGTCCTGCTCCTGGTATTCGGCCTGGGGCCATTGCTGATCTCGGTCTCCCTCAATCTACCGCTGGTGCTGGACCGCACCGCGTTCATCTACCAAAAGGCCCACCTGCAGAACCTGCGTGCGGATTTCCGCGATCTCGACCAACACCTGGCGAGCCGTCACGAGATGGTCCGGTTGCTTGCGAAGCTCCCGGAACCGGGCCTGATCCTCGGTGATCGGGGCGACGACGATCAGATCGATCTCGCCCGTGCCCGTTACACGGGCTGGGTCAATCAGATCCTCGGCGACCAACAGGACATCATCGAGATCCTGTTTCTCGGCGCGGACATGCAGGAGCGATTCTGGCTGGAGCGAGACGAGAGGACGTTGGCCTGGCATCCGACGCCGCAGCTCCCGGAACGGCCGCACCAGCAGCTGCTCGAGGCGGGCCTGCGGATGCAGCCGGGCCGCGTGATGATCAGCCGCATCCGTATCGATCCGCGCGCCGGGGCCCAGGATCCCCACAAGCTTATGACCCTGTCGCTGGTCAGCGCCATCGGCGGAGAACCGGAGGGGGCGACCATGGGGCTGGTGGTGATGAGCATCGACGTCGGCGGCCTAGCCCAGTTTTACCGCGATACACTCTGGGTCAACAGCAATGGCAGCTATCTACGCCCCGGACAGCCCATCAGCGAGGAGCCGGAGGCCTTTGCCGACTTTCCCGGCCTGGCCGAGATCTTCGCGGCCGGAAAGCTGGCGCTGTGGGAGGGCGACCAGGGCCGGCAGCTGATCTGGGTCCCGATGTTACGCACCGAGGAGGCGCTCCCCCTGTGGGTCGGCCGCGCAGTCGATCCATCTCCCATCAAGAGCTTCCGCAATGCCCTGATCGGGCGCGTGCTTACCGTCGTCCTGCCGATGACCTTCCTGGTCATGCTGATGGCCCGCCGGATCGCGGCCAGGGCGGAGCAGTTCGGCCAAACCCTGACCAAGGGGCTCAGCGGGGTCCTGCGCGACGGCGAACGCATCCGCTTCGACTGGAAGGGCCCCCAGGAGGTGAAGGAGCTGGGCGAGCAGTTCACCACCCTGGCCGAGATCCATGCGCAGCATCTGCATGCGGCGCAAGAGCATACCCGGGAGCTGGAGCAGTCCAACCGCTACAAGTCCGAGTTTCTCACCAATATCAGCCACGAGCTGCGCACGCCCCTGAATTCGATCCTCCTGTTGTCCAAGATGCTCGCGGATCGGGATGCGGGCCTGACCGCGGATCAACGGCATCAGGCGGAGGTCATCCATGCGGCCGGCCGCGACCTGCGCACCATGATCGATAACATCCTGGATATCTCCCGCATCGATGCCGGACAGGTCAAGGTAAACCTGGAGTGGATCGAGTTGCGTCCCCTGCTCCAGGAGCTGATCCAGCTGGTTCTGCCTCAGTTCAAGGACAAGGGGCTCACCCTGGCGCTCGAGCTCGACGAACGGGTCCCGGATCATATCTACAGCGATCGGGACAAATTGCGCCAGATTCTGAAAAACTTCCTTGCCAACGCCGCCAAGTTTACCGACCAGGGCGGCGTTACCCTCCAGGCGCAATGGGTTGCGAGTGAGACCTGCCCGCTCGTGCTGGGCGTCTCCGACACCGGCATCGGGATCCCGGCGGACAAACAGCAGGTCATCTTCGAGGCCTTTCAACAGGCCGACGGTTCCACCCAGCGCCGCTACGGTGGGACCGGTCTGGGGCTATCCATCAGCCGCGAGCTGGCCGGACTCCTGGGGGGCCGGATCAGGGTCCGGAGCGAGGAGGGACAAGGTGCGTGCTTCGACCTGGCGCTGCCGGCGGAGTTCGACCCTGACCACTCGGACTCCGAACAGGTCATCCACGCGGTCGAGCCGTCGCTCCCGGTGTCGGAGACCGCTGGGCAGGAATCACCCCCGAGCGGGCCGTCCGGCGACTGGTCCTTCGCCGGCCACTGGGCCCTGGTGGTGGAACGGGAGGTGCATAGCCTGGTCGCCGAGACGGCCCTGCTCGAATCCTTAGGGCTGCGGGTACAGACAGCGGCCGATGCGGACGAGGCCCTGGAAACCTTGGAGGAGGAACGCGAATGTGCCTTAGTGCTCCTCGCCGTCCTGATGTCCACGGAGAATACCTGTGATACGATCAGGGCCATGCGTGGGAACGAGCACGACCGGCGGCTCCAAATCCTGGTCATGGGAACCCCGGTGGAGGCGCCGCAGAGCGCGCTTTTCCGCGCCGCCGGTGCCGATGGTTTTATCATCAAACCCGTGAATCGGGACGAGCTCGCGGCGCACCTGAGCGCAAGCCTCGTGCCTTCCTCCGAGCAGCAACAACGACAGACGGCATGAATCGCTATTCCGGATTTAAGCTCCTTATCGTCGACGATCACGCCCACAATCTGTTCACCCTTCGGAGGCTGATCGAACAGCACATGGAGGCGACAATCCTGGAGGCCACATCCGGTCGCCAGGCCATCGATGTCACACTCCAACAGCCGGACATCGACCTGATCATCCTCGACGTCCAGATGCCGGAGCTGGACGGCTTCCAGACCGCCTCCCTACTCAAGCTGCGCAAGCGTACCCGCGACATCCCCATCATCTTCCTCACGGCCGCCTTCAAGTCCGAGGAATTCCAGCAGCGGGGTTACGCCGTGGGGGCGGTGGACTACCTGCTCAAGCCGATCGAGGACAACCAGCTCATCAACAAGATCAGCACCTACTTCCGGCTGATCGAGAAGGAACGTGACCTCAACCGGGTGCTGGAGCGGAAGGTCGCCGAGCGTACCGCGGAGCTCGCCCAGGCGAATCAGTATCTCGAGAACATCATCACCTACATGGGCGAGGCCCTGCTGGTACTCACCCCCCGCGGTGAGATCAAGCTGGTCAATCCGACCGCCTGCCGGATGCTCGACTACAGCGAGCGGGACCTCCTGGGCATGTCCATCGGCGACGTGTTCGAGGAGGAAGGCGACGAGCAGGCCGGTGCCTTCATGGGGATTTGGCTCGAAGCCTTGATCCGCACCGGCGCATTGAGCAAAATCGAGGCCCGCTTTATCGCCAAGGACGGGCGCCGGGTACCGATTCTCTTTTCCCGTACCGCCGTAAAAGACCCCGGCGGGCAGATTACCGACATCATCTGCATCGCCAAGGACATGACAGGCTATGTGCGTATCGAAGCAGAAGGAGACGATTGAGATGACATCCTTGCGGATGCGGCACAATATGCCGGAGGAGACAAGTCCAGGAGCAACCGATGACTGATTTCATTGAGGTCGAAGGGCCGGAGAATGAGGATACCGCACTGACCGCCAATGCCCTCAAGGCAATGGCCCATCCCTTGCGTTGGAAGATTTTGTGCTCACTCGGAAACTGGGAACTCTCGGTAGGGGAAATCGTGGAACGCACCGGGACTTCTCAGAGTAATATCTCCCAACACCTCGAGCAGCTGCGCAACAAGAACATCGTAACCGCGCGCAAAGAAGCGAACCGGATCTACTACCGCATCCGCAACCCCCAGCTGTTGGATTTGATCGGGATCATGCGGGAGGTACTGTGCCCGGCAAACCTGGACGATCATTATCCGCGTTGAGCGGGAGGAAAACCTGTAACCGCCAGGGCACTAAGGCATGTTGACATTTAAACCCCAACCTCCGGGATTGTCTCCTAATGGTACAGGATTAACAGGATTTCAAGGATTAACAGGATTTTATAATTGTTATTTAAGAAAAATAATCCTGTTAATCCTGAGCATCCTGTTAATCTTGTCCTATTAGCGGTCGGCACGACGATTATGTCAACAGCCCCTTAGAACCTGTTTACGATCTTTGTATCAAAGTGATTTTGACACAAAGGAAGAGCGATGAGACATTCCTACCCAAGTGATATAAGCCGAGAGCAGTTTGAGTCCCTACAAGCTTTATTAGAGCAGGCC
>Ga0209786_1000646_pt1 | contig 11139 bp, 16 predicted proteins | sample WorMetilvaeELBA2_FD_187405 | JGI IMG/M metagenome (GOLD analysis project Ga0209786, IMG submission 187405) | Marine gutless worms symbiont microbial communities from Max Planck institute for Marine Microbiology, Germany - Olavius ilvae ELBA.2... ...
CGAGCTCTCAAACAATTATGCGATGTCATGAATCAGGAGTCATACGTCTACCCCGGCACCCGAATGAAATTGGTATTTGCCGCGCAATAAGTTGCAATTGAAATTACGCGAGGTCAGGAGCCCTGAATTTGACTAAAATGAGCTAAAATGCCTAAAGTTAATGAATTCTGCCTGTCGTGAGTCTTTTGTCGAAAGGTCTGTTTTAAAAATGACAGTATTCCACAATTTTAGTCCGCCTCCGGCGGATTAGTCATTTTAAATTTTAGATCATTTATCACTTTGAAATACAATGGCTCAATTAACATCGATAACAAATTGTCCATATTGTTCCGCTAAGGGTCTAAGCTTTTTCCGAGACTGCGCTCGGAAAAAGGGGCTCCTGCGGTGCAGCTACAGCGCAATTCAAAGAATTTAGGTGTCAGGTTTCGGGTGTCAGGGAACCGAGTTGCTAAATCCTGACACCTGAACACTGACACCTGAAACCTTCAGTAACTTACAACATGTCGTCAGAAAAAAGGAGTTAAGGGCCTAACGGCGGATCGGAAGGGCTTTGATTGGACGCAGCAAAACAATCAACACAAAACCGATCAGTGTCAGCGCGGTCAGCACCAGAAATACCAACCGGTAGCTTCCGGTTACATCGAAGGCCCGGCCTGCCATCACGGGGCCAAACGCGCCGCCCAGGGTTCCGCTGAACAAAATGATGCCGAACAGCATACCGTGCGATCCGGTACCGAACAACTCCGCCACCATGGGTGACACCACGGTGAAAAACCCGCCGTGGGCCGATCCGGTCATTGAGCCGGCCGGCCAGGATGCCAACCGCACCCATAATCAAAAAAGCCAGGGAAGAGGCACCGGAAATGATTGCCCGCGACCAGCCGAATTCGGCCTGAAGTTCTTTAAAAAATACACCGTAAGCAAACATGGCCCCGATACAAACGGCCTGGATGGTGAATCCGGCCGCGACGATATTGTACCCGTAAAAATAGCGTGACTTCACGCAATTATTCCCTTCTTTAGCATTTCCGACAATACCATGTAGATCGAGGCTTCGTTATAGGGAATTCGTTGAACCATCCGGGCGATGGACTGCTTCTGCTGAAGACAATCATAGATTTGACCGGCCAAAGCCATGGTTTCCAGATCGTCCCAAGCCAGATTTGGCATGACGATCTCAAATTGGCGTTGGTCATCGAAAAATTCGTTTTTCAGATCCTGCAGCTCGTCCTGCAAATGGACGCTCTCCATCAGCAGCCCGGCAGTGGAGACGACGATCTTCTCTGCATCTGTGAATTCGTCGGGCACCGGACCGCCCCGAAATACAAATGTTTCCTGGGTTGGTGACAGAAAAATCTGGTACAAGGCCTGTTTTTCTTTAAGCGTTCCCAGGCTGGCATACCGGATGCGACCCTGATCGAAGTATACCGAGGCAAATACCTCGCCGGATGAATTATAAATTGTAAGGGTACCAGATCTTCCGGCTCCGGCCAGAGCCTGTATAACCGTGGCAAGATCGAAATACTGCAGATCGCCGGAAAGTTGCTGAGAGCGTCCGGCCAGGCGTCGTTTGCGCAGTAGATCCTCCAGACGCCCGGACATGACATTCAGCAGGCTGCTCGCTAATCCCGGGATCTCCTGCATTAAGGCTTCAAAAGCGGTTTTCGAGAGTTTGTAGACCTCTGCCTTCTGAGGAATCCGCGCCAGGGATCCGCGGGGTGAGCCCGTGGAGATGGCCATATCACCGATGGTGTCGCCCTCCCCCAAATATGCCACAACAGAAGGCGCCTCGCCTTCTGCCCGCAGCCGACAAATTTCCACCACACCTGATTTCACGACGTACAGAGCATCTGCCGCATCCCCCACCTGAAATAAAATTCCATCCGGACTAGGATAAGATTCAATGACGCCTCGCTCGAGAACTGTCCTCAGTTGAGACACGTTCAATGATTCGAAAATTTCCGATCGCTTCAGAAAGCGAATACTATCGTCCGCTTGTTGATCTTTGGGTGGTGTCATATCGCGGTCTCAGCTCAGTATAGAATCATTTTTACAGCACTACCGGGGGTGCGCATAATATATCGTCGTCACTAAACTTTATCCTTATCGTTATTATTATTATTAAATAATGTTGAATTCGTCAATCTAATCGTTTAATTTGCTATTGTGGAATTGCTTGCCGGAGTTCAGGGTCGGCTTGGATATGCCCCCCCGGCGTCGACGGTGCCGGCGGATAAATGGAACTGAGACGGCTGAACCCGGGTTGCGACAAAGGTTCAAAGCCCTGAATATGATCGTCAACAAGTGGATAAAAAAAAGGCGGCCCGGCCGCCTTGGATGTTGTTTTTAAGAAAAGCTTGTTTTTAGCCGCATATCTGACAATCAGACAGGCATTGCTCGTAATCGCGATCACGTTTTTCGGCATCGTCTTCATTTGAGGGGGTTCCCCAGTACTTGGTGATGCAACCGCTGATGCAGCTTTGCTCGGATTTGGTTATTTTGCGTTCGCTCATATTAGACCTCCTTGGGTGTTCATGGATAGACATTTAGTGACTTGCCACAGGCATTTCCACTTTGAACAACGGAATAGTTACCGGCAGCACATGTTAAAACTAAAGCATTGTAAATCTATTTTCAACATTCGGGCCGGAAGTTTCCACCCTAATTGAGCGAACTTGGTTCAATTTTTTTGAGCTTGAAGCAAAATTTAAGGGCTGTTGACTCAAAGACCGGCATCCTTATTTTAAAACTATGGAATTAATAAAACCCGATATCAAAGATTATCCCGGCAATCACGTCAATATAGAAACAGACAATCCGGACCTGGAATTTGCAGAGGCAAAAAATATCGCCAGGCAACGGGCCAAAGAACTTTGCACAGACCCCATGCTGCTGTCCTGGTTCCAGGGTAACACCGGCGAATCCTATCCGAATATGGAATGCGGTCCCGGGGACAAACCGGCCTGGATTACCTATGCCGAGTCACGAGGCGGGGACTTGGTAATGAACATCAATCAGGGACAGTATATTTTCATTTATCTCTCGATTTAGGCCGCCATTCGGCTGGGCTGTGCCACTTTGAGTGACTTCTAAGGGAGGACTATTGCAATGAATTATCTTAGGATCTTAATGGCAGGTTGTCTCGTTATGGTACTATGTTCATCGGCTGCCGCTTCCGACATCCAGCAAGGCATCCATGGCATGCAATGGGGCAGTTCCATTTCCAAGTACAAAAATCTCACCCGGGTCAAGGAGATGAAACAAGCTGCCTACTACCTTAATTCCAATATGCAATACGAGACTGCCAATCAACCGGTACCCGCCGTATATTACGGCTTTTACAGCGACAAATTTTTCGCCGTTTTCATCAGGCTGCGGTCGCCAGACCAATTCTCACACCTGGAACGTCAATTCAGAAAAAAGCACGGCGAGCCCAAAACCACACGGAACACTGCGACCCGGTTGACGGTGCATCGCTGGAAAGACGCGGATGTGAGCATCAAATTAAAATTAAGAGAATCACCGGTAGAATATAAGCTGGCGATGTACTACCTTCCGCTGGCAGCCGCACTCAACCAGGAATCGTTGGAAAACGCAGCTCCCGAGGCACGGGGCATGGCACCCGCATCCAGCGACCAATCTATGAAGCCGACGCCACTAATCGAGTACTGACACCCCCGCCGATGAAAATATATAAGGGCGTTATTCTGATACTGGCCGCCACGCTCTGCATTGTATTGATGAATACCTGCGCCAAGATGGGCAGCTCGGTTCACGATCCGATCGAAATGGTCTTTTATCGGGGCGTGATCGCCCTGGGCCTGCTGATCCCATACATGATGCTGACCCGGCCTAGGTCAATTTTTAAAACAAATCGATTCCGCACCCATTTGTACCGGGCGATCATACTGCCCGATTAATAAGGTGATTTATGCTGCTGTTGATACTTGGAATGGTTATATTTATGACGGTCCACTTGATCCCGACCTTCGTGGACCTGAGGCAGAAGCTGATTGCGTGGAAAGGCGAGACTTCTTATACAGTGGGATATTCCTGCGCGGCGATGGTCGGTCTAATCCTGATCATCATCGGCAAAAGCAGGGCGGCCCGGGTTCCTGTCTGGGATGCACCGGGTTGGGCATATCATCTGGCACCGATTTTTATGCTGGCCGCCTTGATTTTGCTGCCGGCGGCCTATATGCCGACCAACCTGAAACGCTTCATTCGGCATCCGTTCCTAACGGGAATTGCATTGTGGGCGTTTTCTCACCTGCTGGTCAATGGAGATCTGGCAGCGGTTATTCTATTTGGCGGCTTTGGGGCCTTCGCCCTGTTTGACATGTGGTCGTCAAACCGGCGCGGTGCTGAAAAATCCACCACCAAAGTCCCCATTTACCGTGATATCGTACTGCTGGTTGTCGGGGCAATTGCCTTCAGCGTTATATTGCACCTGCACCCCTATCTTTTCGGCGTTTCAGCGATCCCATGAACCGGAGTGATCCAAATTTACAAGAAATGCCATAATAAAAATGCGAAGCATTAATTAAATAATCCGCCGCAGGCGGATTATTTAGCAGCTGCCGGAAGAACAATTGCAGCCCGAACCGCAGCCGCACCCGGCCTGGGTCTGGGTCGGTGTGCTGCTGATACCCACCACTTCTATTTCAAAAGTCAGAGATTCACCGGCCAGTGGATGGTTAAGGTCCACGGACAATTTCTCCTCGTCGAGGTAGGAAATCTGGGCCGGCAGCTGGCGCCCTTCCGGAGTTTGAAGCGCGATGGTCATGCCCACCTGGGGTTCCAGCTCCGGAGGAAATTCCGACCGGGCGAAGTCGCGGGTATGACTTTCATCCCTTTGACCGTAAGCATCTTCCGGACTCAGGGTGAACTTTTTCTTATCGTTTAGCGCCATTCCCATCAGTTCTTTTTCAAAACCAGCTATCAATTGCCCGACTCCCATTTGCACTTCAAGGGGTTGACCCCCTTGACTACTGTCGAAAACCTCACCATTTTGCAGCGTTCCCTGGTAGTCTACGCTGACGTATAAACCATTTTCAACTTTTTCCACATCGGACTCCTTAAATTAGAATTGGTATCTGACACCTGTTTTCAATCAACGACCATCGCTGCGATCAATTGCCCCATCAGCAGCGCCTCAGGCATTGCCGAGAATTGTATATATGTGTCAGATGCTGAACAGGTAACATAGGTATGGTTCCAGCCAAGTCAAGTTGCGAGTTCAACCAGCTCGCGGTCGTATTGATCGATCGTATTGTCCCAGGCAAAGCGGCCCATCTCTTGCGATAAGGCCAGGCGAAGATCCTGGTAAGCGGAACAATTCGTAATCCGATCCACTAGTTTTGCAACCAGATCACGACGGCCGCGGTATAAAACCTCGGAATGATAGCGGTCCGCGATAATTTCCGGGTAGGCCAACCTTGCCGGCAGCAACGGCAGGCAGCCGTAGCGAATGGCTTCAACCACAGAGATGCCGAAGTTTTCCTGCTGGGATGTGCTGATGACGATCGTACCCTGTGATAGCCATTCAAGGTATTGCCGACGCGATTCCACATATCCATACTGAACGATGCGCCCGCCATATCGCCGGCGTGCACTGATAAACGCTTTGGGAACGATGCGGCAATTTTCTCCGAGAAGTGCCAGGCGGAATTCGGCCCCGGCCGCCAGCACCTCATCCAGGGCCTGGAAAAATTCCTCCGGGTCTTTATCAAACTCCCAGCGATGATTCCAGATAATCAGGGGCGGCATTTTACAATCAAAATCCCGGGCCGGCGGCTCCCCGACCGGAAAACGACACCCGGGATGCAGGACGCCCGTTATGGAACGGATTTCATCCAGGATCCAGGCCGGTCGGTATTCGGGCATCATTTTTATGAACTTGGGCAGTGCCTTGAAAAACGCGTCACGGTGGGTCCGGGAATTGAAAATAACCCGATCGGCTGCAAGGGCGGTGGTGATATCCGTAAAGCCGAATTGATAATCCATGCGTTCGCCCGGTGCCAGGGGGTAGGTGAACTGGTTCTCGTGAAAATACACCAGGGCCGGCGGACAGACGCCTTTAGACAGCGATTTGAAGTCTGAAAGGCTCATCAGATCGGTGGTGACCAGGCCGTGGTAATTCTCGAGGTTGCGAACCTTTTTAACAAAATAAAGGGCGGCCCCCCGCATGCGCCACTTCCAGAAACGGGCGGGCAGCTTCATGAGATCTATGTGGTGCCGCGAATGCGAAACCAACCCTTCGGCGAATTCGCGGTGCGACCCTCCGAAAAATGGCTCCAGAAACAAAAATTTTAAATTGGTCGTCACTTTTAATCGTCAATTGATGTACAAAACTCAGCCAATAATTCAATCCATGTCTATTAGGCCCTTAGCTCCCGTTTTCTGACAACATGTTGTAAGTTACTGAAGGTTTCAGGTGTCAGTGTTCAGGTGTCAGGAATAGACAGCCTGAAGCGATACCACAATTCGTCATTCGTCATTTGTCATTCGTCATTTCCGGCTTGTCCGGGTTACGGTATCAGCCAAGCAGCCGCCATCCCGGTTGCAGTCCATTCAAACCGTGCCCGCCGGTTTCCCAAAATGCTTAACTGCAGCCAATCCAGTGATTCAATTCGACCGGCGATCACCATAAAATTTTTGCGGCCGGGCTCGGTATTCAAAAGCGTCGGCGCTTTGTTGAGCAAGAAATCGGGCAGCCCCGACGTGGGCTGCTCGATCACTGAACCGGGTGGCTCCGCGGCACAATAATTGAGGCGGCTGGTAGCCTTGGCCGCCGCCCATTGTTCGTCGGCAAAGTCGTCGGCCGTGTGCAGGGTGACGGGCCCTGAAATTCTAATTTGCACTTTCTTTTTGGGATGATAAAAAAGCCACGCGACATCAGCGCAACGCGAAATTTCACCCACTTTAGCCGCCCGGGAATCCGTGTGACAGATCAAGCGGCGCTCGACTGAATCGAACTGCCGCAGAATAACCGTTCGCAGACGGCTGCCGTCCTCACGCGAGGTTCCTAATACCGGGCAGTGGAAGGGGTCATTGTAACGGTCTACGCCCCGTTGCAGCATCTTCCAGGCCCCCCTTAATACCGCTTCGAGTGATTCCCGTTTTACTGCGGCCTCAGCCATTTAGATTATTCCGTTCTTCTTAATCAACGATCAGCCTCTGAGGCCCTTTGTTTGGCTTTCAGCGTCTTTAACTGGTTTGACACGGCTTCATATTCGTCTTCCAATTCAAAAAGCTCCGTCATGATCTGCGGCTTCACTGAATGGGCGGGCAGCCGTTTTTCCGTCTCCCGAATTTTAGCTTCAAGCTCTGCCAATTTTTCCTCAAGCGCCTGTTTGAGATCCATAGGTATTGTCTCCACAAGTGTCCATCCGAAAAGAAAAATTGTTTAAGAACGGCGATGATGACTTTAGTCTGCCAAAAAATTCGATATAGCGCTTGCCACAGTTTGTAAGTATAGTTATTGTTTCATTGATATCAACTTTACCATATAAACGAAAACAATTATTTTCGTGGCAACCAACAACCGCTTCTATAAAGAAGCCAGGAGGTTATTATGCCAATCGAGGTAGGCAAGGCCGCGCCGGCGTTTACTCTGCCCGACGCCAATGGGAATAAAGTTGCCTTGAAGGATTTCAAGGGCAAAAACGTTATCATCTACTTTTATCCCAAAGACGACACCCCCGGGTGAACGAAGGAGGCCGAGGGATTCCGTGACATTTTTGGCGAATTCCAAAAATTAGGTACAGTGATATTGGGAATTTCCCCTGACAACGAAGCATCTCATCAAAAATTTATCGATAAATTCAAGATCCCGTTTCCTTTGCTGTGCGATCCCGGGAAAAAGCTGATGGCCAATTATGAGGCTTTCGGCGAAAAGAAAATGTACGGCAAAGTCACCATGGGTGTCATCCGCTCCACCGTGTGGGTCGGTCCCGACGGCAAAGTCAGAAAACACTGGCGCAAGGTTGCCAAAGCGGCGGATCACCCCGCTAAAGTGCTGGAGACTTTGCAGGCTGCGGCACAGTAAGTGAGACGACTGTGGAAAATTAAAACTAAAGGAAACTATGCACTAAATTAGCTTAAAATCACTATCCAAAGCAAAAAGGTACCCATTTGCTGATATAAGACACCCCATTTCCCGCACGGCGAGATGGGGTTTTTCTTTTATTTAACGGAGTTAATCCATCAATATTACAAACAATATTCCTTAAGTTTTATAATGAACATGCCGATGATCATAAATTAGATAAACCAGATAAATTATCCAACTGTACGGAAAGCAATATTATGCCCCATATAACCATAAGGTCGAAAGATAAAAAACTTGGCGATTATCAACTCCAAAAGGGTGTTTCATTGACAATCGGCCGGCGCGAGAAAAACAATATCATTATCGATGATATGGCTGTTTCCGGACATCACGCCAAGATAGACTCGGTGGGGGATGGCTTTGTAGTGATCGATCTGCAGAGCAAAAACGGATCGTTTGTGAATGAACAACTCATCAACTCACACTGGCTCAAACACGGTGATACAATTAATGTCGGCGAACATCTAATCGTTTTCGAATATTCCGAATCGGAAGAGTTACCCAGCGAAAAACGGAAAAATTTGGAAGGCACCATAATATTGGATACGAGCCAGTATCGCAGCAAGATAAGAAAAAGCAACCCGACCAGAAGTATAAATAATGTTGCCGGGTTCTGGGATACGCCCCACCGCCGCAAGCAGGATAAAGAGAAGAAACCTGAATTGCCCATGGGGCCCACCAATATCAAAAAGGAACTACATGGCACGCTGCTGTACCTGGCCGGCGGCAAAGGAGAAATAAATCTCACCCAAAAATTTACCACCATCGGCAAACATCCGGCCTCCGATATCGTCATCAATGGGCTGTTTATGGGACAGACGTCGGTCACAATCAGCAAATGGCCCGATGGGTTTCACTTATGTTACGTCGGTGGTATAACCAAACCAAAGGTCAACAAGCAAACCATTAGAAAATCGACCATTCTCAGCGATGAAGATGTCATTGCAATCGGTTCCGTAAAATTGAAATTTGTAAATGGAACCCCATCCATCCCGGCAGATTGCCCCTCCCAATAACCCGCCGCATAACGATTCGTTTTGCTTTTAGAGAAAAGGTCTGGATTCAGGTATTACTTTTTCCTGGCACCTGAAACCATAAATAGCTTGGACAGATGGCATAATCGATTATCTCTGCCCTGACCCAATGGACCAGGTTCAGTAAGACAAAAAAAGGGGTGGCTCCAAAGAACCACCCCTTTTATAAGATTTAGTTGGAAAATTAACCAGGTTGCCAGTTACTCTTGCCGGTTAATGTTGAGTTTAGTAGAGAAATTAACCAAGTTAACGATTACCCTTGCCGATTGAGGTTGAGTTTAGCAGAGAAATTAACCAAGTTAACAATTGCCCTTGCCGGTAATGTTGAGTTTAGCAGATAAATTAACTAAGTTACCAATTACCTTTGCCGGTTGTTGTTGCGTTTAGCAGAGAAATTAACCAAGTTAACGATTACCATTGCCGGTATATATGGTTCCTGCGATGCCGTTTACCTGAATCATCACGCACACCCGAGAACCATCAAGCTGTCACCGCAAAATCTCTTTTAAAGTATAACCGTTGGAGGCTTTAGACCGTCACATGGTTTATAGTATTATGTTAGATTGGGCGACGAGCTAAACTTGACTTTATATGAAAGCAAATAACATTCCATAAATAAGTTCATCAAAAAAAAAATATATTAGCAGAAAATCTGGTAGCTTACATCTATGGTAAAAAAACGCTTGAATATTAGACTGATCATTATGTTATGCATTTTGCTAATTGCAATTGCAATATGCAACTATAGCTGCTCAATCCGAATTCCCCCCAGGGAATAATCGGTTAGCGAGACCTTGAATTATTCAAAACGGTGGCTAGGTTCATTTAAATATCTACTACTGCGGATAAACCGCTAACGGGATGGTTTACTGCAAGGATGCCGGCCTAGCGGGATTTTCTTTTATGGCAGAAAACCTAGTTCTCTGTACTCGGATACTTTTATGTTTTAGCCTAGCGGCAGGGGCCGATATTATTTGATCAGAAAAACGAAATCTTTACTATAAAGACAGATTATGAAATCAAGCAACAAAATACTATGCTATCTGATACTATTTGCTGTCATCGACACGGTTATACCGGTCCCCATTACAGCGATAATAATGATATATGTGCTGCTGGAAAAACCGGATTGGTTTGAAAAACTGGTCGGACAAATTTATGATTCCAAAAAAATATCGAATTGAAGGATTTTCTCAAGATTCAAAATAATTTAGAGGAATGTGTCATGGGAGTATTACCCGTATTGCAGCGGGGCAGGGACCTGACGCTGTGTTTATCCAACGACGATTTACCGGATTTTTATATGGAAGATTATTCCGTCCTGGGCCTGCTGGTTGCCAACCTGGACCAGGCGCACCGGGTTCTCGTGGAAAAAGATTTTTCGGTACACAAAAATGCGGATTATCTGAAAGTTAAATTTGACCGCGCCGAACAAATGCCTGAAATAGTCAACCTGTTAAGCCTAAACGGCATCGACTGCTCAATGGCCGACATCGTCGATCAGATTTACCAGGGCTGATAGCAGCCTGACTTTTACCGGGACGGTAAATTTTACAGTACTATAATCAATAAAAAAAGTCAGTATTGAGGTTGCAAGCTGGTATTGAAGGACTCGATCTTGGAGTATTGGAGCACTGGAGTATTGGGGTATGTAAACGAGACTTTAAACTTTGAGCCATCACTCCAATACTCCGATATTAGCAAAAATTTAAACCACCACGGTGGATAACCTTGCCCCAACTGCCCCCCAAATCCCTTGACGAAGGGCGGCCCTGCATGATAATTTTTCGTTGCTTGTCCGAATGACCCAACCCAAACCAAGAGAAAGCCCTGTCGGGTAGCTTCTATCCGAATTAAGGCTCAAATTCAGAACTCTTGATCTCTGGTGAATAACCTGTTGATTTTACTTGACAGGAGCATAAATATAGCGTAAATTGGAGTGCAACAGATTAGGAGGTATTTGTTGTGCTACAAACCTATATTCCATTTCTT
>Ga0209786_1000648_pt1 | contig 11126 bp, 9 predicted proteins | sample WorMetilvaeELBA2_FD_187405 | JGI IMG/M metagenome (GOLD analysis project Ga0209786, IMG submission 187405) | Marine gutless worms symbiont microbial communities from Max Planck institute for Marine Microbiology, Germany - Olavius ilvae ELBA.2... ...
TTTAGAGAAAACGCTGCTAAATATTGATTTGCTATTGTTCGCCATCGTTTTGAACGGCAGTAATTTAATGAGTGATAATTAGCGGCCGGGCTAACTGGAAAAACGGCCACTTTTCGTTCAGGCACTAATTATTGTTTCAGGATTGATTGTACGCGATTCGTTGATAAAAACCAGGAGATGGGGTCGTCTTTCGCGCAAGTGTTTCGCCGATATCGCAACGGATGAAAAATCATCCTGCCTGGCCGAAACAGATAAAGACTTTAGTTGTCCGGCCGATAGAAGTACTGAGAGGATTAATTAGGATATGAGAACCGATATCGAATCTAGAATCAATGAAGCTGAAGTCTGCCGATCCATGGGATTGTACTGCGACTCGTTGAATATTTACGAAAATCTTCTGAGCCTTATTTCTCCGCAAGACACCGCAACCCGCGACAAAATTAAAAAGCGCATCAATCTGCTGAACAAGGAAATGTCCGATAGCGAGAAAGAGAAGTCCGGCAAGGTGTCGGCTCAGGACCTTTCAATGCTCAAAAAGACGATTGTACGCGAGGGTGATGTTAACGAGACGCTTGACAGCGCTTCCGCCTTCCAGGAAATGGGTCTGCATAGTGAAGCGATTGCCGAGTACGTGAAGCTGATCTCCAAGAAATATCCCATAGAAAAAGTGGTTCCGAAGCTCAGCGAAAGCTTATTGAAATTGCATTCTCCCAGCAAGGCTATCAAAGAGTACGAAAGAATTCTCAAGCCCCTGAAACTGTCGAAAAGGCCACTTGCGCGATTCAAGTTTTTATTCGGCCAGGAATTGGAAAGGCGGGAATATCGCGATCAGGCCCATGACCTTTACCAGGCTGCCTCCGAATTGGATCCTGCGGATTCCGAAATTCAAAAAAGCTACCTATCGCTGGCCGCAACTTTTACGACCGGATCCAAGTATGACTATCTGCTAAGGGAAAATATTGTCACCACCGACAAACTCCAGCAGGCCTTTACCCTGTCAAAAAAGATGAACAAGAGCGTGGAATTCGTATTGATCGAGCATTTCCACATCGCCAAAGAGAACATCGGAAAATCATTTCCCCTTTTCTATGGCTGTCCCTTCCGGGCCTTTGATCCGGAAATTACGGTACCGACCGAGCTGCTGCGTAACCTTAAGAAGGCCTTTTTGCTCAATGAAATCTGGATACCGCTCAGCTGGAACACCGAAGGCGTGGAAATCCTGGTCGATGATCCCAGGGATTTAACTAAAACGGACAATATCAAATCCTTGATGAGGACCGGGAAAATTAATTTTTCGGTCGCCATCAAGGAAGATATCCTGGAATATATAAAATTTTTCTTCGACCAGAGCCAACAGGCGGAAGATCCCCTGGCGATGGAAGAAACCCTGGATGAGTACGATTTGATTCCGGACGTTGAATTCGAGGAGGAGGAAGAGGATGACAGTCAAACGGATGACGTGGATGAAACTTCCAGCCGGGTCGTCAAGCTGGTGGACCAGACCATTATCGCCGCTTACCGCAAAAACGCCTCCGATATTCACATCGAGCCTTCGCCCATCAGCAAGGCCACCACCATCCGTTTCCGGCTGGACGGCGTTTGCCAGGAGTATTTGAAAGTGCCCAACTCAATGGTCCGGGGCATCATCTCCCGAATCAAGATTATGTCAAATCTCGACATTGCCGAGCGGCGTTTGCCCCAGGATGGGAAGATCAAGTTCCGGCGCAAAGGGGTTCCGACTTTCGAACTGCGTGTTGCCACCCTGCCGACGGCCGGTGATTTTGAAGATGTGGTCATGCGTATTCTGGCTTCGGCCGGTGCCATGGCAATCGATGAAATGGGGTTGGCCCAACGCAATTTGGATGTGATCAAAAAAATCATCTACAAACCCTACGGACTCATTCTGGCGGTAGGACCCACCGGATCCGGTAAAACAACTTCCCTGCATGCCATTTTGGGTCATATCAACAAACCCGGTGTAAAAATCTGGACGGCGGAAGATCCCGTTGAAATCACCCAGGGCGGATTGCGGCAAACCGAGGTGCGCCCCAAAATCGGTCTTGATTTTGCCAGGATGATGCGGGCCTTTTTACGGGCGGACCCGGATATTATTATGATCGGTGAAATGCGCGATGAGGAAACCGCGTCCATCGGGGTTGAAGCATCCCTCACCGGTCATTTGGTTTTTTCGACCCTGCATACCAACAGTGCCCCTGAAACGATTACCCGTCTGCTCGACATGGGCCTCAACCCCCTGAATTTCTCCGATGCCTTTCTGGGGGTCCTGGCCCAGCGTTTGACCCGCCGGCTGTGCAAAAATTGCCGTGAAGAATATCCGGTGAACGAAAGCGAATTTGAGATGATTGTCAACGATTACGGCAAAGCGTATTTTGCCAGCACCGGCATCGAATACAGCCCGGAAATGGTGATTTCGCGTCATGTGGGCTGTGACAACTGCTCGGGTACCGGATACCGCGGCCGAATGGGCATCCACGAATTGATGGAGGGCACCCCCGATATTAAACTGATGATCAAACAGCAGGCGACCACCGAAGAGATCTTTCAGCGTTCCATGGAAGAAGGTATGATGACCTTGAAGCAGGATGGTATTCTAAAAGTGTTTAAAGGCGCTTCCGATATGGAGGAAGTGCGCCGCGTCTGTATCAACTAATAATTTCTCCGCCTTGATATTTACCCACCGGCAGAGTATAGACTCTAGGCTTTTTCCTATGCGCGATCGGAAAAAGTGGCCCCAGCGGGGCAGCAATAGCGCAGTTTTTTGGTTTTAGGTTTCAGGTGTCAGGTTTCGGGTGTCAGAGAAACGACGCGCAAAATCCTGACACCTGAACACTGGTCCGCCTGAGGCGGAACACCATCCGTAACTTACAACATGTTGTCAGAAAAAAGGCCCTGAGGGCCTAAATCTGACAACTGACCAATATCCTTAAATCGCAAACCCCGCGGATAAATTACATGCACATCGGCTCCACACAATGGTCGGATTTAATTATCGAGGGCGCCCTGGCTTTCGATATCGAAGTCAGCCACCGGCAAGCCGGCCAGTTTGCCGCCCATGCCGCGGAACTTGTCAGGTGGAACCGGAAGATCAATCTTACCGCCATCACCGATCCGTTCGAGGTCGCGGTCAAACATTTTCTGGATTCACTGCCTGCCGCCCGCCATGTCCCCGAGGGCGCAACCCTGCTGGATATTGGCTCCGGCGGCGGATTTCCCGGGCTTCCGCTGAAGATTCTCATGCCTTCTCTTGCGGTCACCTTAATCGATTCCTCCCGCAAAAAGGTTAACTTTTTGAAGCATGTCATCCGGACCCTCCAGCTGGAAAATATTGAAGCCTTGCATATTCGGGCGGAAGACCTGGACCATGACCCGCTGTATCGCAATCGATTCGATGTGGTCGTCAGCCGGGCGGTAACCTCGATGGGATTATTCCACCGACTGGCTTTGCCGTTTTTGACCGAAGGGGGACGTCTTGTGGCTCTGAAGGGCGATCTCGGCCTGGAAGAGACCGAAGAACTGGATGAACTGCAGGCTCTGCCAACCGGTGAGGGAGGTGATCCGCCGACAGCTGAGCGTCCATTCGCGGTCACCGTGGAAAAATTTCAACTGCCTTTTCTCAATTCCCGGCGATCAATTGTCATCATTGACTCTTGAGTCGTGCCGCCGGCCACGCAAATTAAAGCGCCAATTCGATAATTTCCGCCTGACGGGATTGTTCCTCTATCAGCAAGCGGGCCACTGTGGCCGGTTGGCCGAATTTGGGGTATCCGGCACTTCCCGGATTGATATACAGCACGCCCTCATTGTCTTCCTGCAGCGGTCGATGGGTATGGCCGCTGATCACCACATCGGGGCGGGCATCCTGCGAGTTTAAGGTTAAACGGTAGACATCATGGAGGACAAGCAATCGGGTTTGGCTGACTTCAATTATTTCTTGTGCGCCAAGCTGTTCGGACCACGGACCAAAATCCATGTTTCCCCGCACGGCGATGGTCGGTGCAATTTTTTCGAGTGATGTCAGTATGTCCGGTTCACCAATGTCGCCGGCGTGGATGATGAGATCGACTCCCTTGAAGGCCTCGGTCACGCCCTGTGGCAGGCGGCCGTGAGTGTCTGAAATGATACCGATTAGACAGCTGTTTTTAGATTGAAATTTTTGGGACATGGCACTTATTCTTCCCCCGTATGTCCAACCGTCTGGCGCCGCCGTTTGAGTTCACCGCGTCTGCGTTTGGAAGCCAGGCGTCGTTTTTTGGATGCTGCGCTGGGCCGGGTCGCCCGGCGTGGTCTGGGTGCAGCAATGGCTTTTTGTATCATGCCGACCAATCGATCGATGGCATCCTGACGATTTTGCTCCTGGGACCGGTAGCGCTGGGCTTTGATGATCAAGATGCCGTCGGCGGTCAATCGCTTGCCGGCAATTTTTTTTAACCTTGTCCGAATGGCGTCAGTTAAGGCAGGGGTTTCGGCAACGTTAAAGCGAAGCTGAACGGCGCTGGAGACCTTGTTGACGTTCTGACCTCCCGGGCCGGAGGCTCTGATGAAATCCAGTTGGATTTCATTTTCCTCCAGTGATATGGCATCTGAAATATAAATCATAAGATCTGCTTTTAATTCGGTTTTTGAAATCCGGGATGTTGCGCTCGAATTCAGGTATCTAATAATTTAAAGATTTTACCATAGGGCCTTTTGCCAGTCCATGTTTTTGTCATTCGAAATCATGAGTGGGTCCCACCACCCAAGTGAAGATAGTCCCCACAAGGTTTTAAATTTTACCAATTTTCAAAATACTGGAGGACTGGAGTGTTGGAGTCTTGGCTGAAGGTTAGATGCCTTCTAATTATACCCCGGTACTTCAGCACTCCATTACTCCGGCACTCGAGTACTCTGATACTCCGGAATGTTGGTTTCACGTGAAAACACATTTTATGGTGTATTATGTATGATTTGAACACAATAAATTGACATATTGCTTTAGAAAACAACTTTGCAAACCTGAAACTGGACATATAATCAAAGATGCATATATTCCTCTCAATTTATTTGGTCGCAGAAAACCTGGTCCTCTGGGCCAGGTCAGAGACAGTCGGCTATGCCATCTGTCCAAGTTCATTATGGTTTCAGGTGTCGGGTGTCAGGTGTCAGTAAAAAACGAACCCTGAGATCTGAACCCGGAATGGGTTGAGGCTGAAAGTCAACAGTGGTGAAAAAAAATCATGAGCGATTCCCATCCAGCGGGTCGACTTCGGTTGCTGACACCTGACACCTGAACACTACTCGTAAAAGTTGCGAACTTCATCACCCCTCCGGGGTGGACCAAAGCCGGGCCCTCTGGACCCGGATTCTTTACTACTGCGGCATTTCGTTGATTCATAATATTAATTACAAGCAATTACAATGTAATATACTATATGCTTAATGTAGTTTATTAACAAAAAAAACATCAAAAAAGGAGATTATCCATGGAGCTTTCAGGTAAAAAAATTGTCATTCCGGTTGAAAATATGTTTAACACCCATGAATTCTGGTATCCATTTTACCGGCTTAAAGAAGCTGGCTGTGAAGTGGTCGTGATGGGTTCGGGCAGTGCCGAGACCTACACCGGCAAACCGGGAACCGAAGTGACGGTGGATGTGAGTGCGGACCAGGTGTCGGCCGCCGATTTTGACGGCATCGTCATCCCGGGGGGCTATGCGCCGGATCTCATGCGCCGCTATCCCAAAATGGTGCAATTGGTCAGAGATTTTAATGAGGCCGGCAAGGTTGTGGCCGCTATCTGTCATGCCGGCTGGATGCTGGCTTCGGCCGAAATACTCGAGGGCAAAACCGTGACATCATTTTTTGCCATCAAAGATGATTTGATTCATGCCGGGGCGAACTGGGTGGACCAGGAGGTAGTGGTTGACGGGAATCTAGTCACCAGCCGGTCACCGGATGATTTGCCGGCATTTATGCGGGCGATCATCGAGTTTTTAAAGTAGAACTTCCGGGGTTCATGGTTCTGTGTGCGGGATTAAATCCTTTGAGTAATTTTGTGGCACTTCGAGGTCGTATATGTTATGAGGATTCACCAAGCATAACATAGCGTGCCCTGAAATCCATTTTAACATCAACGAGCAGGAATGGGGAGATTACCATGAAAATTTTAGTTGGCTATGATGGTACCAATGCAGCAAAGGAAGCTTTAAACCTGGTAAAAATGCATGCGAAATCATTTGGCGCCACGGTGGATATCGTGACATCCATGGAAAAAGGAACCGAAAATGAACGGGAGCGCATCGAGCAGGCTGAGCGAGGGCTGGAGTGGGCCAAATCCCTGTTTGAAGACGATAACATTGAATGCAACACCCATCTGCTGATCAGGGGGCTTGCGCCCGGTGAAGACCTGGTGCAGTTTGCCGAAGAAAACCAGGTGGATGAAATTGTCGTCGGCGTCAAACGCAGGTCCAAAGTCGGCAAACTTCTAATGGGATCAACCGCGCAATTTATCATACTTCAAGCATCCTGTCCGGTAGTATCTGTGAAGTAAAATCGCCGGGCTTTCGATCCGTGCTATTTGTGGTTTCAGGTGTCAGGTGTCAGGATTTAGTGCCCTAATTTTCTAACACCAGGAAACTCGAGTGAAACCGCGTAGCTCAGAAATGTAGGGCGGGCCACCGTGCCCGCCGAAACCGGTCGGCACGGACTTCGGCGAGCTCAGTCGAGCCGTGGCCGACCCTACGTTGGCATATGAACTCTGTTTCTAACCTCGATCAGACTGGACGCTCGCGGCCAGAGGCAGCTCTCCTATGAAACTTCTGAGGAATGGATTCGATTTTAATTATTTTTATTTAGACAGGATTTACAGGATTATCAGGATTGTTTTCGCCTGCGGCGAGGGGCCTTTCGGCCGAAGGCCGAATTATCCTGATGATCCTGTTGATCCTGTCCAATTATTTTTTTAAAAATAAGAATCCATTCCTTTTCTTTTCCGATCAGACCGGCTGTCCTTTAGCCAGAGGCCGCGCTCGTGTTTTTGAATGTCCTCCGTTCCGGGGCGGATTAATTGGTCAGGCTCTGCAAGGGGGCGGGAATCAGGCCGCCGTGACGGATAAAGCGGTTTTCGCCTTTACCGTTGTTGACGGGCAAGATCACGGATTGGCCCAGCAGACCGCCAAAATAGGCATTGTCGCCGGCGGCTTTTCCGGGTACCGGGATTAAGCGCGTGGCGGTGGTTTTATTGTTGATGACCCCGATCGCCATTTCATCGGCGATGATGGCGGCAATGCTTTCGGCAGATGTGTCGCCGGGGAGGGCGACCATATCCAGACCTACTGAGCACACGCTGGTGATGGCCTCCAACTTTTCCAGGCCAATATAGCCTTGTCGAGCGGATTCGGAAATATTGAGATCTTCGCTGACGGGGATAAACGCACCGCTGAGACCTCCCACCCGGGAACTTGCAAAGGCACCTCCCTTTTTAACGGCGTCGTTCAAAAGCGCCAATGCCGCGGTCGTGCCGGGAACGCCGATGCTTTTGAGGCCGATGCTTTGAAAAATTTCCCCGACACTGTCACCGACATTCGGTGTCGGTGCCAGTGAAAGATCCACGACACCGAAGCCTATTTTTAAATTTTCTGCAACTTCCCGACCGATCAATTCTCCCACCCGGGTGACTTTATAGGCGGTTTTCTTAATTAACTCGCTAATTTGTCCCAGATCCAGATCCGGATTGACTGACAGGGCCCGGTCGATGGCTTTTTTTACGACTCCCGGTCCGCTCACCCCGACATTGATGACCGCATCGGCTTCCCCGATTCCCAGGTAAGCGCCGGCCATGAAAGGAATGTCCTGGGGTATATTGGCAAACACGCACAGTTTGGCACAGGCAAGGCCATCTTTGTCCGCTGTCAGCTTGGCGGCCTGTTTGATGGTTTTTCCCATTAGCAATACCGCATCCATGTTGATACCGGCTTTGGTGGAAGCGACATTTACAGATGCGCAGACCCGCTCGGTGACTGTCAGGGCTTGGGGGATGGCCTCGATTAGGGCCCGGTCTCCCCGGGCTATTCCCTTTTGGACCAGGGTCGAAAATCCGCCGATGAAGTCGACATTGACTTCCTTTGCCACATCATTGAGGATTTTGGCGATGTCCTCCAACTGAGAGGATGACAAAGCAGCACCGACCACCGCGATCGGGCTGACCGATATGCGTTTATTGACCACCGGTATGCCATATTTCTGGCCGATACGATCACAGGTCGGTACCAGCTGTTCTGCAAAATGGGTGATCTTCGAATGGATTTTCTTTTTTACTTTTGCCGGATCGTGGCTGGCACAATCCAGCAGGTTTATTCCCAGCGTCACCGTGCGCACGTCCAGGTTTTCATTCTCTAACATTTCCAGGGTCGATAAAATTTCACTATCGGTTAGCATGGCGGAGGTCTTTCATAGTTGTTGCTTCGTTAATGGTTCGGTTCACCCCGGCAAATAAAGTTTCGCATTGCTCAGGAAAAGTTCAAGGAGCGCTGCGCTTGACGAGCGGCCGGTCGGCCTTGAGGAGCGCTACGCTTAAGATAAGATAAAATTTGAAATATCATGCAATTTTTTCCCCAATCCGTATTCCGAAATCCGAAATCTGCAATTCTTTTAAATCCTATTGATGGTTTCAAAAATGTTGCGGTGCTGAACGCTGATATTCAAGGCCAGAGATTCAGCGGTTTCTCTGAGTTCGTAGTAAAAGGACTTCTGGTCGATGTCGGCCGGAATATCCACCTCGTAGATCATGATGTTTTTGCCGGGTTCATCGCCACCCTTGAAGACCGCCTGCAGGTTGGTGATATTGACGCCATAGCGGGCAATCGTGGCGCTGATTCCGGCGACCAGGCCCTTGTTGTCCGGCCCCTTGGTCGTAATGACGAAGGGTTCGCTGTCTTTCGATTGGAAGGCATTGGTTTTGGCAGCGATCGGGGCGATATGGACGTGCATGTCCAAGGATGCAAGCGCTTCAGTCAATATCTCGTGGAAGCGGTCCGGCTGCAAATCGGGGGGCAGGCTCACGATAAAGGAGCCGGAAAATTCGGTTTGCAGAATGGTCTGGCTGACGTTCTCGATATTGCAGTCTTGCTCAAAAAGAACCCGGGTTACCGTGGCCACGATGCCCGGTCGATCATGTCCCAGAGCTGTTATAATGAATTTATTCATGAAGTCGCGCCTTATTTAAGGGGGTAGAAATTCAATTCGTCGGTCAAGTGGGAAACGGGGCTGTGAATCTCAGCAGGACACCGATAAATTGTATGAAAAATTGTTATTACATATCAAATACAGACCTCGGAAATTCGTTTGAAAAAATGACTGTGAACCTTTGTACGTAAAGGAATTGCATAAATATTGGACACGGGTTCAATTTAGGGATTCAGGGATTTAGGAATTTAGGAATTGAAGGAATTCTATCTTTTTAATTTATTGATTTTATCCTTTAATCCCCCAATCCCTCAATTCCTCAATCCCTCAATTTTTCGCAAATTGACCTAAAAATCGTGTCCAAAAAAGTTGCCACATTTTAAAAGTAAATTACGATATCTGAAATAGGAGCAATCTGTCAACAGATGGTCGAATTTGATTCGATCGCGAGGTCTGATCGCCGAAGATTTCTTTGATTTTTTCCGTCAGTCGGCTATAATCTGAACTATGCAAATTGCAACCACTCATGTGAATACTGATTTTGATGCATTGGCCAGTGTCATTGCGGCAACTCTCATCTATCCGGGTTCATCACCAATTCTGCCCAAAAATTTAAACCCTAATGTGAAAGCGTTTTTATCCATTCACAAAGATCTGCTGCGGGTCAGCACCGTAAATGATCTTAGCCTCACAGACGTTACGTCTTTAATTGTGGTGGATGTCAATAATTGGGAACGCCTGGATGGCATGGCAAGCCTTAAAGATAAGGACGACCTTGAAATCCACCTTTGGGATCATCATACCAACGAGGGCAATATCACAGCAAACTTCAGATGCCAGGAGCCGGTGGGGGCCACGATCACCCTGTTAACCCGGCAGCTCAAAAACAACCGCACATTGTTGACACCGATACAAGCCACTTTATTTTTGGCCGGAATTTATGAGGACACCGGAAACCTTACTTTTTCATCAACGACGGCTGAAGACCTCTATGCAGCCGGGTATTTATTGCAATGCAAGGCCGACTTGAAAATTATCAATACGTTCCTGCGGCCGGCGTACGGCGAAAAGCAAAAAAACATTTTGTTCAAGATGCTGCAAACCGCCGACCGGACGAAGATCAACGGGCACTCGGTCAGCATCAGTAAACTGAACGTTACGGGATACGTGGACAGCCTCGCGGTTGTCGTTCGCATGTACATGGAAATCATCAACGTTGATGTGGCCTTTGGGATTTTCTTTGACTCACGGCGGAATCGCTGCATGGTGATCGGCCGCAGCACGACCGATGGCATCGATATCGGTTCAGTGATGCGCAGTATGGGTGGCGGCGGTCATCCCAATGCCGGGGCCGCCCTGTTGAAGTCGGCAGCTCCTGCTGCGGCTGAAGCCTGGTTAAATGAACTGATCCCGGGCAATCAGCAAGCCTCGGTTCAAGTCAGTGATCTCATGTCCTTTCCGGTTATGACGGTACCGGAAAACGCTACCATGAAAAAGGTGGCTGAGATTCTGAAGGGAAAAGGATGCACCGGAGTACCCGTGGTCAAGGACGACAAGCCGGTGGGGATGGTATCACGGCGTGATTTTCGCAGGATAAAAAAGGAATCACAACTCGAATCGCCGGTCAAAGCATTTATGACCACCCGGGTTCTGACAATCGAACCGGGCAAAAGCCCCATGCAGGCGGCGCAATTGATGGTCAAGCATGATATCGGCCGGCTTCCCGTCGTGGAAAATAACCGGATCATCGGTATCGTTACCCGCTCCGATGCCATGCTTTATTTTTATGATCTTTTACCCGACTAAATTTTATAGTAATTAGTGCCTGAACGAAAAGTGGCCGTTTTTCCAGTTAGCCCGGCCGCTAATTATCACTCATTAAATTACTGCCGTTCAAAACGATGGCGAACAATAGCAAATCAATATTTAGCAGCGTTTTCTCTAAA
>Ga0209786_1000649_pt1 | contig 11121 bp, 8 predicted proteins | sample WorMetilvaeELBA2_FD_187405 | JGI IMG/M metagenome (GOLD analysis project Ga0209786, IMG submission 187405) | Marine gutless worms symbiont microbial communities from Max Planck institute for Marine Microbiology, Germany - Olavius ilvae ELBA.2... ...
GGAACGTTAATAGGAAATCATGGGTGCCGGATTGGATGGGATAATTTTCGATGACCTTGAGTGACCCCCAACCCGGGTTTCAAGGTCACTGTATACTTACAAGTCGAATATCTCAAAAACGGTGCAGTTTAGGGATAAAGTTACTATAGAACACTAATAGGAAACCATACACGCTCTATCGAATGGTACAACATTCAATGACCCTGAATGATCTTTGACCCGATTTCAAGGTCACGACATTTTTCGACACTGAATATCTCAGAAACGACACGAGATAGAGCCATAGTTACTATAGAACGTCAATAGGAAGTCATGTGTGCTCTATCACACGGCGACATTTCCAATGACCTTGAGTGACCCCAAACACGGGTTTCAAGGTCACGGGATACTTATAAGTCGAATATCTCAAAAACGGTGTGTTTTAGGGACAAAGTTACTACAGAACACTAATAGGAAACTATACACGATCTACCGAATGGTACAACTTTCAATGACCTTGAGTGACCTATGACCCGGATTTCAAGGTCATGAAATTTTTGGAAGACGAATATCGTAATACCATGCTGTATGTAGTTGTCAGTAAAGTTACTATTGCACAATAGGAAACTATATGTATCATGTTGAATGGTACCATGTTTGTTGACCTCGACTGACCGCTAAACGCGTCGAGCCTGTTGTCAGCATCAGCTGAGCTTCTTGTTTCATTTGTCACTGTCACAGCCAGAAAAGGACACCTGTAGAGTCAATGAGACAATCCTCACAAAAGAAGTTGAGGATTTGGTTTCGCACATTTTATTTGTGTATTATTATCATAGTGATTAGTTGTAACGTGTAACTACAAACAAACAGTACACAAAAGAACAGCCCAGTACACACGGAGCGTATATGTCGATAGTGCAGTATAATCCATGTGTAGGGATGTGATCATTTTCCTTCTCTGCTGTGCTACATTACTGGTAATTAAAACAGCTCCACTGAAACCAGAGCAAGTGAAGTGAGCGTGATATATACCGAAGTAATATTCGTGAAGTTTTGCACATGATTATGTGTGAACGTTGCCAAGAATAGCAGTGTAAGTAATTGTACAAAAACTTTGAATTTGTGAAAATCAACAGAACGATGTGCCATTAATTGCAACAATTATTAATCAGTAGGCCTAGTACAGTTACATCACTATCCACATGTCTTGACAGTGCTGTTAAACACCAATACACCCACTTTCACATAAAACTTCTATGCGCAGATGCATGTGCAGATGCATGAGTGCATGCACAATTTTGCTGTGAAACGCAAACAGGCCTGGGTGGCATTTTTCACTGCACGATAGCTCCAGGGACTCTTAGTTTCCAGAAAGTCTGAAATTGTGGATGAATCACATGCCTCGCCAACTATGCACAGTGAAAATTTTGCCAAAAATGGCCCACAACGTTCTCATATTGCAACAATCTTGACAGTTTTATAGCAGATCAGGTTGCCGAGTCTGAATGTGACATAGAGTTGTTATCACAATTTGCAACCAAAACATACATTAAACCATGAAATGTTCGAATGCATGTAATTTTTGCGAGATTAGCAACTTTTTTGAATTCACATAATTGAATACCAGTACCAGCACATTTTTTACACTTGCACGTTTTCCCATCACTGGTGTGGCTGCTGAATATGAAATTGATATAATACTGAATGTCTCAGAAATCTTTAAAGTGAAAAGTGTCACGCGTGTAATGGAACAAATCTGAAGTATGTTATTGCTGTAGTTGCCAGGAAGTAAGAAAATTAAAAAAATATAATGCAGCAAATGTTCCGAAGTCAACATGGCGCAATTAAGATCCAGCAAAACTGAAGTATTTTACAGTAACTATGTCCATGACTAAATACCAAGCTGTATGTAGTTGTCAGTAAAGTTGTTCATGCACCTGTTCAATGTTAATTTAGTTCCGGTAGTTGTTCGTATGTTGACAGTCGAACTGTGCATGCTATTTTTATGCCACTGCTCATTAAATACATGCACAACAAAATGCTTCATCTTCCATGTGTTGCTTGTTATTGTTACTTATTACTATTACTATGGATATCATACATTAGTACACATAAAACTATAAAAATAGAGAATAATAGACCCAGGGCTCCAGATTTTGGGCGTAATTGCGTAATTACGCTGAAAAATGGCCAGTTGCACAACCAGGAAAAGAATCAAGGCGTAGCAATTACGCTGTGAATTTCTGGTTATGCTCTACCCTAAGAAAATCTGGCGTAACAGCTAACGCAATGTTCAGTTGAGGTGCAACCATGGAAGCCTGAGCCCATCATTTTCGTTGCAATACGAACGCCACACGTTCCAAAACCACAATTTTATGTGATGGTAGAGCTATAGTTATAGTTACTATCGAACGCTAATAGGAAACCATGTGTCAGGAATCTAGTTCTGACATTTCACAATGCGACAACTGTAAACGCATACAGTCATACCCTCTTGAGTTTAGGTAGTACCCACTGCTGTCAAAAAGTGGGGGTAATTACCCAACGTCAAGAAAAAACTGTCTGGAGCACTGAATAGACCGTTACAATCTAAGAAAGACGTACACACAGCAACAATGATGAAATTCGCCCCGTGAAGACTAAACAACTGCCAACATGCCCGATTCCAACAAACTTGCAAACGCTCGGGGACAACATTGACTGAGGTCACAACCCAGCAGGCAAGGAGCTGTACACGTGAGAGAAAACTAAGTCCTTGTTAATAGCATGCATGTTGTATAGCGAGAAACCAACAGTATCACAGCACCATTAAGCATTACAACCCATAGGAGAAGCCATTCTCTGAAAAAATAGCGGTTATAGCCACGAAATTAACAATAATCATTATAAGCCCTAGTAACAATCAAGAGACAATATGAAACACAAAGAAATGAACTCGCTGTGGCTTAGAGAAAACAAGATCCTGGCATTTCCCAGCAAACTGCATGAGTGTTATCAAACACTCTCAAATGCAAACGTACTTATAAGTGCACAGTTCATTCATGGAACAAAGATTGTAGTCCAGTCGTGAAATGCTGTTTTTTAGGTGAACTTGGTTTTGGAGTCCCCCACAAGGGTGCCAGCTTGGCATCATCCGGATTCTTTATCAGCACCTTCCATAGATATAAGAACTGCAAAAAAAACTTCGTGGGGACTCCAAAACCACGTTCACCCACTCTACTGCTGGACTATTGCATATTATCAGCAAAGCAAACATTAGCAAGCAGAACAAGTTAGCCTTAGCCGAACAAATGGTGTTATAAACACAGACCATTCATTTTCCACATCAAATAACAAAAACTCAGATACTGTTTATATTGCAAAACAAAACAACAAAGTATAGAAATTCTTTACTTTTTTGGTAAAATAAATCATGTTTGATAGTTTAACAGTATCGCACAAAGTAAGTACATATTATAACTTCCATATAAAGCAGTATCAGTATGGTCCGAGATTTTTTGCACCGCCCTGTGTAAACAGTTATTTACAGCAAAATAACTTTTACTGTGAATAACACAGAGCAACTCCAACATCACAAACGGACATACAAAAACTGTAAAGTACTAAACAATATCAGGTACATTCTTCTGCTAATTGTATGCTAATTTATACACTACAATTGGCTACAGCAGTACAGTAACCGATACGAATAAGAAACAGTTATACATCAGATTTGCTCATATACATGCACAATTATGCTAAAAAGGTGCACATGAAAAAAATATAAAGCTGCATTCATACTATTGCACTTTGACGGAAATGGCAACAATGCAAGTAAAAACATTGCAAATTCACTATTTAGCGAATTTAAATACAGCGTGGGGCAGAAAAACTGCGCAATAGTTGCAATGACATAGAGGATCATGTATGCTGACATCAACGTTGAAAGTGCAACGATTTGTTCAAAAATATCGCAGGTGTGCGAGCCGAATGATGACGACTGCTGCTATAGCTGCAAACTGACTGTGCAGTTTTTTTCGCCCACCCACAATACAACACTGTAACATACACTCCGTTAATGGCCAACCTGGTACCAGAGTGTGAAATTGTTCTGGGTTTCAGTCAGGTGACAGATGCTGGAGTACATTATGCTATGGCTGACGTAGAATGTGCACAGCAGTTGTGTACATATCTTTCAAGTCAGTCAGACCAACAACGGCAGCTTGCACACGAGCAACAGCATCTGAGTCTGCGACAAACCGAGGCTGAGGTGGTTGTAAGCCTTGACCGGCCTGATGAAGTTGAAATTGTTCAAGATCAATATTGAACTGCTGAAGGGCTTCCTGAATGCGAGGAAGTAGTGAAACTGGCTGATCAAATACTTGTGCAGTAGCAACGTGCCCAGAGTTTGCATTCTGCAGCATACCTTGAATCCAAAGTTGTTGAGGAGATCGGTTTTCCTCTGTGCGCATGCGGTGGCTGTTCCAGGCTTGCCGGAAGTTGTTCATGCGGGCATTTATGACTGGCAGAAAGACAAGCTGCAGTGCGCACAAGTGAGTCTGATCGTCAACGTCAAGTACTCCCTCGTCCTCAAACTGGTAGAACAGTTTGTAGAAGTACTCAGTCACTTGTGTTGCAACGTCTCTCCACAGTCGCTCGATTCGCTGGTTGTGGACAGACTGGCCAGCAATAACACTTGCCCGTCCATCACCACGAACCAGCGTCATGAAGATTGCAACGTCCATGTTTTCTCCGCCACGGTCACACCTAACACGTGATGGTAGGCCCAGTTTAGCACACGCCTGTGCAAACAGGTTCAGTACCACCATGGCTTCGTTGCTTGTGGATGTCTGCAGAAATGTGATGACACGTGAGTAGCCGTCGATACAGCCATGAGTCACGAAACCCCACCTGCAATTTAAACAGTACTTCAGTTCACAGCCACTCAGAGATGGGACCAAGACAGTAGTTTTAAGACTGCGACGAACACAGTTGTTGGACAAAGACTGGTGCACTGAGTAGCAAAACGTTATAAACGTCAGCATAAACAATGAATTTCTGGATTAACCAGGATTATGACACTGCCAAAGATGGACCACATGTGGTCGGCTGCCAAAACAACAATACAACAGTACTTCATAAATGAGTCCTGACATAAATTTCATGTTCAGCTGGTGAAGAAGCACAAGTATCTGGAAAGGCTGTCAGTAAATGCTGTGGCAAATAGAACTGAAATGAGTAACACATACTATACACATATGGGCATTGTGCCACAAAAGTTTTTGCACTCAACAAATTTTAAACTAATCACCACAGATTTTTCAGAATTTTTGACACGTTTCTACTTTTTGTTTTAAGGGAAAATATTAAAGCATGTTGTGTCACTGTCCCAATCTTTACTACCGCTGTGTGCTGTTTTTACTGCATGCGTTGTGTACACTGAACAAATAAGTCATGATGATGATGATGACTGACTGACTAGTGGTCTACATAATTGTTGTTGGACATTTGTTGTCTGGGTAGACACACTGAGCACAACATCAACTAGAGTGCACTCATAGAGTGCAGACCTCCGCCAAGCTGCTCCATTCGCCAACGCAACCCGACAGACGGGCGAGGTTCCGACAGACGGGCGACGCACGCTTGACAGACGGGCGAGGTGCGTGCGACAGACGGGCGTTACCAGCATGCTAAGTTTGGTCGAAATCCGACTTGAAAACTTTGAGATATCCCGCAAAAAGTCCGAAATCCGGTCGAAATCCGGATCCAGGATCCGGACTGTGATCCGGATCGGGCTTAAAAGTTAATCAGTTCGTCCGTGGCCTAAATGGTGCCTGCATGCAAATTTTCAGCCACAACCGGCCACCCGTTTTTGAGCTGTGCTGCTGACAGACAGATGGACTGACAGACAGACAGACGGACGGACGGACGGACAAACATCCGAAACACATAACCTCCTTGGCGGAGGTAAAAATGTTGCCATTACTGAGGGTTCACTTACCAGCTACTAAACGAAGACAGAATATAAGTTTACAACCGAATGAACACTTTTGTTGAAAACCAACTACTGACGACTGACATCTGAAGTAATGATGCACTAAAAGTTTTCTTCTGGAACACCCTGTATATATGTAACATGCCTTATGGAAACTAATGAGAACATTTTTATGGAAGGAAGGCTATGACACATATGTGTCGTCACACCAAAGTAAGGTCTACCTACCTACCGACTGATCGATACCCGATTTAGAGGCGAAACCTATTGTATTGTTTTAGCGCTATTCGGCTTTTAGCCGCAAGTGTGCAATAAACATCAGTGTCAGTGAAACGACAAAGGTCAAGGTCACCAAGCTGATTAATGCTTTGGCTACCTTAAGAGAGTGATACAGCTGGAAGATGCTTAGATGCTGAAATCTCCTGTATATTTAACTACGGGGAGGGCCCCATGTCTCACCGGCCTTGACGGCCATGTGTCTTCATGTTGGTAACATATTACTCTGAAGAACGTAACTTGCAAACCTGACTAGTTTCATATGAGCATCAAGATGCCACAACGAGTTTGGTGTTGGCACACTGTATGTCCGTCTGGTAACAGTCTGGCTCCAGCGTACTGCTGAACTGAGCGTGTCGACCCGTTTCAGACTCTGTCGGACACGTTCTCGTTGTACGACTAATCTTCTGGCACGTAAATATCCACTTAGCATCTGCACATTAAACAATGCAAAGCACGTACGGTTTACTGCAGCATACGAACTGAGGCATTTAAGGGTTTTATGCTGAGGTTTAGAGGCATACAACGGAAATGTAATGTATAGGGAAGCCATGTATGAAGACACATATGGTTATTGATACTAGTACATTACCTGTTATGTTGGTGTTATATTCAATTAAACAAAGTGTACTGCAGTAAGTATTTGTGATCTAGAAGTTATGCAATAGCCAAATAAATACCACTAGAAAAGTCTTATGCCCGCAGCACTGGCAGCAGTGACTGAGTGGTCTTGCTGCTATGATTGGCGACACGTATGCTGCTGAGGACAATGCCTGTAGTAATCGGCAACAAAATTTGTAGATTTCTAGGGCAAAATTACAAAAAAGGCTCCATACATTGCAGTATTGAGGTATGCGTATAGAATGCTCAGTGTGATTATGGTAGAGATCGATACACAAAATGACTGAACTGACTGATTGGGTGTTTTATGAGAGGCAAAGTAACTAGATGATTTACACATGTATTTGAGTACTGCCAAGTCTAACATCTATCATGGCTTTGCATGATCTTTGCTTTGCATCATGTAATATGAAAGGTTATCGGAATGGTTTTGGCGCAGTACATAGTTTGTGTGACACCTTTGATATTACAGCTATTCAGGAACATTGGCTTAGGCCAGATGAAATAGACTGTAAATTAAGTCAGTTTAATCATAACTTTGACCACTGGGCTGTTTATGGTATGTGCAATAAAATGTGTAATGGTCCATTACTAGGCCGGCCATTCGGTGGTGTGGGCTTTCTGTGGAAGAAATCTCTGTCCAAATATATCAGGCGTGTTGCTGCTGATCCAGATGGCAAATGTCTGATTGTAAGAGTCACACTTGGGTCAGTGTCTGCAATTATTGTTAATGTGTATTTTCCTTGTTACGAACAGTCTCTGCATTATAATGCACAGCTAGGGCAGTTAACTGGATTCATTGACGATGCTCTGTCGGGCTTGGATTTCACTCACATCATCATGATGGGTGATTTTAACTTGAACCTCCTAGATAACAATCATGGTGTCTCACAGATCAGTCCCCTGTTGCACAAGTTTAACATGTTTTGTGCAACTGCTTTAGAACAAAGTCCGGTCAAGTGCTCTTATAATAACACAGCTTTGGCTGATAAATCACGTATTGGCCATTTTGAAATCTCAACCTCACTGAGAGATTCAGTGTTAAAATCAAAAGTTTTAGATGATATTTGCACTGAGAGTGATCATTTTCCAGTTGCTCTTGTTCTTAGGATGGATGTCCCACCTGCTGCTCTTAGTTCTCATTATACAGCTGTTGGGAATCAGAAATATCCTAATGTAAAGCTAAGATGGGATAAAGGTAACAGCAATGATTACTATGCATGTTCTGATGTCAACTTGAGGCTAACAACACCTGATTATGATTGGTTACTCTGCTCCTCGGAATGCAGTAACACTCATCATAACCAACTTATTAACGAATATTATGCCAACTTGGTTTATGCCCTTAATAATGCAGCTGCCCGTACGATTCCGGTTATTCCATGTTCTGCACTCAAACCCTTTTGGAATGATTACCTGGATGAACTCAAGGAAAAATCAATATTTTGGCAAAATATATGGGTTTCTTCAGGTTAACCGCTATCTGGTTATGTTCACCATATTCGTAACAGCTCCAAACTTAGGTACAAACTTGCTATCCGCAAAGCTATTCTCGAATTCGAGACACAATATGATGATGAACTTCTAGAACATTGTGTACGAAAAGAACCATCTGACTTTTGGAAAACCTGGTATAAGAAATACAAGAAGAATTAAAAAGCGCTCAGAGAGACGCAAAACCTGCGCGCTGGCTGTAGTAAGGCGGCTCAAATGCTAAAACGGCAACAGCCTCGATGCTGCAGCAAGGTTACCGGAAATGGAAAAGTGATCCTGGATACGCATCCGGAATCCGATCAGCACCAAAAGTGAACTTGTTCTAGAGGTTCACCCCCTGGTCCCACCCACCAAATTTGGTGGTGATCCATGAACCCGTTCTTGAGATATCTTGCGGACAAAAACAGTGCGCACACACAGACAGACACACAGACACACAGACAGACAGACAGACACACGCCGATGATCACAAGACCTTGCGGCCTACGGCGCGCAGGTAATTACTGTAAACAGGTTTATACAAATGGCTCGAATAATGCATCGGTAGTGGCAAATGCATTTGCAGACTCTTTTTGTAAAATTTACAACTCTGTGGATTGTGCTCCAAGTAACCATACTGTCACATACGATCAAGTCACAAACTGGGATTGTTACGATCTAGCACATACACACACAGTTTTTGATAATGTGTTTAGTATTGAAGCTATTGACAGGTGCTTACGGAAGATGAAATTCGGTAAAGCGGCTGGTCCCGACGGTCTGAGCACTGAACACTTAGTCCATGCTCATCCAGCTCTCATAATGCACCTGAGTCTATTGTTTAAAGGAATGGCTAGACACAAGATTGTACCCGATCCTTTTTGGTGTGGGTGTAATTATCCCGTTATTAAAGGATAAAGAGGGAGACTGCAATTCTATCGATAACTATAGAGGTATCACTTTATGCCCCGTTATTTCCAAACTGTTTGAGTTAGTAATTATTGACTCGTACTCTCACATGTTAACAACGGATGACTTACAGTTTGGTTTCAAACCTAATCTCAGCTGTGATAGTGCTATTTTTACCTGGCGGACCACTGTCGATCATTTTGTTGAGCACGGCAGCTCAGTCTTTGTTGCTTCACTTGATGTCAGTAAAGCTTTTGATACTGTTAGCCATACAAAACTCATTGATTTTCTTGCTAAAAAAGGCATACCACATTGGCTTTTATGTTTGCTGAATGATTGGTATTCTAAACTTGTTGGCACAGTGAGATGGTTAAACCAATTATCTTATTCTTTCCCAATTACCAATGGTGTACGACAAGGTAGCTCGCTGTCGCCATCCATTTTCAGTGTTTTTGTGGACACGTTTATATTAGACTTGAAAGCATTAGACAAAGGATGTACTATAAGCGATAAATTCCTAGGTTGCATCATGTATGCAGATGATTTAATACTGTTGTCAGCTTCTGTTTCTGGATTACAGGCTATGTTGGATTGTTGTTATGAAACCAGCCAGCTGTTGTCACTTAAATTTAATAATATCAAGTCTCATTGTTTCGTTGTCGGACCACTTCATGATGCTAACATCAGATGCATGCGTGTGGGCAACGATGTTATTGAATGGCGCACATACATCAAATATTTGGGTATTATGTTTAGCAGTGGTAAAAAACTGCACGTGAATACTGACCCTGTCAAACATAAGTTTTTTAGGGCATTTAATAGTATCTACGGCAATTGCAGATCACTGAATGAGTTAGTACACTTGAAATTGCATGAGTCGTACTGTCTACCTTTGCTATCATATGGCTCAGCTGCAGTAAAACTTACTACATGTCAATTAGCAGACATGAACAGCTGTTGGAATATCGGCGTGTCTTTGGTTTTCGCAAATATGACTCCGTTCGTTTGTTTATTGCTGGCATTGGAAGACTGGATTTTGCTCATCTACGTCTGTTGAGTGTCTTACGTTTTATTAAAAAAGCAATGTCCAGAGAGAATGGGACTTTATGCTTTGTAAGCAATTTTTTCACCTTGTCAGAAGAGTTTCTCGGTTACTGTGGTAAATGCAGCATGAAATCCGCTGATGTTACTAAGATGTCTGTGCAACTTTTGGAACAGTCTGTCACCGATCATTTGTGGTCTGTCTTGCTGTGATTTGATTTTAGTCTTAGTACCACATATTTTTAATTACTAATTTATTCTCCAATGCATCTGGGCGAACAATGTGTACGTTGGTTCATGGCAGTTGACCTGCTCGGCATTCAATTCGACCAAATAACAGTGACAGTATTGCTATCGGTCTATGGTTGCTTGAAGTATTTTTGTATTTTAATGTTTCTTTTATCTTTGTACGTATCTGTTGTGTCTTTCTCTGTTTTATACTGTTTTTTTCTCTCTGACCAACGTGGCGAATAAACGGGTTCAATAAGTCCATGAAACCAAGAGCAAGAACATGAACAACAAGCATTATGCAGGTGAGCTGTAGAGCAATGGGAGCATATTGGCACATCATTGCTAAACTTGTAGATTATTTCCTTTTCATGTCACTGTTAACACTACTCAGTGTCAGAGAGGTTGTTAACCAGGGATGGATTCGAGGACACAATGTTCGAGGCCAAGGCCAAGGCCAGGCAACGTAGAGGCCAAGGCCAAGGCCAAGGCCAGACAACCTCGAGGCCAAGGCCAAGGCCAAGGCCAGACAACCTCGAGGCCAAGGCCAAGGCCAAGGCCAAACTACCTCGAGGCCGTGTCGAGGCCTAAGCCTAACCTATTCTATTTAAAAAATTATT
>Ga0209786_1000653_pt1 | contig 11072 bp, 9 predicted proteins | sample WorMetilvaeELBA2_FD_187405 | JGI IMG/M metagenome (GOLD analysis project Ga0209786, IMG submission 187405) | Marine gutless worms symbiont microbial communities from Max Planck institute for Marine Microbiology, Germany - Olavius ilvae ELBA.2... ...
TTTAGAGAAAACGCTGCTAAATATTGATTTGCTATTGTTCGCCATCGTTTTGAACGGCAGTAATTTAATGAGTGATAATTAGCGGCCGGGCTAACTGGAAAAACGGCCACTTTTCGTTCAGGCACTAATTAGTCATTATTCATTCGTCATTAGTCATTCCCCTATCGTCAGCAGCTCCAGCATCTCCTTGTGAACATGCCCGTTGGTAACCAGGATCTCGTGATCGCCCAGATTGTAGGGTTCATTTGAAAACGTGGTGACACTGGCGCCGGCTTCGCTGGCGATCAGGGCCCCGGCGGCGGTATCCCACGCTTTGAGGCCCTGCTCCCAGAATGCTTCAAAGCGGCCGCAGGCCACGTAGCAAAGGTCAAGGGCGGCCGAACCCAATCTGCGAACGGCCTGTGAGGCTTTCAGACAGTTGCCGTAGCGGATAATAACCGGCTCGAATATTTCCAGTATGTGATAGGGAAACCCGGTTACCAGCAGGCTGTCGGCAACCGCTTTGACTTTGGAAACCTGGATCGGTTGCCCGTTGAGATGCGCCCCCTGCCCGCGCTGCGCCGTATAAAGCTGTCCATCGACCGGATTCAGGATCACTCCCAGCACAATCTCATCCCGGTGGACCAGGGCAATCGATATGCAAAAGATCGGTACCTGGTGTGCGAAATTCACCGTGCCGTCCAGGGGATCAATAACCCACCGGAAATCGTTGGAGCTACCATTAAGGCCGGATTCCTCGCCCAGGATGGAATGCTCCGGAAATCGGCTGTGAATGACGGCGATAATTTCTTTTTCGGCTTCGGTGTCGGCTTCGGTCACGATTTCAACGGCATCCTTCTTGTGAACGTGGGAAATGTTGCCAAAGCGTGCGCGCAATATTTCAGCCGCCTTATAGGCTGCCGCGATAGCTGTTTGATTGTAGGGGGCTAGGTCCATAATTGTTATTAGTTACTGGTTATTGGTTATTAGTTATTGATTATTCGAAATTTTGTGATCCGCGGATCTCTAACCTGTTGGCTTTTGCCGTCTGCCTTCTACCATAAACCTTTTTACCGAAGGCCTGATGCCGAAAGCCGAATGCCGAATGCCGGTATCCGGCATCCAGTATCGAGCATCCAGCATCGAGCATCCAGTATCGAGCATCCAGCATCGAGCATCCAGCATCGAGTAACCAGCATCGAGCATCCAGCATCCAGTTTCCCGCGCCCGCTCTAATTGGTTACCCTATGCCCTATGCGCTCTGCCCTCTGCCCTCTGACCGGTCCCGCATTCCGACTTCCGATTTCGCTATCACGGCCTCCATCCGCTCAACCAGCGGCCTCAGAGATGATTTCGACCGGGCGGAGATGGCGGTGCCTTTTAGTTTGTGGGCCAACAGAGCGCGGGTCTGGGGATCGATCAGATCCATTTTGTTTAAAACCCTGATGGTTGTGGTTTTCTGCAAATTCAGGTCGGCCAGAATTTTTTCAACGGACTTGATCTGCGCTTCATACCGCGGATTGCTGATGTCGATGACGTGCAACAACAGATCGGCATTTTCAAGTTCTTCCAGGGTGGCCCGGAATGCCACCATGAGATCATTGGGCAGCGCCCGGATAAAACCGACCGTGTCGGTGATAATTACTTCCATATCCCTGGGAAAGCGCAGTCGCCGGCTGGAAGGGTCGAGGGTGGCAAAAAGTCGGCTTTCGGCAATCACATCGCTTTGGGTCAGCGTGTTGAGCAGGGTCGACTTGCCGGCGTTGGTATACCCGATGATGGATATGACCGGCAGCCCCTTGCGGCGCCGCTGGGCCTTTTGTTGTCCCCGGTGCCGGCGGACAGAATCCAGAGATTTTTCCAGCCGTGCGATTCGCTCGCGCGCTCGGCGGCGGTTGATCTCCAATTTTGTTTCCCCTGGGCCGCGGCCGCCGATGCCCCCGGTTAAGCGGGACATGGCCGTATTCTTCACTACCAGGCGGGGCAGTAAATATTTCAGTTGGGCCAGTTCGACCTGCAGTTTACCTTCCCGGGTCTGGGCGCGTTGGGCGAATATGTCCAGTATCAACTGGGTGCGGTCAATGACTTTTAAATCGATCTGATCGGTAATCGATCGAATTTGAGAGGCAGTCAGCTCTTGATCGAAAATGATCATGGTCGCCGCTTCCTGCAGGGCGACGATCGCCAGGTCCTGCAACTTGCCGCGGCCGATCAGCAAGCGCGAGTCCGCTTTGCTGCGTTGCTGGATGACCGTGCCCACGACTTCGATGCCGCCGGAAAGCGCCAATTCCTCGAGCTCGGCCATGGACTCTTTGGATTTTGGTTTTGTCTCGGAAGAGACACTGATGAGCAGGGCCCGCTCCTTGTTCGAATCGGCTTGATGCCCGATGCTGACGCGGGAAAGCTCGTCTTCAAGCGCCTGAATCAGGGACTGGCAATCGATGTCCAGTTCAGCCGGGTTCAGCGGGGACATAATCTGGTAGGGTTTTTGTTGGGGCTGCCGGGGCATGATGTGCGCGGCATGGATCTTTAACGGGATACCCTCGCTGTCGCTGGTTATCACGGCCATCATATCCAGACGCAGCAGGGACAGGTCCATCAGGTCATCGGCGGTCAGGGATTCATGATTCAGGTGCGTATGGATGCACCGCAGGCCTACCAGGCGACCGGGTGCAGCCCGATAGGCACTGGAATCGGGGATGATGATTTTTTTGCTGTCGCCGACAATGACAAAAATAATTTTGCTGCGCCGATTGATCATGATGCCGATCTGACGCCGAATTTCTCGACTAAGCCGGCAGAGATCGCGCGCAATTTCGTGGGTCAGCAGGTATTCCGGCGGTATGCGACGGCGATATAAATTACCGAGTCTTTTAATTTGGTTCGCTTTCAGGCCGGTGGTATTTCCGTAGAGTTTTTTCAAATCAGCCTCTGGCCATTGCTTCTTCCGAGGCCAGGTTTTCAAAGCGGGTATAGGAATTCAGAAATGACAGCAAGACATCTCCCGTGGGGCCGTTGCGTTGTTTGGACAGCAGAATTTCGGCTGTCCCCCGGTTGGGATTGTCTTCTTCTTTGTTGTACACTTCGTCGCGGTAGATGAAGGCAACGACGTCCGCATCTTGTTCCAGTGCCCCGGATTCTCTCAGGTCCGACAGGCGGGGCCTTTTATCGGTGCGCTGCTCCAGCATTCGGTTGAGCTGCGACAACGCCATCACCGGCAGATCCAGCTCTTTGGCGAGGGCTTTCAGGCCACGGGATATTTCGGAAATTTCCAGGTCCCGGCGTTCGGCGCTTGCGCGTCCCTGCATCAGCTGCAAATAGTCGATGATGATTAAACCGATATTTTTGTCCATTTTAAGGCGGCGGGCCTTGGCCCGAATTTCCATCGCCGACAGGCTTGGCGAATCGTCAATGTAGATGGGACATTCAGACAGGACCCCGGCGGCGTCGGTTAAGCGGTGCCAATCCTCCATGCTGAAAAAGCCGCCCCTCAAGCGGGATGAGTCAATGCGTGCCTCCGAACAAAGCATGCGCAGGGACAATTGCTCTTTGGACATTTCCAGCGAGAAAACGGCCACCGGGATATTGGCTTCCACGGCCGCATTGCGGGCTATATTCAGGGCCAGTGCGGTTTTTCCCATGCTGGGGCGAGCGGCCAGGATGATCAGATCCGAATTCTGCAGTCCGGATGTCATATTGTCCAGCTGGCTGTATCCGGTGGGAACCCCGGTAACCAGGCTGCGATTGCCCTGCTTTTCCTCCAGGGTTTCGATGTTGCCGAGAATAATCTTGCTCAGGGGGAAAAAAGACTGACGCGCTTTTTGCTCGGAAATTTCGAAAACCGAAGACTCCGCGAAATCGATAACGTCTTCGGCTTCGCCCCTTTCTTCAAAGCACCGTTTGACAATCGCGTTGGCTTTTTCGATGAGCCGCCTCAACGAGGCCTTGTCGTGGATGATTTTAGCATAGTGGCGGGCATTGACCGCCAGCGGCACCGTATCGACCAATTTCGCCAGATAACTGGCGCCGCCGATTTCATCCAGCTGCCCTTTTTCTTTTAGCTTGTTGGCCAGGGTGACCAGGTCGACCGGCTCGGCCTTGTCGAACAGATCGGTTATGGCCTCGTAAATCTTCTGGTGGGCGGTCCGGTAAAAATCCTCCGATCCCAGGGTTTCGATAACATCAAGCAGGGCATCGTTGTCGATGAGGATGGCACTGATGACGGATTGCTCCGCTTCGATATTCTGCGGCGGCAGTCCATAGGGTGCGGCATCACTGGTTTTTGACCTGGTGTGTTCTGGCATGGGTTCTCTGAGATTCAGTTGATAAGTTGATAAGCTCCTAAGCTGGTAAGCTCTTGAGCTCTTGAGCTGGTGAGCTCATAAGCTGGTGAGCTCATGAGCTGGTGAGCTCATAAGCTGGTGAGCTCATGAGCTGGTGAGCTCATAAGCTGGTGAGCTCATAAGCGGGTAAGTTCATTGGCAGGATTATCGCCAATCCTTTTAAGGCTTAACAGCTTACGAGCTTATGAGCTTATGAGCTATGAGCTATGAGCTATGAGCTCTTAGCCCTTAACAGCTTACGAGCTTATGAGCTTATGAGCTATGAGCTATGAGCTCTTAGCCCTTAACAGCTTATGAGCTTATGAGCTTATGAGCTATGAGCTAATTCCCTTACTCGGGTACGATTTCAATGGTGATCTCGGGTTCGACTTCCTTATAAACCCGAATCGGAATTTTATAGCTGCCCAAGGCCTTGAGCGGTTCCTTCAGCAGGATCATTCTTTTTTCCACCACAATATCCTGGCCGGCCAGGGCATCGATGATATCCCGGATGCCCACCGAACCATAGAGCCGGTCTTCTTCACTGACCTTGGCGGCAATCTGACACGCAACGCCTTCCAGTTTCGCTGCCATCTCCTCAGCCAACTTGCGCTCCTTGGCAATCTGGACTTCGAACTTGGCCCGTTCCTGTTCCATTTTGCGGTAATTTTGCGGTGTTGCCAAGACGGCCTTGTCCTGGGGCAGCAGGTAGTTGCGCGCGTAGCCATCGGCGACGCTGACTTCACTGCCGATAATTCCCAGTGAGTCGATTGTTTCTTTTAATATTACTTTCATTCTCATAACCTCCGTGTATTGATTGAATATTGTAAATTGAAGATTGAATATTTTCGGAATTCTAACTGATTTTAATTTTTAGATTCGCCATGAATTAGCACGATTTTTCACGAATGTGCCTATTGCTGCACCGGTTTTCGTAGATTTTCAAAATTCGTGTTCATTCGTGTTCATTCGTGTCCATTCGTGGCCGACGATCTTTAATCGACAGCATACATTAAATATTCATTATTCAATTTTCAATCTTCAATATGTTTACGTGGGTTTCCCCGATCTTCTAAAATTAACCCACATATCAAAAAAACCGAGGCCGATGACCGCCAGCAAAATTAAATGCTGCACGGCAATCAACGTGTACAGAAAAAATCGGATGAATCTGGGAAACCGCTTCTTGTCAAAATAAAACGCTACGATCGCTATTCCCTGAAAAAAGTAGACGGTCATCAGGATCAGCAGGCCGTTTTGGCCGATGATGTTGATGGCCTGACCCGGCAAAAATAATGCCAGTCCGCAGCCGATTACGGCCCACACCAAATATTCCGGCGCTTTCCACAAGTTCAGGGGGCCGAAATCCGGGTCGGCATGCAAGCGGCGTTTCAGCACCGGCCTGGCCAGAAGAATATTGGTCCAGGCAACAAACAGCGTTGACGCCGTGACCATGGCGGGAAGGATTTGAACAATAAGGGGCTGCAGCTCAGCCAGGAAACGATCGATCAAGTGGATGTTGTCTTCCGACATCCCCATGCTCTGGTACAATGCCATGGTGAGCTCCAGATTGCTGGTCACATAATCTGAAATAATGGCATAAATACCTTTACCGGATAAAATGCTGTAGACGACAAGCCCTACGATCCCGGTCGCCAAGACGGCGCCGGTGGTGTAAAGTATCGTTTTATCGATCGAATATTTTAATTCGATCAACTCGCCTAGCATGAACCCGATCAGCAGCAATTCAGCGAAAAACAACACATCGGCCGACATGTCGCCGATCACGATAAACAGAATCCCGCCTGCAATCGCAGGAACCAGGGCGCCGTTATTGCGCCCCAGTTTTAAGCGGTAGTAAAGAATCGGCAAAGGGATATACAGCGCTCCGAAAAACCCGATGATTGGAATAAACACCGATCCAAAAAATATCAGGCTTGTAATTAAAACGCCATTGACAATATCCTTTGCCATTGTTCTTTTCCTGATTAATCCACCCCGCAAATCAGGCCGGCCGCCTGACTGCCTGTCGTGAACTGAACATCAATGGTTGATTGCTGTTCCGGTGGATTAATTGATTGCTGCCGGTCCCAGGGCCGGGTCATCCCCTGATTGTCATACATCCGGGATCTCTGATTTAACGAAGATCGACCGTTCCGACATAGGGCAACAGTGCTATCGTGCGGGCCCGTTTGATCGCGTGGGTGAGCGTCCGCTGATGCTTGGCGCAACAACCTGACAATCGTCGGGGAATAATCTTGCCACGCTCGGTAATGAAATATCTCAGAGATTTAGGGTCCTTGTAATTAATTACAAGGCTTGTATCAGCACAGAACCGGCATACTTTCCGGCGATGGTATACTCTTCTCTTTCTCCTGGGTTTGTGGTCTCTTCTTTGGGATCGTGAAGGTGCAGCCATTTTTTATGCCTCCTCTTTCTTTTCCACTGGGGTCGTGGTCTCTTCAGGTTCGCTGGGAGCGGAGGCCGGCGCCTCTTCCTCGGACTGTGGCTCTGGCGCCACCGCTTCTGCCGGCGTTTCCTCGGTCGGTTCCTGAACAGATTCGGCAGGCTCTGCTTCTTCAGCCGTCGGCTGCGCTGCAGGTTCGGGTTCGGGTTCGGGTTCGCGCTGGCTTTCGGCCGCCGCTTTTTCTTCTTTGATTTTTTCCAGATCGGCATCCTTGTCGAGCACAACCGTCATATATTTGAGTGCCCGATCATCAATCCGGAAGAACCGCTCGATTTCATTGACCAGCGGTGCCAAACCGCAGTAATCGAATCTGACGTAAAAGCCGCGCGCTTTCTTTTTTATATCATAGGCCAGTTTTCTTTCACCCCAAACGTCCTCATCAACCATGTAACCGTCTTGCTGGGTCATCAATTCCCTGACCCGTTCAAGGACCGGCTCACGCTGCTCCTGAGAAATGTCGGGGTCAATGATTACAAATGTTTCGTACCTTCGCATGTATCCTCCTTTCGGCTATTATAGCCCTGGAATTTACCAGAGCAAGGATTGGATAGAATTAATAATTTTTACTGAATTAAAATCTATCTTAATATCATCTCTAAAAATGGACTGTCAATATCATTTTCCAAAAAGACGCTAAGGCACCGGCAGCAGGATATCAAGGTTTGAACCTGAACCGGAACATACGGAAATGATATTGCATCTTGTCTTCAGCTGGATCGAGTTAATAAAAAACGCTTTCCGGCAAATTTGCCCGAAAGCGTTTCTAAACTGGTGGGCCGTGAAGGAATCGAACCTTCAACCTACTGATTAAGAGTCAGGTGCTCTGCCTAGTTGAGCTAACGGCCCTGCAATCGTTTAGCGGTGACAACGGCGATAGGTACCAACTTTGTCATCCGATGTCAATCGGTTTTTTTGGTCCAAGGATTGAAACCGGAAATTGAGCTATTCCCTTTAAAGGTGCTGCACGACCAGAGCACTTCGTTTGAGGAGCGCTTCGCTGGAGGAGCGCTTCGCTTTATGAGCACTTCGTTTGAGGAGCGCTTCGCTGGAGGAGCGCTTCGCTTTATGAGCACTTCGTTTGAGGAGCGCTTCGCTGGAGGAGCGCTACGCTTTATGAGCACTTCGTTTGAGGAGCGCTGCGCTTTATGAGCACTTCGTTTGAGGCTTAAACGGTGTAAACCCTTTATTTCCCTTAAGGCCTGAAAGGCCGTTCCTCGAGTCCCGTAGGGACGCTCACCGAGCGAAGCGCTCCTCGAGTTCCGCAGGAACGCTCCTAAAGCGAAGCGCTCCTCCAGGCCCTCCGGGCCGCTCCTCAAGTTCCGCAGGAACGCTCCTAAAGCGAAGCGCTCCTCCAGGCCCTGCGGGCCGCTCCGTCACCGGCGCCAGGGTGGGCGTTCGCGCTTGCGCTTGGGTTTTCTGGTCCGCTTGCCGTCCTGTCGTCCGCCGGCAGAAGGTCCGCTACGCTTGCTTTTGGGAACCGTGGCCCCCCGGGGGTCATCCATGTCGATATGGTAGCTCCCGGCCGGTTTTCCGGCCGGGCGGGTTTCGGATGGGTCCGGCTTTTTCAATAGGGGCTTGTCTTTCGGCAACGGGGGGCCCGTAAAACATTGCGCCGGTATAAAATCAGCCAGAAACATATTCTCGCCGGCCTGAAAAAAAACGACTCCCTGATCCATCGATTTTTGCGTCTGGATTGTCAACATGACGGCTGATCGATCGATGCGTTTGCCAATTCGTTTTGCCATGTCGCGGCCTGATGATAAAATTACCTGCGGATGCCCGCCGGGCCGAATTCCTTTTTCGTGAACATGGGGATAGGCTTTTTGACGTACGCAGGTGTAAAGCAGTTTGGGCGGGTCCATGGCATAGCCGGGCCGGGGTAAATGATCTTTTATGGTCGACCGGATGGAATTATCCAATATTTCAAATGGATGATTCGGTACGCTGAGCATGATTTCGTCCAGGTGGGCACGGCGCACGTATCTAAATCCTTCTTCTTCACCAACGGCCTTCAGAAATTCCTTGATCTTGACGAATCCCTCCGGATCCGGTACCAGCCCGAATTCATCCGGCCGCCGGCTCAGGACATAGTCGAAAAATTTTGCCAGTTGTTTGGGTGTGCGTTGTTTGGACATAATAATGAGCGCTTCGATTTATGAGCACTTCGTTTGATGAGCGCTACGCTATAGGAGCACTTCGTTTGATGAGCGCTACGCTGGATGATCGCTTCGCTAGAGGAGCACTTCGTTTAAGGAGCGCTGCGCTGTAAGAGCGCTACGCTATATGAGCACTTCGTTTGAGGAGCGCTACGCTATATGAGCACTTCGTTTAAGGAGCGCTGCGCTTGAGGCATAAAAGGATTATGCCATCTTTGCCCTCAAGGCCTGCAAGGCCGCTCCTCAAGTCCCGCAGGGACGCTCTTCAAGCGAAGCGCTCCTCCAGGCCTTTTGGGCCGCTCCTCAAGTCCCGCAGGGACGCTCTTCAAGCGAAGCGCTCCTCCAGGCCCTCCGGGCCGCTCGGTCAAGCTTCGCTTGACCCGCCTTTTACTATCTGATACTTTGTCATCCGGCAAAAAATGTCAACCTGTTTTAAGACTATTTTAGGTTGATTCAAGGCTCCCGGTTAAGGTGCTTAAACGGTCTGTAACCATCCTATAACGGAATAATCGGGGCGGATATTTTGTTCCACCCACTGAATGTCAGCCAAGAACCGCCCACAATTGATGATGAAGTCCCGGAAGCCAATATTCAATAACCTTTGAACCCTGAACCTTGAACCGATCATCGTAAGCCAAAGAAAGGATCTGAATACTATGAATTTTAGCAAATCCCAATCATTGTATGAACGCGCCGTGCAAATTATTCCCGGCGGTGTCAACAGCCCGGTGCGGGCCTGCAAATCCGTGGGCGCGGATCCGCTTTTTATCGACCGCGCCGACGGTTGCATGATTTATGATGCCGACGGCAATGGCTACATTGACTACATCGGCTCCTGGGGGCCCATGATCCTGGGGCACCGGCATCCGGCAGTGGTGGAAGCCGTCAACGCCGTTCTGGGGAGGGGAACCAGTTTCGGCGCGCCGACCGATTTGGAGATCCAACTGGCCGAGATGGTGATCGACGCCGTCGCTTCGGTCGATGTCGTGCGCATGGTAAACTCCGGCACCGAGGCCACGATGAGCGCGATTCGCCTGGCCCGCGGCGTTACCGGGCGGGATCTGGTAATTAAATTTGACGGCTGCTATCACGGTCATGCCGACACGCTGCTGGTGGCTGCCGGTTCCGGGGTGGCTACCCTGGGCATCCCGGATAGCCCCGGCGTGCCGCAAGACGTCGCCAAACATACCCTGTCGCTGCCCTTTAACGATATTGACGCCGTCGAACAGGTGATGAATGAACAGGTCGATCAGGTAGCCTGTGTCATCATTGAACCTGTGGCCGGCAACATGGGGCTGGTGCCGCCGGCGGACGGTTACCTGGAAGCATTGCGGAAAATGACTGAACAGCATGGGGTGATTTTGATTTTCGATGAAGTCATGACCGGTTTCAGGGTGGCTTACGGCGGGGCCCAGACGCTTTACGGAATCACCCCGGATCTATCCTGTTTCGGCAAGGTCATCGGCGGGGGGCTGCCGGTGGGCGCCTATGGCGGCAAAAAAGAGATCATGTCGCAAATCGCGCCCCAGGGCTCGGTCTACCAGGCCGGCACGCTTTCCGGCAACCCGATTGCCATGAGCGCGGGAATCGCCACCCTTGAACAGCTAAAAAAAGAAGGGGTCTATGAATCCCTGGCTGCAAAATCAGAGCGTTTGGCTGCCGGACTGGCCGAGGCCTCCCAAAAGGCAGGCATCGCGACCCGGGTCGATCATGTGGGATCGATGCTGGGGATGTTTTTCAACGACCGGGATGTGACGAATTTTGAAAAGGCTAAAACCTGTGACCTCGAGCGCTTCAGCGCATTTTACCAGGGGATGCGGCGAGCGGGTATTTATATTGCACCCTCGCAATTTGAAGTCCTTTTCCTTTCAGCCGCCCACACTGATGAGGACATCGATGCCACCATCAGTGCTGCGCAACAGGTCCTTGAGCGCCTGAACCCATAAGCGGCATGAATTCTCCACCGAATCAAGCCGGTGCCCCCGCTGGGGGGACACCGGTTTTTTATTTTTTTGCTAAAATTCAGAACTCTTGATCTCTGGTGAATAACCTGTTGATTTTACTTGACAGGAGCATAAATATAGCGTAAATTGGAGTGCAACAGATTAGGAGGTATTTGTTGTGCTACAAACCTATATTCCATTTCTT
>Ga0209786_1000654_pt1 | contig 11071 bp, 11 predicted proteins | sample WorMetilvaeELBA2_FD_187405 | JGI IMG/M metagenome (GOLD analysis project Ga0209786, IMG submission 187405) | Marine gutless worms symbiont microbial communities from Max Planck institute for Marine Microbiology, Germany - Olavius ilvae ELBA.2... ...
GCCTGCTCTAATAAAGCTTGTAGGGACTCAAACTGCTCTCGGCTTATATCACTTGGGTAGGAATGTCTCATCGCTCTTCCTTTGTGTCAAAATCACTTTGATACAAAGATCGTAAACAGGTTCTTAGGTCCGGTGACGCCCCTTGTCGAACATCACACAAAGACACGAAGCCACGAAGGGATGGGGGGATGAAGCAGAACGACAGCATAATTCTTGGTGGCTTGGTGGCTTGGTGGCTTGGTGGCTTGGTGGCTTGGTGGCTTGGTGGCTTGGTGGCTTGGTGGCTTGGTGTGAGAAAAAATGCAGCGACGAGGTACTTGGGAAATGGAGCGCTGTCGTCGATGCCAATGGCTTTAATCAAGTCGATGTATGACTTGTTTTTGAACCGTCACCGAGTGTCCCACCGTTGTCGAGTTTGCAGTGATGCCTGGCCCGCTGCCAAAGCGCCCCGATCCCCTCATGCAGACTAATCTATTGCACCCATCCAGCCTGTCAAGGATGGTTTTGTTATTCCTCTACCCACGCAATCCGTAAGAGCACCTTTTTATCACACCCCCTGAGTCCCATGACCGACCCACAAAATAATCATGATGCCTACGATAGCCCCTGGAAAGGGGTGCTCGAACATGCCTTTCCCGAATTCATGGCCTTCTATTTCCCCGATGCGTACACCCAAATCGACTGGGCACAAGGCCATGAATTCAGGAATACCGAACTACGCCAGGTGGTGCGTGACGCCGAACTCGGCAAGCGCTTTGCCGATGCTGGTACCCCGCTTCCCCTTATTTTGCGTCCTCAGCGAGGCGAGAAGTGGCCAGATGCGAGGCGCGCGAGCACAGGAATAGCGAGTTCTATTTCAAGCTCGCGCAACAACGCAGCTGGCTGCTTCTCGCCGCGCCCGGAGGGAGCCTCCCAAACGCGCCCAGGCGGCGTTACAGCGCTTGGCAATAGAGACCCTATTCCCTGCGCGCGGTGCCTTGCCTGGGCGCGTTTGGAGGGGCTCTGAGATCGTAAAATCAGGTGAAATGGGGTACTAGCGTTGAGCGATTAGCCATTCAAAGGGGGATGCAACAAGGCCGGGAGCAAGGCCGGCTAGAAGGAAAGGTCGAAGGGAAGATCGAAGGCAAAACCGAAGAAGCGGCGACAATCCTGGAACGCCTCCTTATCAAGCGCTTCGGCCCTCTCGACGAAGCAACTCGCGTGCGCCTCGATACGGCTACTCTGGAACAACTCGATCGCTGGACCGACCGCATTCTGGACGCCTCCACGGTCGATGCCGTGTTCGAGGAGCATTAATGAGTTTCCTTCAACATGGACATGATTCTGGGTATCACTATTTTAGACAGCCTCTTAGGGGGTGTTCTCAATCAGCACATTGAAATCCTATCGAAGGATAGCAACGGGTAGGAGCCGGCAACCCGGCCGTCATTCCGGCTGGGATGCCGGAATCCGGACGCCATGGATGGCAAGTCGGCGAGAAAACCGAAGCCACTCAGGAACCGGCAAGACCTGATCTTGGTTCCCGGCGAGGAGTTGGCTCAATTGAGAACGCCCCCTAGCTGGGCTGCGTCGCTGAGCGAATGTCGGAGAGGACCCCGTCCCACAGGCGGATGCGCGCACGAATCGCCTGGCGGGCACTCTCCAAGGCCCTGGTATGGCGGTCGCGGTCGTCTCCGACCATCCGTTTGAGAATGTTCATCGCGGCCGGTCCGTGTTGCTCACTATCCAGCTCGATGTGCCGTTCCAGGTAGTAGACCATACCGGGTGCTTCCTCGGCAGGGATGCCCCAGGTCGCAAGCAGCGTCCGGAACATCTTGGGGATAGAGTCCTCTCTACCGAACAGGAAGTTGCCGGCTACCTCTTCCCGGCTGCCCTGCTGTGCCAACCTGAGATTCGAATGCACGAACTCGCGGGCGTAGCGGGGCACGCGCGCCGCCTCAAAGGACTCGTCGATCCCGCCTCCCTGCTTCAGATGGCGCAAAAAGGTGTCGAACATCCGGGTCGGCGCACCGACCTCCCGCATCCCTTTCAAGTAGAGGGTCAAATGGCTGGCCGGGCTACCGTCGCGATCGACATCGGATTCCTCGTTGAGGACGATGTCGTTGATCAACCGCGCCGAGGCCTCGTCTTCCGGGGGAATCCATGGGATCCGGACGCACGTCAGGAAGTTTTGCAGGCACAATGATTTGGCGTTGTCCGGTGGTTGGCTCTCAGGGCAACCGAATGATAAATAGATATAAAGCAATTGGTCAGGTAATTTGAACCGCTTAAGACACAGAGCCCGCAGAGAACACCGATCGTTTTCGACCAAGCCGCTGTTGGATTGCCGGTCGATGCGGATTGCCCGCTGCGTTCCGAGCGCAGAAACCGTCTTTCTCAGCACCTCCTCTGCGTCCTCAGCGTCTCTGTGGTTCATTGCCAAGGCGATGTTTCACCAGTGATTATTATTCGCTAGCCCTGGGTTGGCTCTCAAGGGGGATGCCAAAACCTGCGGGGGAAGTTACCATACCGGGATTATGGGATCACCTGGGAGCCGACCGTATCTCATGCACGCAGCCGATCTACTGAGCCATCGCGCCTTGCTGACGCCGGAGCGGGAGGCGTTGGTGGAGCTGGCGACCGGGCATCGCTACAGCTTCGCCGATCTCAATGCCCGCGCCAATCGCCTCGCCCATTTTCTACGCGACCGCCTCGGGGTGGAAAAGGGGGACCGGGTATCGATCCTGGCCCACAATAGTGTCGTCTACTGTGATCTGTTCTATGCCGTGGGCAAGATCGGGGCCGTGTTGGCGCCCTTGAACTGGCGGTTGGCGGCGCGCGAGCTGGCCTATATCGTCAACGACAGTCGGCCCAAGGCGCTGTTGTGCGGGCCCGAATTCGCCGCTACCCTGGCATCGCTGCGGGCCCAGGTGGACCTGGGTACCTGCGTCGCGCTGGAAGGCGCCGCTATCGACGGGGCCTTGGACTATGATGCGGGTCTGGCCGCGGCACCGGAGACGGAACCGACGCGGCCGCCGGAGCTGGATGCCGAGGACCCCTACTGCCTCCTCTACACCTCCGGCACCACCGGCCAGCCGGAGGGGGCAATGATCCCGCACCGCCAGGTGCTCTTCAATTGCATCAACACCGTAGTCAGCTGGGGGCTTTCGGAACAAGACATCTCGCCGGTGTTCGTCCCCCTGTTTCATGCCGGTGGTCTGTTCGCCTTCCTGACGCCCTTGTTCTACCTCGGCGGCAAGATCATCCTGGCCCGTAGCCTGGAGGTGGAAGAATCCTTGCGGGTCATCGAGGAGGAGGGCTGCACCGTCATCCTGGGGGTGCCGACCATCTTTCAAATGTGGATGAAATCGCCGCGGTTCGCGGCGGCGGATTTCAGCCGGGTGCGTTGGTTCGTCAGCGGCGGGGCGCCCTGTCCCGAGGCCATCATGCAGGTCTGGCGGAAACAAAAGGGGGTGGTGTTTCGCCAGGGCTACGGGCTCACGGAGGTGGGTCCCAATTGCTTCAGTATGACGGACGCGGAATCCGTGCCCAAGAGCGGATCGGTGGGAAAGCCGATCTTTCACAGCGCGATGCGTATCGTCGACGAGTCCGGCAAGGAGCAGCCCGTAGGCGCGGTGGGGGAACTCCTGATCCGCGGTCCTCATGTCTGCTCGGGCTATTGGCAGAACCCGGAGGCCAGTACCAAGGCGATCCGGGACGGCTGGTTTCACACCGGGGATATGGCGCGGCGTGACGCAGACGGTTTCTATTCCATCGTCGGCCGCTTCAAGGACATGATCATCAGCGGCGGCGAGAACATCTATGCCGCCGAGGTCGAGGCCGCCGTCCTGGAGCACCCGGAGGTCGCGGAGGCGGCGCTCATCGGCGCGCCCGATGAAAAGTTCGGAGAGGTGGGCTTGATCGTCGTCGTGGCGCGGGAGGGTACGACGCCCACCGCGGAATCCATCCTCGGGACCTGCGCGGACCACCTGGCGCGCTACAAGATCCCCAAACGTGTGGTCTTCGCCGATGCCCTGCCCTATTCGCCCTACGGCAAGATACAGAAGGCGGAGCTCAGGCGACGCTATTTGGGTAGTGGTTAAATTTAAAGTGGCATGGTTGTGCGATGTATGGTTGTACGATGTAATGATTCGAACCCCCACTGTTTTTGTCATCCCCGGCACCTAATCCATGGTACTTGGGATTCCGGCACTCCCTGCCGGAACGACGCGGTCGGGCCGGCAGACTCCACCACTTAAAATTTAGCCACTACCGCTATTTGAATTCACAGGAGGGCTGAGGTTCTACCTCGGTAAACGACCGACTTGTCGATTCCAACATCTGTTCCAACTCTGGCCGGCGTCGTCGCGCAGACGATCACCACCTCCCGGATCACGACCCGGGTCATGTTCACCGGCCCCGAGACCGGGACCCCGGTCCTGTTCCTGCACGGCAATGTCACCTCCGCCACCTGGTGGGAGGAGGTGATGCTGAGTCTGCCCGAGACCTATCGGGGTATCGCGCCGGACCAGCGCGGTTTCGGCGCGGCGGACCCGAACCGGAAGATCGACGCGACCCGGGGCATGGGCGATCTGGTGGACGATGTCTTGGCCTTGCTCGACCATTTGGGGCTGGCGCAGGCTCACCTGGTGGGAAATTCCATGGGGGGCTCGGTGGCTTGGCGACTACTGATGGGGGCGAGCGAACGCCTCTCGACGGTGACCCTGGTCAATCCGGGCTCTCCCTATGGTTTCGGTGGCACCAAAGACGTGGACGGCACCCCCTGCCGGGAGGATTTCGCCGGTTCCGGCGGCGGCTTGGCGAATCCCGAGTTTCTGCGTCTGGTCGAGGCCGGTGACACCGGCCTTGACAATGCATTTTCTCCGCGCGCCGTGCTGCGGATGCTGGTCTACAAGCCACCCTTCATCCCGGCCCGCGAAGACGATCTGGTGGCGGCCACCCTCCGGACCCACATCGGACCCGAGGATCTGCCGGGAGATAGTGTCGAATCCCCGAACTGGCCGTTCAAGGCACCCGGTCGTCGGGGTATGGCGAATGCCGCATCGCCCAAGTATGCCGGTGACCTGGAGGGCCTGTACAGGATCGAGCCGAAGCCGCCGGTGCTGTGGGTCCGCGGCAGCCACGACCTGGCGGTCTCCGATGTGGCGGCCTCCTGTCCGGGGGCGCTCGGGGCCGCGGGACAGATTCCCGGCTGGCCGGGGGCCGAGGTCTTTCCGCCTCAGCCCATGCTGGGCCAGACCCGAGCCGTGTTGGAACGTTATCGGACCGCCGGCGGTGTCTATGAGGAGGTGGTAATCCAAGACACTGGCCACGTCCCCTTCATCGAGAAACTACCCGAGTTCAATCGGATCTTTCATCCCCACTTAGCGGTTCCTGGGATGTAAGGCAGTTGGGTGTGTCATTTCATGACTGCAAAAGACATCATCAGCCGCGATGCGCTAAAGCGGCTCACCACCGATCTGGCACGCTACCTCCTCGGCATCAACGGCAAAGCCGTCGAGCTCCTGGAGACCCAGCATCAGCGGATCGAAGACCGCCGAGCAGATCTGGTCGCCCGCATGCGCGCAACCGACGGCGAAGAGTTCTTGTTGCACATCGAGGTCGCCAACAACAACACCCGGGATATGCCACTACGGATGCTGCGTTACTATACGGACATCCGCCTTGCCGGCCATGACGGACCGATCCGCCAGTTCCTGATCTACATCGGGACCAATCCCCTGACCATGCCGGCGGGCTTCGACGAGCCGGGGCTGCTCGGTGACTATCGCTATCGCCTGATCGACATGCATCAAATCGACTGTGCCGGCCTGCTGGCCCAGGACAACCCCGATGCCTTGGTGCTGGCCGTGCTGTGTGACTTCGGCGACCGCAAGCCCCAGGAAGTCGTCACCTATATCGTGCACCGCTTGCGGGAGCTGCTGGGTGCCAACCAGCGGGGTTTCCGCGACTACATAACCATGCTGGAGATTCTCTCGGAGAATCGGAATCTGCAAGCACAAGTTAAGGAGGCCGAACACATGCTGACCGAAATTGACGTTGAACGTTTGCCGTCTTTCGCCATCGGCTTCGAACGTGGTGAGGAAAAAGGTAAGGCGCAGGTTGTGCATCGTCTGTTGAGCCGATTCGGTGTGGCGGAGGTTTCCGAGTTGCTTGGTCTGGCACCGGAGGACGTGGAACGCCTTGCAGCGGCGGGAGGCGACGAGGATCCGATGCACGACAGGCATTGATGGAGGCTGACACGGGCGAAGGGGCGGGGGTACCCTGCCATGATCGTGAACAGTCCGGAATCCATAAAGAGCCTTTTTCAAGACACCCTGCAGGCAATCCCGTCTGACAAACAAGGTAAAAACGGTTATGAAAAAATACGGTTTTGTCGCCTCCGGCGGCGGTTACAGAAGTTTTTATACGGAAGGGGCGTTGGTCTGGTTACGGCAGAATGGGGTCTCGGTATCCCATATCGCCTCCACCAGTTCGGGGAACAATATCGCCCTGGATTACCTCCTCTGGGATCAGGAGCAAGAGGAGCTGCCGCCGATCCTCACCCAGACCATGCGCTTGAGCGTGGGAGACATCTTTCATGTCTTCAAGAACTTTCTGGGGCTGCGGCCTTCTCTGCTCCCCAACGGCTCCCACCTGTTCACCGTCGACAAGGACAGCTGCCGCAATTCCCTGACCCTGGACCAACCCGCAAGACAGGAGATCCTGAGCAGAAACCTGGCGGCCGTGAGCTGGGATATCTTCGCCACCAATCTGACGCGACGTGAGGGGAGATCTTTCCGGATCAACGACATCCTGTCCGCGATCAATCCGGGTACGCTGGACCGCTTCATGGACGTGTTTCTGGCCGGCATCACCACCATCCCTTATTTCAAGGCGATCGAGATCGAGGGCGATTTCTACCTGGAAGGCGGATACCTGGACAACACCCCCTTGAGGACCATGTTCGAAGACCCGGAAGTGGAGGAGATCATCGCCGTCGACTTTACCGACTATGATTACCACGACGCGCTCGAGAAGCTGTATGCGACCCAGGTATTCACCCTGCCGTTGAACAGCATCGACATGTATCTCCTGGTGAGCGACATCCAATTGAGCCTACCCAACATCAAGATCTTCGCGGAGGCCAATCGCATCAACCGCATTCTCGAAGCAGTCGGCAAGACCTCCCTCGAGCTCGACGGGAAGACCTACTACCGCAAGCCGCTCCATGTGTTGAGTCCCAAGAATCTGGAGAGCATGACCATCTCCTTGAAGGACAGTACGATCCAGAGGAAGTACTTCGAGCTCGGGAAAAACGACATGGCGAAATTATCGGTCGACTGTTTGACCTAGATCGGTGAGCCGTTGATTCGGCAAGCGTTCGCGCTCAAAAGCCAGTACCTACAACGCAATGCCATTAAGTTGGGCGTTACCGGTCGGCAAAAAAGAGGAGAAACTACGAATCACGCGAATCAACGCGAATGTCCTCATGGGTACAAACAATCCGATTCGCGTGATTTGTCGTTTGTGCTGAATGTTGTTTCCAAATTTTGTACGCAGGTGTACTAGTACCCCATTTCGGCTGATGTTGCGAATGCATAGGGGAGATGTTCGCATCAAGCTCAAGCGATTCCATCCGCAATATCAAGAGAAATGAGGTACTAGGGGCTGTTGACATAATCGTCGTGCCGACCGCTAATAGGACAGGATTTCCAGGATTAACAGGATTATTTTTTGAATAATCAACTATAACATCCTGTTAATCCTGTTAATCCTGTTAATCCTGTTAATCCTGTTAATCCTGTTAATCCTGTTAATCCTGTTAATCCTGTTAATCCTGTTAATCCTGTTAATCCTGTTAATCCTGTACCATTAGGAGACAAGCCCGGAGGTTAGGGTTTACTCCTTTATTAAATGTCAACACGCCCTAGCTTGCCGATCAGCCGCCAGGGAAGTTGGTCCGAGAAGCAATTTGTCAATCGAAGCACAACCGACACCTGCTCACCTTGCCCCTGGAGACGAACCGGCAACGCCTAGTGTTTTGCCGCGGGTCAGAGTCGGTGTGAGTGCCTGCCTCTTGGGTCAAGGGGTACGCTTTGACGGCGGGCACAAGCGTGACGACTTACTTACCGGGTCGCTCGCCGATTTCCTGGAGTTGGTGCCTGTGTGTCCCGAGGTGGGCAGCGGGATGGGTATCCCACGTCCGCCGATTCGACTGGTCGGGGATCCGGAACGACCGCGCGCCCTCGGCGTGGACGACGCCACCCTGGACGTAACGGAGCGGCTCCTTTCCTTCGCCCGGCGGTGTGTCTCCTGCCTCGGAGACATCAGCGGTTACATACTGAAGCAGAACTCGCCAAGCTGCGGCATGGCGGGGGTAAAGGTCTATGCTCCCGAAGGTACGATCGTCGACCGCACGGGCATCGGCCTCTTCGCCCGCGTCCTGATGAAGACCAAGCCACGGCTGCCGGTAGTGGATGAGACCTGGTTGCAGGACCCGGTACTGCGCGAAGATTTTTTCACCCGGGTTTTGGCGTACCACAGCCTGAATTTTTCAGGGTATCCCTGTGATGGCCTTGCGGCGTGCGCGCCCGGCACCGGCACCCGCGAATCTACCCGGTAAGGGTCTTGATATAAGCGGGACGCGGTATCAGTTGTTTTTTGCGCCCTGATCGATCCAGGCCTTTACCCGATCGATCTCGGCCTGGCTAGGCATTTTGTCGCCGTCATGGGGCATGCGCAACGACGGATCTGCCCGTCCCTCCACGAGCATGACCAGCGCGCTGGTGAAGCTGTCTCCCGGCTTGATGACAGGGCCATGGGTGGTCCCCTTCATGAGGCCTTCGTAGTCGTCCATGCGCAGACCGCTGGCTTCACTCCCTTTGCCGCCCTCGCCGTGGCAGCGCATGCAGTAAGTGTCGAGGAAGGGTCTTACGTCGGTACTGTAGCTGGCCGATTGCTCTCCGCAGCCCAGCAAGGTCACGGCGGGAGACAGCAGAACGAGGGTGCGCGCAAGCTTATTCATCTCGTTACCCCGATGGAACCTATGGTTTTCTTGTGCCAAGTTTCAACCACTCCGTCCGTCATGTCAACGCGGGTCGTGTCGGTATCGGCCCAAAACGGTTTGTCCCCCGCAGATGTGGGGGAACACGCTGCCGGTAGCCGGCGACATTGACAGTTCGAGAGGAAAGCACAAGACTGGGATCAAGACCCCGCAAGATTGGATTAGCGTTATGACTCACCCTACCCGCAACGAAACCACTGTCCGCGAGCTGATTCGTCAGGAGCTTCCCGACCTGGTACGGGAAGACGGGAAAATCCGCAACCTGGTCATCGAGGTTGGCCGGGAACGGTTTGCCGATCGCGATCTCACCCATGATCGACCCACGGGCCCGCGAGGCAGGTGAGCAGCTGGGGATGGAACTCTATGCCGATTCCGTGGATGTACCGACGCAATAAAGCCACATCGATACCGCCTTTGCCTGCGTCGTTGCGAGGGTAGTGGATAAATGACAAGTGGGGATGCGGTTCGCCAAGGGGTGTCGAAATGACCCGGCGGCTTGCTTTTTTCTCACACCAAGCCACAAAGCCACAAAGAATTCTCGCGCTGTTTGCAGCGCTAACCGGCAACAGACCGTCTTTCCTCTCCGGCTTCGATACGAGGCGTTTACCGCGGTCGTTCTGCTCCATCCTCCCATCCCTTCGTGGCTTTGTGGCTTCATGTGATGGCGAGTGGATCCGGTTCCAGTGGGAGCCTGGCCGATCGGCGCCAGCAGTGGAGATTCGGTCCCTAACCACTTTGAAACTTACCACTATCGTTGCGAGAATCCGCTCGCCGGCGACCGGTGACTGAAGGTGGGTTGCAACATGAGCAGAGTAAATACATTCGTCGAGACGCCGCTGGGGTCCATCGGAATTCTGGTGGAAGATGGCGTCCTCCGCGGATTGGATCTGGAGCCGGACCGGACAACCGCGGCAAGCGGCGCACCGCCGGCCATGGTCCGGGAGCAGCTGCTGGCCTATTTCGAGGACGGAGGCTACGCCTTCGGGTTGCCCTTGAACCTGCATGGAACGGCCTTTCAGATCCGGGTTTGGGAGGCGTTGCGGGGGATCCCCCCCGGTCGTACGGTCACTTACGGCGAGCTGGCACGGCAGCTCGGGACCGGCGCGCGCGCCATCGGGGGGGCCTGCCGCGCCAACCCGTGTCCCATTGTCGTGCCCTGTCATCGCATCGTTGCCGGCAAGGGCCTCGGTGGCTTTGCCGGTGATGCCAGCGGTCGTAAGCTCGCGGTCAAGCGGTGGCTGCTACGGCATGAGGGGGCATTGCCCTGAGGACGCAGAGGAGACGCTAAGGAACGGTTCACCACAAGTTATCCATCTTCTTAGGTCTGGTGACGCCCCTTGTCGAACATCACACCAAGACACGAAGCCACGAAGGGATGGGGGGATGAAGGAGAACGCCAGCATAATTCTTCGTGGCTTGGTGGCTTGGTGTGAGAAAAAATGCAGCGACGAGGTACTTGGGAAATGGATCTCCGTCGTCGATGCCAATGGCTTTAATCAAGTCGATGTATTAAAAGAAGGTTTCTGCGCTCGGAACGCAACGAGCAATCCGCATCGACCGGCAATCCGACAGCGGCTTGGTCGAAAACGATCGGTGTCCTCTATGTGCTCTGTGTGCTCTGTGTCTTAAGCGGTTCAAATTACCTAACCAATTGCTTTATATCTATTTATTGTCCCAACACGTTAGTAAAAACTATGCACTTTAGTGCAAGACTTTTAGTATACTCTCATTCATGAGGTCTTACAGAAAATCATCGCATACGGTACATGACTTAAGGGTGCACCTTGTCTGGATCACCAAGTACAGATATAAGGTACTGACAAAGGAAGTGGGTTTGCGCACACGTGAGCTCATCAGACAAGTATGTGATCAAAATGGTATCCATATTATCAGAGGTTGGGTGAGTAAGGAGCATGTTCACCTCTATGTAAGCTATCCTCCAAAGCTTAGTGTTAGCGAGATGGTTCGTTTTTTGAAAGGACGTTCGTCGCGCAAACACCAAGAAGAGTTTCCGCAATTAGGGAA
>Ga0209786_1000656_pt1 | contig 11061 bp, 9 predicted proteins | sample WorMetilvaeELBA2_FD_187405 | JGI IMG/M metagenome (GOLD analysis project Ga0209786, IMG submission 187405) | Marine gutless worms symbiont microbial communities from Max Planck institute for Marine Microbiology, Germany - Olavius ilvae ELBA.2... ...
ATGATATAAAATGTTGTCATAATAGGCCTCCTCTATGTTTTTGAGGCCATTGTACCGTAGACCTGTGACAGATACGGTCACAGATGAATCAATTATTTTTATCACTTGGGCTTTCTATATAACCATAATCTAAAATTCTATTCAACCAGTCAACTAATCAACGAGGTCTGCAGTTTGAGAAAATACCATGGAAAAGGAGAATGCTGTGCAGCAAAAACTGGATCGTCCTTTGGATGGAATTCGTATTGTTGAATACGGGGTGTTTCACGCCGGTCCCGGGGCAAATGCCATCCTGGGTGATCTGGGGGCGGAGGTTATCAAAATAGAGACGGCTTCCGGTGATCCGGAACGGTATTGGACCACTGTGGCCGGATTCGACCTGTCCCTTAAAAATGATGAAAGTATAATTTTCGAAGCCTCCAATCGCAATAAAATGGGTTTTTGTTTGGATATCCAAAAGAAAAAGGGCCGGGAGATATTCGAACAATTAATCCAAGAGGCTGATGTTTTTCTTACGAATTTACGGGCCAGTACCAAGACAAAACTCGCCATCGACTATGAAACCCTGTCTGAAATCAATCCTAAAATCATCTATGCCGGAGTATCCGGATACGGCTGCCGGGGATCCATGCGCGATCTGGGCGCCTTTGATCCGCTCGGGCAGGCGCGCTCCGGCTTGATGTTCGTTACCGGCACCCCGGAGCCGGCCATGATTCATCTCGGCATCCTGGACCAGGCAACGGCCATCACGGTAAGCCATGCCATCATAACCGCCCTGCTGTTCCGGGAGCGCAAAGGTGTCGGGCAAGAGGTGCATGTCTCATTGTACAGCACCGCCCTGTGGCTGCAGTATTTCAATTTGTTGGTGACCAGCGTGCTGTCGATAAACCCATGCCGGGCGGCAGACCGAACCCAGCACTCGCCCTTGCGCAATCGGTTTTGCTGTCGGGATGGGAAGTGGATTCTGGGAACCCACCATCCTGAAGAAAAGTACTGGGCCGCGTTTTGCCAGGCCACGGGTCAAAGCGGGTTATTGGAAGATCCGCGATATACCGGCGAATCAGGCGGACCCCTTAACTTTGTCGAGTTGAACAGGATTTTCGATGAGGTGTTCTCCACACGTTCACGCGATGAATGGATGGAGTTACTTCAGGCTCACGGGCTGATGTTCTGCTCGGTGCAGCAAATCGGGGAAGTTATCGACGATCCCCAGGCCCTGGAAAACAATTATCTCGTGCCGTTTACGCATCCGGTTCAGGGCACAGTTGCGATACCCGGTTATCCGGTTGAGTTCAGCAAATGCCAGGCCGGTACCCGCAGCGCGGCGCCCGAGCTTGGTGAACACACCGATCTGATCCTGCAAAACCTGGGTTACTCCGGGCCAGATATAGAAGAACTTAAAAAAGGCGGGATAGTTCGTTAATAGTTTTTGCGGACCACAAATCTTCAATCTTAAATTTTCAGTCTTCAATGCCGCCTTGACCGGGTTGGGATTCTATAAATCCCTGATTTCCCCCGTATAGGGTAAATTTACGGTTCGATTATATCAATGGAGGTTCAGATGGAAGCACACAAGATAAACGGAATTGGTTTCACCGCTGCAAAATGGCCGCTCGACCCGGAACGAGCAACCCTGGTGTTCATTCATGGATCAGGCGGAACGGGTGCGTTCTGGCGGGCCCAGGTCGAGGGACTGGCGCATACGGCCAACACGATTGCAGTTGACCTGCCCGGTCACGGCGCCAGCGACGGCGGTGCATTGGACCAAATTGAAGATCTTGCCCAGGCAGTAGCTCGTTTGGTGAGCAACATCGAAGCGCCGCAGCCGATTCCGTGTGGTTTAAGCCTGGGCGGCGCTATTGCGCAGCAGCTTCTGCTGGATTTTCCGGAAATTTTCAGGGCCGGCATCCTGATCAGCACCGGTTCAAGGCTCAGGGTCGCACCGGAGATTTTCGATGCCATCGAGAAGGACATTAATGGGTATTTGAAAATGATGGCTAAATTTGCCGTTTCCAATTCCACCGATCCGGGTCAGGTAAAGCGCTTTCAGGAAGATACGGCAAACTGCCGACCCGAAGTTTTACTGGCGGATTTTCGAGCCTGCGATCGTTTTGACGTGATGGAGCAGGTTGCGTCGATCACGGCTCCCGTTCTTGTCGTATCTGCCGAAGATGATCAGGTCACGCCGCCGAAGTACGGTGATTTCTTAGAAAAGACACTTCCCAATGCAAGCCGGGCCCACATCCACAAGGCCGGGCACATCGTGCCGCTGGAGCAACCCGAGCAGGTCAACCAGGCGATCAAAGCGTTTATAGAAGGGCTGGAGCTCTAGACCTGGTATGGTGAAAATTGTTAATTTTCATAAAGGCTTTCCTCATATTTAGATTTTGGATTTCGGGTTTTAGATTTAAGGAATGCTGCCTGTCGTGAACTTCTGTGTCGAACGGTCCATTTTTTTGATAATGACTACTATTCATCTATGCTCGAGACCGATGGCATGGAAATCATTTCAATCGCGGACCGGAAATGGTCGCATTATATCAGCGGGGCGGCCGCTTTGATGAACCGTTACCCGGATATCTATGAAAACGCCCGCAAACAGGTTCAGAAAGAAAACCTCGATTGTTACTACCTCCAGTGATGTGCTCAAAAAATTGGGGCGGAAAAATTTTAAATCAAGCGATTGTGGGTTCAGATGCAGAAGATAGGTAACTAAACGACTATTGGATGTTAAACCATATTGTTCAGTTCATATTCAGATAAGAGTGTGGCGGCATGAATACTAGTCAGCAAATTAAAACCTGAGATGATATATGTTTTGAATATCTTCACCTTAAATTCTAAATATGATTACATATACATAGCAGGTACATGAAACTCTGCCTTCTGAGCAGCAATAATAGATATCACAACTTTTATCAGCCCTTAAAACTTCAAGCTGAGTTGGAGTAATGTGTAACTTTGATCGACTAAATTTGTTACAGATATCGATCATAGTTGCATTTTTTTACAGCTTTTATATAACAGAGGAAGCAACCAGATGTTGTGGTTGGTCTGATGAACCAACAAACTGTGATTGAGACTATGCAGGTTCCCTGGTCACCAGTATGTCAGGTTGATAAAGAATTGAATCATAATACCATTAAATACATTAAGATATCAATGATCGCATTAATTGCACTAGATGACGGGGTATAATGGATAGTTATTTAAAAATGATGAAACATATGGCCGATCTGTATCGACAATATGAAACAGAAATGACTGATATTGCAACCGAAACGGCAGATTTTGCTTCGTTTATTGAAGATCTGGACGAATCACGATTTCATCAGATGATGACCGGCATCCCTAAATTGTTCAATAGTGCCATAGATCCTCTTTTTAGGTATAAATTCGAGTTAAAGGATTTGAAGCGGCTCACAGAGGTTGACAGCCGATGGGTTCAAGTTTTGGAAGTCACAACCGACATGCCGCCTTATATGGATCTGACCGACCCAGCACATGAAAAACAGGCTTTTAATACCGCGGAATTGCTGTTGGACCTTTACCCGAAAGAGGATGAACTGAGGTCGTTTGATACACATATAACCACCGGACAACTGAAACATCCTGTCATTCTCCATTTAGCTTCAAAACTTGCTCTTTCAAAGATGTCTCTAAGATCATTATCGGCTCCAATTTTCAGCAGTTTTGTAGTGGCTATGTACAAAGAACACAACCGAATTCGCACTCAGGCAGAGCATTCTGCGGGAGAAGATTTTTTACGACGAAAAGTGTCACAATTGAAATGGCTGTTCGAAGGAGAGATTGACAAAAAATGGGAGTTCGTTTTTGTTGATGATGGTTGTCCAGAAAAAAGTGGTGAAATTGCGGAAAAAATTATACAGCAAGAGGGTTACGACAATGTAAGCGTGCTGTACCTTGCTGATGCTATAGCAAAGGGTTTACCCATAGCAAAAGGCCTTACCTCTACAGATGACAGCCAAAAGGGAGGTGCCATTCAATACGGTATGTGGTCGGTCATTAAAGAACAGCATGACAATGTCCGTCATATCGTTATTTACACAGATTCTGACTTATCAACAAATATTGCCCAAGCAGGTTTGTTGTTGTCGCAGCTTGAAAACAAAAATAGGATGTGCGCTATTGGAACCCGCTATGATACGGGTGGCGTGTATTGCACTCCAGCAGGCGCACAGGGACTGACCAACTACGATTACAATATGATTGTATTCCGTCATTTTATTCGAACCAAGCTTTTGCCACAGATAGGAGAAGTTGTCGACACCCAATGTGGATTCAAGGCATTCAAAGCAGAGGTGCTAAAACAGGTGCTAGAAATGATGACTGACAAGCGTTTCTCATTTGATATCGAGTTACTGTTGCTGACAGCACTTTGCTGCAGCCGGGGAGGAAATGTCGTGGGAAAAGCGCCGATAGTCTGGATAGAAAGCAATGAGGAGTCAAATTTCTACATCGCACAAGTAGAAGACAGGAATCAATAAATTAAACCATATTTACGTGGAAAACTTATGAACTCAAACCTTAAAATTCAAATGGGTGTTTATTGTTGATTGCCAGTATATGGAAATGAAGTCGAGTGAAATGAAGCCCAAGATATTGTGTTCGTCGGCATGCTGCCTGCGTACCGATTATTATACCAAAACAACAAATATCACCTAATTACGCATTTAGTGACTAACAAACATTGAAAGAAATTTGTGATATTTGCTGATTCTAACCGTAATTTGAGCTCCTACGAAATTAAATGTAGCTTGCCAATATATGAAATTTTCAATTATTTCAGATAATAAAGTGATATCGCCACCCTTGCTATATCCTGAACCGGAATTACCCAGAGATACCGGGCCGAATCACTGTGACGTATATGTATTACCCAAGCCCGGCCTGGGCAAACCGTGAGCCGGGCCCAATGTTCGGGAATCGGTCAAAGCATCATCTGGGGCCGATACCCATCCTGAACCCCAGATCTCTTCTTCGCACTCAAGTTCCTCCTAATCCAACCGATATATCAATCGATGGGCTCGAACCTGAGCTGATCACTGATACACCACAACGATATTAAGCCAGATTGGAGATACAGAGAATGATGTTTGAATTGCCTCGGTACGAATTCAGATATTTTGATAATACAGATTGGAAAGAGATCTCCGAAATCGAACTCATGGATGGCTTATACAAAACCTATCACAAGATTACCCCGGCAATCAAGGAGATGATAATGGGAAGGGAGGTAGAAACACCTGATGGTGTTTACCGGCTAAAAAACAAAAGGAAGCTACCCATTCCCGGGTAAAATATTAAGGTTCGCTCCATACTAATACCTTGACCCAAGGTGACCCCACCGGGCGATTGATTCTCGCATTTCACGATGTTCATGCTCTTCGGCCCTGATCCATGCCTCCATTGCACCGGAAAGCGCCATGACCAGAATTATCCAAGTCGGCCGGGTAATCCCGGTAAAAACAAAGGGGTCTTCATTCTTGACATCAAGTGGAGAATGAAGACGAGACCCCTTTGTTTTTCCAATATTACATCAAATTTACCGGGATAATCATAAGAATCTTCCATACTTCTGCGAACCCAATGCCATGGTCCGCTCGACATTCACAACCAAAGGGCCGTCCGTGGCCAGACGGATGGAGGCATGCTGTCCTTTTTTGATTTCTATTTCGCGTTCACCATCCAGCGCCAATATGCAGGGATTGAAGATGATATCCACAGATTCACCGGGTGCCATCAGCTGCACGGTTTCCACCGACACGGTTTCGACAACCCCGGGGGCGATGGGCGCCGTCACCGGCTGTCCGTTGCTGCCTAATTTCAAATGCATGCTGCAGGGATCGGCTGCGGCGATGGGGCGCAGCATCCCGCCGATGGAGGAAAAGCCGATGGTTGCCGGGCTGCAGCGGTTTAAAAAAAATTGTCTGATTTTATCCATTTTCCACACGGCCCGGGAGCCGATAAACATATCGTCACATACCACGGCATCGACAAGGGCCGTATCAATGGGCTGCCCTGCAACCAGAACTTCAAGCCGGGTGGAAATAAACGTTCCCTGTTTGCGGGAGACTTTGCCGGTGGCGATCAGCCCGGCGGCAAGCCCGGCAATCGTGCCTTCTATCATGTAAGGGAACACGTTGTTGGTTCCCGTTGAGACCGGAAGAATGGGAACCCGGCAGGTGCCCTTGGCCACGACGCGATTGGTACCATCACCGCCAAGTGTGACAATGCAGCCGGCACCGCATTCCATCAGCATCTCGGCAGCCTGTCTGGAGTCTCTTTGATCTGCCTTGGTTTTAAAGACCAACGCTGAGATATCCATACCGGTTTTCAAGCTATCGAGGGCCCGGTCGACGATGCCGTAATAGTCGGGCATGTAGCTGATCTGCTTCACGCCGGCGGCCTCCAGGCCGAGCAGAATCCGCCGCACGATCCTGACCTTTTCCTGATTATTAAAAATACTGCCGTAAGCAACCAGCCTGCGAATATCCGTGCCGGAAGCTGGATTGGCGATAATGCCGACCAGTGACATACGTCCGACCTTTCCTCTTTTTGCGGGTCCAATGGGGGCCAAGATCAGCGGGTGCCTTTGCCGGGCCATAGCGGGTTAAGACATATCGCAGCTACCGGAGGCAAGCCCTGACAGTTAGGGATCTATCTGACATTTTTTCAATAGGTATCAGGTGCCGGTGTTCAGGTTTTGGATTTGTGCCCTTTGGTTCCTCTCTCCAGACACCCGAAACCTGATCTTCAACTTCCGGTGATAAGCTATTAATGACTGCCAATTACGAACAGTTGTGATTTGCACCCATCCGTCGCTACTAGGCCATTGCTTTTTTAACTGCATCAATTATCTGCTGCTCGCTTGGTATGAACGCCTGCTCCAAGGGCGGTGAAAAAGGAACCGGGCAATAAGGCGCCCCCACGCGTAAAATCGGCGCATCCAGGTAGTCAAAGGCTCTTTCAGCCACCAGGGCGGCAATTTCAGCCCCCGATCCGGCAAATTTAACTTCTTCATGCACGATCACCAGCCGGTGGGTCTTTTTAACGGATTCGATAATGCCCGCTTCGTCCAGCGGGTAGAGCGTGCGCGGGTCCACGACCTCGACACTAATTCCGTCGGCGGCAAGCTTTTCGGCCGCGCTTAACGCGGTATGAACCATGTTGGCCGTTGCCACGACCGTCACATCCTGCCCCTCGCGCTTGATATCGGCCTGGCCAAAGGAGATGGTGTAATCCCCTTCGGGAACCTCCCCTTCGACAGCGTAGAGCATTTTGTGCTCCAGAAAAACCACCGGATTGTCGTCGCGAATCGATTCGATCAAAAGCCCTTTGGCGTCATAGGGCGTGCTGGGCATGACCACTTTCAGCCCGGGCAAATGCATGAACAGTGCTTCCAGGCACTGGGAATGCTGGGCCGCCGCCCCGATCCCGGCGCCGCACGAGGTGCGCATAACCATGGGGATCTTGGCCTTGCCGCCGAACATATATTTCATCTTGCCGGCCTGATTATAGAGCTGGTCCAGGGCCACACCGATAAAGTCGACAAACATCAATTCAATCACCGGCCTGAGACCGACGGTTGCAGCGCCCACCGCTGTCCCGACGATCGCACTTTCGGTTATGGGGGTGTCCTTGACCCGCTTGTCGCCAAAGTGGTCCAGCAGCCCTGCCGTTACACCGAAAATCCCACCATAAACTCCGACATCCTCACCGGCAACATAAATATTGGGATCTCGCGTCATCTCAACCTTTAGGGCGTCGTTTAACGCTTGCGAAATATTCATAGTCGGCATTTTTCAATCCTCCTTTTAGGTTTTCGTTTTTATACCGATGTTGTACCGCTGAAGGGTTAGGTGTATACATCTTCCGTGAGTTTGGAAACGTCGGGGTACGGGCTGTCTTCGGCAAATTGTTCGGCGTCGGCCAGTTCTTTTTGAAGGGTACTGGTGATCTCTTCAATCTTGCTGTCTGTCAGCAATTCCATCTCCAGCAGCTTTTTTTCCAACCGCGGAATCGGATCTTTTTCCTTCCACTCTTCAAGCTCCGCATCATCGCGATAATCACAGGGGTCGCCTTCAAAATGCCCCCGGTGACGATAGGTTTTGCATTCAACCAGCGACGGTCCTTTGCCCTGACGGGCCCGGCCGATGGCTTCGGCAGCCGCTTCATGGACCGCCATGACATCGTTGCCGTCCACCACAACGCCGGGCATATCGTATCCCGCTGCTCGGTCGGCCACATTGGGAACGCACATGGAGTTGAGTGTACAGGAGGAGATGCCGTACATGTTGTTTTCATTGACGAACACCACCGGCAGCTTCCAGCAAGTGGCCAAGTTCATGGCCTCATGAGTGGTTCCCTGATTGGAGGCGCCGTCACCGAAAAAGCAGACGGCGACGCTGTCAGTTTCCAGATACTGGCAGGCCAGCCCGGCCCCGGCGGCCAAGGGCGGTCCGCCGCCCACAATACCGTTGGCACCCATAATGCCAAGGTCAAGATCGGCGATGTGCATGGAGCCGCCCTTGCCTTTGCAGTAGCCGGTTTTTTTGCCGAGCAGTTCAGCCATCATCTGCTTGATGTCGCCGCCTTTGGCAATGAGATGGCCGTGGCCACGGTGAGTGCTGGTGATATAATCCTTATCGGTCAGACTCGCGCAAACGCCGGTGGCAACACCTTCTTCGCCGACATAAAGATGAACGAAGCCCGGAATTTTGCCGGCTGCAAACAGTTCGGCGACCCGCAGTTCAAAGGATCGAATTTTGCTCATGGTGACATACATCTGAATGAGTTGTTCGTTAGTCAGGTCCATGGCCTTCCTCCTTTTTTAGTAAGGTTGACAAAAGAAGCTTCTCAAAATACCAACAATTTTTCTGCCCCGGGCTATCCCTCCTTTCACAAAAAACGGGTTTATTTCGTTCGGGTGAAAACCGTCACTGCCGCGTTGGCCACGACGATCTGATCACAGTTGGGGGCGAAATTGGGCACGCAAAGCCCCTTGGCGGTCATCCCCCCTGCCACGGCGCGGGCGGCTTTTTGTCCGATGGGAACCGTGGCCATGACCTGCTCCAGATCCACCTGATCCGGTTTCGGGCAGGCCACCAAAATATCCACTTCGATGGCTTTCAGATCCTCGATCCCCAGAATTTCCACCAATCCGCACAGACAGCTTCTGGAAACAGCGTCTTTGACTGCCCTGCAAGCCTTTATGAAAATAAACAATTAACGCTCCCACGGTTTGGACTTATCATCTCTTTGGCCCGATATGAACTTCTTACCAGCGGGCCGGAAGCCACGGCTGTAAAGCCCATGCCGCGGGCGGCTTCGGCCCACATCTCGAATTCCTGCGGCCTGACATAGCGCGCCACCGGCACATGATCTTTGGACGGTGGCAAATACTGTCCCAGGGTGAGCAGTCGACAGCCGGCATGTTTTAAATCGAGCAGGAGTTTTTTGATCTCGTTTTCGGTTTCGCCAAGACCGAGCATCAGCCCCGATTTGGTCATCAGCCCCCGGCTTGCGGCGTATGACAATAGGCCCAATGAGCGCTGGTAGTCGGCCTGCGGGCGAACCCCGGCATACAGGCGCGGCACGGTTTCAAGGTTATGATTGAACACCTCGGGCCGGGCGGCACAAATCGTGTCCAGGGCCGGGATGGACCCGTTAAAATCCGGCACCAATACTTCCACAGACACGTCGGGACATCGGCGGTGGATTTGCTGGATGGTCCCGGCAAAATGAACGGCGCCGCCGTCGGGCAAATCATCCCGGGTCACCGAGGTGACCACCGCATGGTTTAACCCCAGTTGCCGGACTGCGTGGGCAACCCGTTTGGGCTCCTCGACATCCGGAGCATGGGGTACGTCCTTGTCCACGGCACAAAATCGGCAGCGCCGGGTGCAGCGGGTCCCCAGGATCATGAATGTGGCGGTGCCCCGCTCAAAGCATTCTCCCTGATTGGGGCAGTGGGCGCTCTGACAAACGCTGGCCAACTGTAAACGCTGCAGTCGCTCGGTCATCCGTTCGACAGCCCTGCGGTCGGTTGCGGCTGTCACCAGCCATCGCGGACGCTCGCTGGCGCCGCCCTTTATTTGCTCACCCGCGGCAAAGGGGTGCCGGCTGCAAAAAACAGCTGCCAATCGCTTTTTCACATCCGATATATCCACAGCAGCGCCCATCGCATGATCCATGGAAGTGATTTTCTCACCCGGCTGGCCGCAGGGAACGATCAGGTCGAACCACCCGGGGTCGGTACACACGTTTAAGGCCATCCCATGGTAGGTGACCGATTTGCGCACCGCCAGCCCGACGCTGGCGATCTTGGCCCCGTTAACCCACACGCCCGGTTTTCCCTTTTTGAATTCAGCAACCAGCCCGTAGTTTTGCAGCACTTCGGCAACGGTATCGAGCAATCGTTTCAAAAAAGCATGCAGATCGTTGTCGTCGACTTTGACGATGGGATAAACCACCAGTTGCCCGGGACCATGAAACGTAGCCCGGCCGCCCCGGTCAACCCGGTGCAGGCCAACGCCCTTTTGATTCAAGGCTTTTGTTGCGATGCGCAGATCTTTGAGGCTTCCGCTGCGGCCGATGGTTACCACCGCTGGATGCTCTACCAGCACCAGGCGGTCCGGACTGCGGCCTTTTATCCGATCGGCAACCATTTGATGCTGACGAGCAAGGGCCCGGCCGTAGTCAAGCAGTCCCCAATCGATGATTTGAATCTGCGGCATATTGCGATTTCTCATTACGGTAAAAGCTTGGGGCGATGAAGATTCACCTTTACCTCATGTCCATAGATTTAACTTTTTTTATCGTATTTTTTCTTCGAATTTGGTTTCAGGTTTCAGGTGTCGGGTGTCAGGAAAGTTAACGCAACAGCATATCCTGAACACTGAAACCTTGTATGAAACTGGTACCATTACGAGAGATAGATGCTGGGCAGGTGAGCGAGCCCGAAGGGTGAAGCTCGCTCGCCTGCCCAACTCTATAACTCGGGCGGTCACTGTAAATTTTTTGGGTAGCCAGAGATAT
>Ga0209786_1000661_pt1 | contig 11004 bp, 9 predicted proteins | sample WorMetilvaeELBA2_FD_187405 | JGI IMG/M metagenome (GOLD analysis project Ga0209786, IMG submission 187405) | Marine gutless worms symbiont microbial communities from Max Planck institute for Marine Microbiology, Germany - Olavius ilvae ELBA.2... ...
TTGATTCCAGTGACGAAAGTATTTATTCACCACCTGCCATTTTGGAAAATCACGGGGTAGCATTCGCCATTGGCAGCCACTTTTCAATACATACAAAATAGCGCAAAAAACATCATATAAATCAACTACTCGTGGCTTGGTCTTCTTCCTGGCCTGCTCTAATAAAGCTTGTAGGGACTCAAACTGATCTCAGCTTATATCACTTGGGTAGGAATGTCTCATCGCTCTTTCTTTGTGTCAAAATCACTTTGATACAAAGATCGTAAACAGGTTCTTAGACAGGCGCCTGACCGTGAAGAATCCCGTTTTCCTGTCTCTCCTGTTTGCCGTCGGCCTGTTATGGAGCGGTCTGTCTCAAGCGGGCATACCGGCCACGCCGGTGATGACGCTCTACCAGTTCAACGGCAAGCGCGACCTGCCCTATTACGAGATCGAGTCGTTTCGCGAGCGGGGGCCGTCCTCACCGGCGGGGACCTTGGCCCAGGGGACCTCGCTCATCCCCTGTTTGGTGATCCGCGACGGTCAGGCCCTGACCGACCGGAAGGGGTACCCCTTATGTGGGATTCCGGATCCTCGTGGACCCCCGCCAGGCCACACCGGCCGCGACGGACAAGTTCAAGCGTGCCTCTGCCCGGCGCAAGTCGCTGCGCGTTGCCAACCATCACTGCGACGGTCGGGTCAGACATGTGATCAAGGTGCGGCAGCTGTATGCCCTGAACAAGGCGCCCTTCTTCGACCCTCCAGGCTCGGGGGACCGGCCGCCTAAAGGGGACCCAAAATGAGCTGGACGCAATCATTCGCACCTTTCACAACTCGTCCCACTGCGCCGCTGTCAACCGAAAACTCGTCGGACGCCGTCAGGCCCTGAACAGCGCCTGGGGCCGATTCATCGCCGCCAACCGGCGCACCTGGCCGGAGCAGACCATGGCCCGGGCCAAGCACCTGGATTACACCATGCGCACGGCCATCTACGAGGGGCACCTGGACCGGGGCTGCAACGCCTATGGTGCCTGCGAACGCAACATCATCGCCCTATCCATCCGCAACCGCGGCCGGGCCGGGTCATGCCTGAAGCGCCAGGGTTGCCGGTTTCCGGGGGATTACCAGGGGGTTTCCTCCAAGGTGTCCCAGTACAACATCTGGGACGAGTATCTGACCCAGATCTCCGGCCTGACCTCCTGTTTCCTGCGCTCGGACCTGGGCCGCGGCAAGAGTGCCGATTATTACACCAAAATTCGCGCCATCTACGAGCAGAACCTGGACGATGTCCGGCGCATCCTCTTCGGTAACGATCGGGACCTGCAGGCCATCTTTCGCAAGGCGTCCTTGAGTGATATCAAAGCGCTCCGCCACTACTATCACGCCCCGGCCATGGGCAAATGCTTTCCCAACTACAAGCGGGTCGAGTACATGTCGGGCGCGGTGGCGAGAAAAGGGACGGACTTCGCCCTGATCGCCAACACCCGGATCCAGGTCGGGAGCAAAGGCGAAAACGGCTATGGATTCCGGGAGTTTCTATTCGAAGAGGCGCCCAAGCAGGACCTGATCCGTATCCTCGACAACTATCCGGGCTTCGAGGTAGATGCCCGCAAGGTCTCGTTGAAATCCCCATCCGCCTGCCCCCCCTACGGGATCCCCCGCGGCTGTAACCATAGCCGCGTCGGCCGCTACCGCCGTACCCCACCCTGGCTCGAAGCCGGCAAGGCCCTGGGGCTCCAGTGCAAAATCCGTGATCGCGGAGCGAATTGCCGCGGCCGGGCAAGAACGAAAAGCGGGACAGGCTGAAGACATGGCCGACATCTTCATCAGCTACTCACAACAGGACCGCCACCGGGTCGAGCCCCTGGTGGATGCCCTGACCGCCGAGGGCTATCGAGTCTGGTGGGACCTGGAGATCCGCGCCGGCGAATCCTTCGACGAACTCATCGAGACCACTCTGAAAAAAGTGCGGTGCGTCATCACCCTTTGGTCGCGACACTCGGTCGCCTCCAAGTGGGTGCGCGCGGAGTCGGCCTGGGCGTATGACCACGGAAAATTCGTTTCCATCCGGATCGACGAAGGGATCGAATTGCCCCTGAAATTCTACAATAGAGTTGTACCCTTTGTAACATGCTTTAGAATCAGTATGTTACGAACATCGCGAGGCGTCTAAGTCTTTGTTTCCTGGTTAATGACTAAGGTACAACTCTAATGTCCATACCCGCAGCCTGGTAGGTTGGACAGGCGCTCGGGATACCACTACGTTTCAAGCTTTGCTGACGGATGTTGCCAAGATCGCTGGCCCACCCTCGTTACCACCCGATGCGCCTCCATCTTCGGGACCAGATAAAGATCCGTTTGCCCCTCTCACGGTCTTCCACGATATTCTCAAGGACGGCTCCCAGGGACCGTCGATGGTGGTTATCCCCGGCGGCAGCTTCCAAATGGGCTCCCCTGCCGACGAACCCGAGCGCTATGATGATGAGGGACCGACCCATCGGGTGACACTGCGTCCCTTCGCCATGGGCCGTACCCAGGTTACCTTCGATCAATTCGACCGCTTCGTTAAGGCCACGGGACGTGAGGAGCCGTACGATGCGGGTTGGGGACGGGGCAAGCGGCCGGTGATCAATGTCTCTTGGAAGGATGCCACGGCCTATGCAGCCTGGCTGAGTGATCAGACCGGCCAGAGCTACCGCCTGCCTACCGAGGCCGAGTGGGAGTATGCCGCCCGGGCCGGCACCTCGACCATCTTCTGGACCGGTGACTGTATCCATACCGATCAGGCCAACTACAGAGGCACCGACGACTACAACGGCTGCGGGGCCAAGACCGGGAGCTACCGGGGACGGACGGTCCCGGCCGCCAGTCTGCCGGCCAATCCCTGGGGGCTCCATGAGATCGCCGGCAATGTCTGGGAATGGACCCAGGATTGCTGGCACAAGGATTACCAAGACGCCCCGTCCGATGGCAGTGCCTGGGGTGAGGAGAGCGGCGGCGACTGTACCCGGCGCCTGGTTCGCGGCGGCGGTTGGGGCAGCACCCCGTGGAGGCTCCGCTCCGCCGACCGCAACTGGAGCAACGTGGTTGTTGCGAGCGGCATCCTGGGTTTCGCCTCGCCAGGGCGTTATGACCCTTTGTTCTCCGTACTTTGTCCCTTTGCCATCCGTAGGATGCGGTGAACGCGGTGGTTCTGAGCTTGCCGGCCGGTGCATACCTTTTCCGCGCGAACCGCATCTTTGGACAGGGGGCGTGCCCAACACTGCTTGCCCGCTGCTGGGGCTGGGTTCTGCTCTGGAGCTGTCAATAGACCGGATACCAGGTTAGTCCCAACCGTAGGCTGGGTTGAGGAACGAAACCCAGCGCTGCCGAGTGCCGGGTTCGTCCCTGAACCCAGCCTACACGCCGGATTGATTTTCCTATGCTCAATCCAGTCTGGACGATTCCGCGGCCAGCATAGTCGATGGGCACGCTTCGCGCTGTGCATCCTGCGGGCAGCCGCGGTTCGGAGACCTCGCGCAACGGCCACAGCCTTAAGCGGCTTGTCAGGCGCTCGCTTTGCCCATCCTACGAATCACGGTAGGGCAGGAATGGCTTGGAGCAAAAGGGAAGCGGCCTGGTCCGGGCGGAAGGGATGCAGCGCGGAGAAGTCTGCTTGCACGGAATCCAAAGGGTCTTGGATGTCGGCGTCCGTGGTCGGCACCGCGAGCAGATCCAGAATGACCCGCTTGTGTTGGGCGGTGACGTTGCCGGTCCACAGGGGCGTCTTGCCGTCGATGCGATAGCCGGTCGGCCACAGGCGCAGCACCAGCCGGCCGTTACCGGAATGTTGCTTGACCAGCGCCAGGGCCTCGTGGCGGCCCTGGTGGACATGGGGAATGACGGGAAGCTCTGCGAGGGGTAGGGAAGGGGACAGCAGCTTGATGGCCGTGCCCCAGCTCAGCCTAGGTCCCGGTTCCCAGCCCTGGTCGGCGAGCTGGCCGCGCAGGTCGACGAGCCGGCCGGCGTACTGGAGGTTCAGGGGATAGTGGCCGGCCTGGCGCAGGTCGTCCCGCATTCGCGGCAGGATACGCCAGACCCTGGTCCTCCAATCGGCCTCGGTGATGGCGGTGGCCGCTAGGGGTCGGTGGTGGAAGGCGGGCTCGGGACCCTGAGACAGGATGCTTCGGAGGCCGAAGGCGACGACAAATATTCCTAGGGCGACAGATCCGAGCCGATACCAGGCGGTCTCGCTCCCCCGGTGGCGGCGGTAGGCCAGTCCCAAGGCAGCGACCCAGGCCAGACCGAGGGTGAAGCTGCCCAGGACATCGGTGAGCCGGTGGGCGCCGAAGTAGAGCTGGGAGCTGCCCACCAGGGTGATGAGCATGCCGGCCCAGGCGTAGGGCAGCCACCGCCAGGTCGGGGTCATGCCGCCGGCGAGTACCACGGCGAAGAAGCCGTAGACCACGGTGGCCCTCAGGGTGTGGCCGCTGGGAAAGGCCCAAGACATGAGTCCGCCCGGCCCGAGTCCATTCGATCCCAAGTCGGGCCGCGGGATCTGGAGTAGGTACCCGAGCAGCGGCCCGGCGAGGACGGCGAAGGTCCCCGCGGCGAGCCAGTAGTTGGCGTAACGGTACTCGCCGCGTCGGTACAACCAGCCGCAGATTACCAGGACCAGGGGTAGGATGACGGCCAGATCCCCGAGACGGCCGAAGCCGGCCATCAAATGATTCGCCGTCGGGGTCCGGAGGCTGAGCGCGAGGTTCAGCACCGTCCGGTTCAGCGGCAGATCCGGCGCCCCGGCGATGGTGAAGCCGGTGACCAGGGCAAACAACAGCGTGGTCAGGAGCAGGACCCCGGCGAGCGCGCTGAGGGCCGCGGTATCCGGGTGTCCGGGATCGGCGAGGGCGCGGGCGATCTCGCCCATCCGCGGGTGAAACTCCGCCCGGCGCAGCAGGCCCTCGATCCAACCCCTGGCGCGGGGGCTGTAGCGCAGGAAGACCTGTCGTACCCCCCAGGCCACGGCCCAGGTTACGACCGCCAGGGCGAGCAGCAGCAGCACCAGATGGAAGGCGGCCTCCGCCGCCAGCTCCAGGGAGGCGCCGAAGACGATGCCCGGCAGCAGATAGGCGGGGGCCCAGGCGATGGCCGAGAGGATATTGGCGACCAGGAAGCGCCCCACCGGCATGCCCAGCATACCGGCGACCAGGGGGATGACCGCCCGGATGGGACCCACGAAGCGCCCGAAGGCGACACTTTTGCCGCCGTATTTCCGGAAGAAGCGGACCCCGCCGGCGAGGCTGTCCGGATAACGGGTGAAGGGCCAGAGGGTTGTCAGCCGTTCCCGATAGTGGCGCCCGAGCCAGTAGCTGAGTCCGTCCCCGACCACGGCGCCGGCGATCGCCCACAGGCACACGGGCCAAAAATCCAGGGCGCCGGCGGCGATAAGGGCCCCGGCGCCGACAATCATGATCGCGCCCGGCACCACGAGCCCGACGATGGCCAGGGATTCGGTCAGGGCCACCAGGAAGACGCCCAGATAGGCCCAGCCGGGGTTGGCCGCGACCCAGGTCAGCAGATCTCGGAGCAGCTCGGCCATGGGGTATTGGTCGGGGTCGGTCTGGCCCGCATTGCTTGATCTTTAGCCGCAAATGAACGCGAATAAACGCAAATCGGTCGCAAAATATCCCCATGGGCGCAAACCATCCGATTCGCGCAGATTCGCGTGATTCGTAGTTTGTACCTAACGCGCCATTGATGTCGCCGCGTTAGAAAAAGCTCTTTAGGATCAAGGCTACAACGCCGACGAATGTGGCACTCAATATCCATTTGAGGAGGCGGAACTCGCCATCCATACGCAACTCGAGTCGCTCGATGTCCTGCCTGGTTGCCAACTCCGCCTCACCGGAAGCCTCCTTGAATGCTTCGGCAACGGCTTCGGCCTGGGCCTCCGGTATGCCGGAGTCCTTGAGTCTGAAGGGTTCCTTATGGATTTCAGACTGCTGGAATCATAAGTGACGGTTCAAAAACAAGTCATACATCGACTTGATTGAAGCCGTTGACATCGACGACAACGCTTCATTTCCCAAGTACCTCGTCGATACGCTTATTCACACACAAAGCCACGAAGAACTATTCTATGTTTCCGTTGATAATCCGCGAGATACCGTCTTTCATCAGCACTTCGCCGAAGTTCAAGTCGATACGTTTGTTCTCACACCAAGCCACCAAGCCACGAAGAATTGTGATGTCGTTCTCCTTCATCCCCCCATCCCTTCGTGGCTTCGTGTCTTTGTGTGATATTTGACAAGGGGCGTCACCATCACGGACATGTTGCTGGGAATGGGCCTGACCGACACTGCCGGCAGAAAATTATCCCGACGGCACCGGCGAGTTGCCGCCCGCGGAAGAGACAGTATTGTGAAACTATGTCCGTAGACAAAATCCTTTGCGCCTTGGCGGTTCGAAAAGAAAGTCGATAATCTCGCGATATTCCGTTTCCACACCACAATGGCCCACGGAGAGACTTTTGCGACACCCTCCGAGGGGGAGAGAGGAATCTGTGCCGGCGTTCCTGACACCTTTGTTCGACCGACTCGGCCACGGGGTACCCCTGCGAAAAATCTCTGCGTCCTCAGCGTCTCTGCGGTTCAAAGGTGAGCCGATTGCGACGATTTGCGTTGATTCGCGTCCATTTGCGGAAAAAATGATTTCCATATTATCGGTACTGCTGTACTAGGGGCTGTTGACATTTATCTGAGCGAGGCCGATTGTGAGGTATTTTTCGTGCTGACAAGGCGCGGCGAGGAGGAATAGCCGGCCTATTTTGACGAGCCGCAACGCTGTCAGCGCGGAAAAGGGCCACAATCGGACCATGAACGATGAATGTCAACAGCCCCTAGGGCCCGGCGTTATCCCGCAACGACCGCGAAGGCCTCCTTCGCCGCCCGCAGGGTGGCGGCGATATCCTCTTCGCTATGGGCCGCGGAGAGGAAGCCCGCCTCGAAGGCGGAGGGGGCGAGGTAGACTCCCCGTTCCAGCATGGCGTGGAAGAAGGCGCGGAACTGGTCCTGGTTGCAGGCGGTGGCCCCCGCGAAGTCGGTCACCCGTTCCGCGGCGGTGAAGAAGAGGCCGAACATGGCCCCGACCCGGTTGGTGGTCAGGGGTACGCCGGCGGCTGCGGCCTGCGCCTCGAGCCCGGTCACCAGCTGCTCGGTCTTGGCCTCCAGATCCTGGTAAAAGCCTGGCTTGCTGACGAGCTCCAGGGTCTTGAGCCCGGCGGCCATGGCGATCGGGTTACCGGAGAGGGTACCGGCCTGATAGACGGGACCCAGGGGGGAGATTTTTTCCATGATGTCCCGGCGGCCGCCGAAGGCCCCTACCGGCAGGCCGCCGCCGATGACCTTGCCCAGGGTGGTGAGATCGGGGGTCACCCCGTAGCGTCCCTGGGCCCCGCCGAGCGCGACCCGGAACCCGGTCATGACTTCGTCGAAGATGAGCAATCCGCCGTAGCGGTCGCACAGCGCGCGCAGTCCCTCCAGGAATCCCGGTTCCGGGGGGATGCAGCCCATGTTGCCGGCCACGGGCTCGACGATGACGCAGGCGATCTCTGCTCCGATGCGGGCAAAGGTGGCCCGGACCTGATCCAGGTCGTTGTAATCGAGGGTTACCGTGAGCTCGGCCAGGGCCGCCGGTACGCCGGGCGAGCTGGGCTCGCCCAGGGTCAGGGCGCCGGAGCCCGCCTTGACCAGCAGGGAGTCGGAGTGACCGTGGTAGCAGCCTTCGAACTTCACCAGCTGGTCCCGACCGGTATGGCCGCGGGCCAGCCGGATGGCGCTCATGGTGGCCTCGGTGCCGGAGCTGACCATGCGTACCAGGTCCATGGCGGGTATCAGCGCGCAGAGCTGGTCCGCCATCCGGGTCTCCAGTTCCGTGGGGGCGCCGAAGGAGAGGCCCTGGCGCATGCGTTCAGTGACCGCTTCCAGGACCTGGGGGTGGGCATGGCCCAGGATCATGGGGCCCCAGGAGCCGACATAGTCCAGATAGCGATTGCCGTCCGCATCGAACAGGTAGGGGCCGGCGGCGCGCTCGCAGAAGAGCGGGTCGCCGCCGACGCCGCGGAAGGCCCGGACCGGGGAGTTGACGCCGCCGGGGATGTGGCGCTGGGCCGCGGCGAAGAGGTCATGGGATCGGGTCATGGGTCGCAATCTCTGGTGGTGTTGTAATTTTGTTGTCCCTGAGTATACATACTGAATCTCGGAATCAAATAAAGTTGAAACAGGTTGCGGTTTCGCCTGAACGCTCATCGCAATATGCCAATAGGACAGGATTAACAAGATTTTCAGGATGAACAGGATTATTTTTTGTGTGTTCCGAACTTTCGCCGCACGGTTACACTTTTTCCAAAATTGATCAGTAGTCCGATGTCGATTCCCGTTGCGACTAAGTAATTGACCAACTAAATCTCCGCCTCCTTCGGAGCCGTTTCGAGAGCTTTGAACTCACAGATGACGGAGTTCTCAACGATCATATCCGCGAAGTATTCCCCAACCGGCTCGCCACGGTACTTCACCTTCAATGGTGCCTGAGTACGAAATGCAATCTTGCGCGATCTAAGCTCGACAGCCATAGCATTCTCATAAACCTTCTCCGGAAAACTAGTACCCCATTTCGCCTTATTTTTCGCTCTCAGCGGGGCGAGAAGCGGCCAGATGCTAGGCGCGCGGGCGCAGGAATAGCCCATCTGGAGGGGCTCTGAGACTGAAAAATAAGGCGAAATGTGGTACTAGAGCCGAGCTCGTTATGCACCGCATAGGCCGCCCCGATGAGCTCCTCCGTCAGCTCCCGTCCAACAAGCTCCACAAAAGCCCCCGAATTCCGCTTTTCCCGGTAAGCACATTACCAACAGCAAAAAAATCCTGTTAATCCTGAAAATCCTGTACGATTGGACGCAAGCACGAACCACGAAGAATTGCTCAACCTGTCAGCGGTGATGTTGTAATTTTGTTGTCCCTGGGTATATACACCGAATCAAAGAGCACGTCGAAGGCGGCCGCCGCGGCGCGGATGTCGGAGTGGCCGAAGACGGCATCGACGGCGGCTAGCATATCCGCGCCGGCGGCGATTAGTAAACAACCACGCTCGGGAGTAATGCCGCCGATGGCAACCAGGGGAATCGCGAGGTGCCGGCGGGCCTGCCGCAGCAGCTCCGGCGTGGCCGGAACGGCCAGGGGCTTGGTGGCGGAGGGAAAGAAGCGCCCGAAGGCGACATAATCGGCGCCGATTGCCTGGGCGTGCAGCGCCCGTTGGAGCCGGTCGTAACAGGAGACGCCGATGATGGCCCCCGGTCCCAGGCGGCTTCTCGCCTCCCGCGGGTCGGGGTCGTCTCGGCCCAGGTGCACCCCGTCGGCGCCGATCCGGGCCGCCAGGTCCAGGTCGTCATTGATGATGAGCGGGACGGCGGCGGCGCGGCAGACCGCAAGCAGGGAGCGGGCCGTGCGCAAGCGTGCGGCCGCATCGCCGCCTTTGTCCCGGTATTGGATCAGCCGGGCACCGCCGGCGATGGCCTGTGCGACCTGGGTTGCCAGGGGTGGCTGGGTTGCCAGGAGCGGGGTGGTCCTCGGAGCCTGGTTCGGGTTCTGGGGGGTGATGGCGTAGAGCCCGTACAGCCGGCTCATTGCGGTGGTCCCGGATCGGCGAGGGCGAAGAGCCGATTGGGGGTCAGCTGGCAGCGGCCGGTGCGTAGGGCGCGGTTCAGGCTCTCCCAGGTGTAGGCCTGGGCCTCGGCGACGGCGTCCTCCAGGTCCAGGCCCCGGACGATGCGGGCCGCGACGGCGCTTGCCAGTGTGCAGCCGGAGCCATGGTAGGTGCCTTGGAGGCGCGGCCACGCCCACTCCCGGCGGCTACCATCGCGACCATAGAGTCGGTTGATCACCTCTTCGCCCGGGGCATGGGCGCCGGTGATCAGCACCCAGGGGCAACCGGTCCGGAGCAAGCGTCGGGCGCAGTCATCCGGCTCCTGGAAGTTGCTCAGGATCCGGGCCTCCGGGAGATTCGGTGTCAGCAGGGTGCAGCGTCCGAGTAGATGGTTGCGCAGCTGGTTGACCAGGGCGGCGTCCGCGACCCAGTGCCCGCCGCCGGAGGTGAGCACCGGGTCCAGGATCAGGGGTAGCCGCGGATACTCGGTGGTCAGGTCGTAGAGGACCCGGACCGCCCGCGCGCTGCCGAGCAGGCCGAGTTTGAGGGCGCCGACCCGGCTGTCGGCCAGCACCCGGCGGCACTGGTCCTCGATCATATGAGGTCGCTGGGGCCACAGCCGGACGACGCCGCAGGTGTCCTGATCGGTCAGGCAGCTGATAATACTGCAGGCATGGACCCCGCCCGCGCGCGCGGCCTCCGCGTCGGCCTGAATGCCCGCTCCACCGCTGGGGTCGTGTCCGCCTACGCAGAGTAGGACCGGCTCGAGGTCATCGGATGTCATCATCGAACCTACCGATCTTTCGGCGTCTGGTTGTCACCTCGGGGCAACCGAATGATAAATAGATATAAAGCAATTGGTTAGGTAATTTGAACCACTTAAGACACAGAGCGCGCGTAGGGCGTAGGGCGGGAAAGCGCAGCGCATCCCGCCTTTAGAAGCTGTCTGGTTAAAATGGATCGTAGCGAAAATGGTCCAAAATGAGGGCATTTTTTCGCGCTTTCGAGGCGAATAGCCGGCCTATTTAACGAGAAAGCGCGGAAACAGGGACCATTTTGGGACATTTGCAGCCGATGCCACTTTTAGCCAGACTGAGGTGGACCCCAACCGTTGGACAGTTAGGAACCGAAAATAAGTTAAGAACAGAGAGCAGTTCTTGAGAATCTTATTTCAGGTATACTACTCTTATATGATTTTTTCATTGAAGAAGCCCGTGTAAGCGTGTGAAAATTCTGTATCATGGGCGTCATGCTTGACTGTACGCTGTCAACCGAACAACTCGCCGAACTGCGTGTGGGGCACCGTTGCACGCGGGACAAACGCGAGGCTGATCGCATCAAGGCCGTCGT
>Ga0209786_1000669_pt1 | contig 10904 bp, 8 predicted proteins | sample WorMetilvaeELBA2_FD_187405 | JGI IMG/M metagenome (GOLD analysis project Ga0209786, IMG submission 187405) | Marine gutless worms symbiont microbial communities from Max Planck institute for Marine Microbiology, Germany - Olavius ilvae ELBA.2... ...
CGGCCACGGAGCAGAGCGAATCGTAGAGAATTACTCGCATTTTCGACCCATGTCGGTATAAGCCCGCAAGGAGTTCATCAACTACTCGTAAAACACGCCGAAAAACTGGATTTTTCAAGGTTCCCTCGTGGGGATACCTCAGGGACCAAGGCAGATTTTTCGCGCGCTCGAGGCGAATAGTTGGCCCTATTTAACGATCTCGAGCGGAACAGCTGACCGGTCTCCTCAATTCCGCAGTAGAACAGTCGTAAGTCGGACGGGCTCCTGACATCTGGCCGTCTCTCGCCGCGCTGAGAACGGAAAATAAGGTGAAATGGGGTACTAGTACCTCATTTCTCTTGATATTGCAGATGGAGTCGCTTGAGCTTGATGCGAACATCTCCCCTATGCATTTGCAACATCAGCCGAAATGGGGTACTAGAGCCGCGGGGCACGCTGTCAAGCAGCATGATGAAAATCGATAAAGGGAACTTGAAAACTCCCTGTTATGAGGGTTTGCAAGTACCCTATAAACCGGAAACAACAAAGTCAAAATACCACCGTAAAAAGTATACTACTTCCAGTTGGTCGTGCTTGATTTTTCTTTTTGCAACCCTTGGAAACCAGTAAGACCCAAGCATTGAGCCGGATGCCGGTGGGAGCACTCCGCGGTGTGGGTCCGAGAGTCGCGGAGCAGCTCGCCAAGGTCGGTGTCGCCTCGGTCCAGGACCTGTTGTTCCATTTGCCGCTGCGCTATCAGGACCGTACCCGGGTGGTGCCGATCGCCGACCTGAAACCCGGCGCCGAGGTCCTGGTGGAAGGAGAGATTAGGGATGTGGGCGTCGGTTATGGTCGCCGCCGTTCCCTCAAGGTCTGGCTTGCGGACGCATCGGGGCAGGCCGGGATCCTGTTGCGTTTCTTTCACTTCTCCGGCAAACAGGTCACCGCCCTGAAACCGGGGATCAGGTTGCGTTGCTTCGGTGAGGTCCGCCGCGGTCCTCAGTCTTTGGAGATGGTGCACCCGGAATACCGGTACTATGGCCGCGACGAACCGCCGCCCCTGGAAGATGCCCTTACCCCTGTCTATCCCACCACCGAGGGGTTGCAGCAATCCTCCTGGCGTTTACTCACGGATCAGGCGCTGGCGCTGCTGGATCAGGACGACGCCAGGCCGGAGGAATGGCTGCCGCGGGAGGTCCTGGAGCGATTCCGGTTTCCGACCCTGGCCGCGGCCCTGCGTCTGCTCCACCGACCACCGCCCTCGACCTCGTTGGCGGACTTGCGCGACCGTCGTCATCCCGCCCGGCACCGATTGGTGTTCGAAGAGCTGGTGGCCCACCAGCTCGGTCTGCGTCGCCTCAGATACCGGCAGCAGCGGATTCGGGCCCCGGTACTCAGCGGAGATCGGCATCTGCGCGCAAAACTGCTGGCAGGATTGCCCTTCGCGCTGACCGCCGCCCAGCGCCGGGTGACGGAGGAGATTGGGAGGGATCTGGAGCGTCCGTACCCCATGCTGCGCCTGCTGCAGGGGGATGTGGGCTCGGGCAAGACGGTGGTCGCGGCCTTGGCGTGCCTGCAGGCCGTGGAGTCCGGGCGCCAGGTCGCCCTGATGGCGCCCACCGAGCTCCTGTCCGAACAGCATCTGCGCAATCTGCGCGGCTGGTTGAAACCCCTGGGGCTGGATCCCCTGTGGCTGACCGGTCGCCACAAGGGGCGGGGGCGGGCGGAATTGGTGGCACGCATCGCGGGGGAGGGGACCCCGGTGACGGTGGGGACCCACGCCCTGTTCCAGGACGATGTCCATTTTCGGGACCTGGGACTGGTCATCGTCGACGAGCAACACCGGTTCGGTGTGCACCAGCGCATGAAGCTGAAGGAGAAAGGGGTCCGGGCGGCGCAGGCACCCCACCAGATCATCATGACCGCCACCCCCATCCCACGCTCTTTGGCCATGACGCTGTACGCCGACCTCGACCTCTCGGTGATCGACGAGTTACCGCCGGGCCGTACCCCGGTGACCACCGTTGCCGTCCCCGACGGTCGCCGTCGGGAGGTGATCGAGCGGGTGCGGGACGCCTGTACCCAGGGACGCCAGGCCTACTGGGTCTGCACCCTCATCGACGAGTCCGAAGCCCTGCAGTGCCGGGCCGCCGAGGATACCGCCGAGGCCCTCGCCGCGTCCCTGCCCGGACTGCGCGTGGGCCTGGTCCATGGTCGCTTGAAGGCCACCGAGCGCGAGCCCGTGATGGCGGGTTTTGCCGCCGGCAAGCTGGATCTGTTGGTGGCGACCACCGTGATCGAGGTCGGAGTGGACGTCCCCAACGCCAGTCTGATGATTATCGAGAATCCCGAGCGTCTCGGTCTCGCCCAGCTCCACCAACTCCGGGGCCGGGTCGGGCGCGGATCGGTCCGGAGCCATTGCGTGTTGCTCTACCATGCCCCTCTGTCACCCCAGGCGCGGGCGCGGTTGGCGATCCTGCGCGAGAGCAGCGACGGTTTCGAGATTGCCCGCAAGGATTTGAAGCTGCGTGGCCCTGGGGAGGTCCTGGGGACCCGGCAGACCGGGGACATGCAGTTTCGGATCGCCGATCCCGCCGGCGACGAGAGTCTGCTTCCCGTGGCCCAGCAGACCGCGGATCTCATCCTTGAACGACATCCGGGGCATGTGCGTCCACTCATTGAACGCTGGCTCCGGGGCCGGGTGGAGTACGGAAGGGTGTAGCAAGCCTGACTGCCGTACTAACGACTCATCATCAGCCGCATCAGGTCAGCCGCCTCGACCTCGCCACCATAGTTGAACGGCACGGGCAAGTAACCGCCGGCGAGCTTGAGGATACCCGAAATCCGGTAGTCCCATCGGCCGCCGGTAAGGGCCAATTCCGGCATCTTCCGGATGAGGTCAAACAGCTGGGTATTGACCTCGACGTCGACGACCTCTTCGCCGAACGCCGGGATCTGTCGGTCGAGATCGCCGCCGCCGTTGGCGATCTCGTGACCCTCCACCTCCAGCGCATAGGTCGCGCCCTTGACGGGTAAGATGCGATCGTTGGGGTTCTTGACCTTGAGGCTGACGATGAAGGTCTGCCGGTCCGGGGTGAACTCCCCGGGGCGAAACCCGGCCATGCTCACCTCGGGCGAGGCCCAGGGCTCGGTGAGCTGGGTGAACTGGGCGCAGCCGGAGAGTATGAGCAGCGATAACGACACGGGGAACAGGTAAGGACGAGCGCGCTGATACATGGTAAGAAGTCCATCGTCAGGGGTTGAATCCGGGACCAGGCTATTTAGATTATACGGGCCTTAGGCACGAATTTCTCGAATCCACATGAATTGATTCGCGAAGATTCGTGTGATTCGTAGTTTCCTTATGTCGGTCGACAACGAAGTTTATAGGCACTCGAACCGGATCGGCTCCAGGTCGGGAAACCGCAACCAGGGGATTCTGATACCCTATCCGATCATCGGGAACCGCAAGCCGCCGGGCCCCCGACCTACCATTCGAAAAATTTGGGATTTCCAATGCGTTTCCATCGAATCTTTGTGCTCTTGCTGGTGTCGCTCCTGGTGGTGGGTTGCAGCCGGGTCTCGATCTTCTATCGCACGGCGGATCTCTTCATCGAGAAGTACGCGGACGATTATCTCTCTCTGGACAGGAGCCAGTTGGCGGACTGGAAACCGACCCTCACCGAGGGCATGGCCCGCCATCGCCGGGAGGAGCTACCCCACCTGGCGGCCTTTTTCAGCAGCCTCCACGACGCGGCGCAGGCGGGCTTCAAGGCCGCCGGCACCGAGTGCCTGCTCGATGCCTTCGAGGGCCTCTACCGCCGTCACTTCCGCCTGGCCGCCGAGCTGGCCGCCCCCCTGCTGGTCTCCCTGAGTCCTCAGCAGATACGGGCGTTGGAGCGCAAATTCGCGGAAGACGCCTGGGACAAGGCGGACGAGAGCCCCGACCGGGTGCAGCGCCGCCTGCGCAAGCGCGCCGAGCGCTGGACCGAATCCGCCGCGTGGTGGATCGGTCCCCTGACCGGGGCCCAACGGCAGATCGTCCGCGAGACAACCAGGGCGATGCCGGATACCGCCGCCGACTGGGCGGCCTATCGTGGGGCCCGCCAGGCCGGACTGATCCGGCTGCTGGACCGCAAGGCCGGGGAACCCGAGATCCGCCGCTACCTGACCGATTGGTTGGCCGACCACCAGGATTTGCCGCCGCCGTTGCGCACGGCGAAACAGGCGATCCGGCGCCAGCTCGTCCGCCTCTTCATGCGCCTGGACGCCAGCCTCAGCCGCGCCCAACGGACCCATTTCAAGAAACGGCTCGCCAACCTCCGGGACGATTTTATGGGCCTTCAGAAAAACCCGCGCATGCCGCCTCTAGGTTGTGCAGGGGGTGGTGGGTGAGTTTTTAAGTAAGGGTAGTGGTTAAATTTAAAGTGGCATGGTGTGCGACCTGATGATTCGAACCTCCACTGTTTTTGCCATCCCTGGCCCTGGATTCCGGCACTCCCTGCCGGAATGACGAGAGAGGGGCTTTCTATGCCGACAGGAACATTCGGGTTACGTGTTTCCGGTTTTGGGCGCAGCGGTCGGATCTGACTTTTCTCCAAAATAGTACAGGATTTGCAGGATTAACAAGATATTTGTCTCTAAAATTCAAGCATCTTGTAAATCCTGAAAATCCTGTACTATTAAATCAATATGTTAGTTTTTAGACAGCCTACCACTTGAAAATTACCACTACTGTGCAAGGTAGCGCCCCTGACATGGCCAACCACCCCATTTCACAACCCACGGCCAAGACCTTCAGTGTCGTCGATCTGGTTGCCGCCGCCTTGGCGGGGCGCTTGCGGATCCCGGAATTCCAGCGGCCGCTGCGCTGGCAATGGCAGGACGTGAGCCGCCTGTTCGACAGCATCGTCAAGGGCTATCCGATCGGCAATCTGCTGCTGTGGACGCGCCCCGCACCGGAAGCGGAAGTCCGGCTGGGGGCGCTGCGCATCCAGGCCCAGGAGTTTCAAGACGGATTATGGGTGGTGGATGGACAGCAACGGCTCACCAGCCTGGCGAATGCCTTATCGGATGCCGGGGCGGAGGACGAACGCTTCGGGCTCGCCTATGATCTGAACCAGCAGCAATTCGTGCGCATGAGACAGCGGGAAGACAAAGGCTATACCGTGCCCTTGCCCGTACTCTTCGATCTGGAACACCTGATCCGCTGGTTCACCAAAGACTACCCGGAGGCCGGCGAAAAGCTCGACGCGGCCGCCCGCATCACCCGCGCCATCCGGGAATACCAGGTCCCCGCCTATCTGGTGGAGCAGCAAGACGAGGTGGTGCTGCGGGACATCTTCGACCGCATGAACAACTACGGCAAACGCCTGAGCCGGGCCGAGGTCTTTTCGGCACTGCATCCTGGCTATGGAGGGATCGCGAGCCATCGTTACCCTTTCAACGGATTGCGGACGCCATCCAGGATCAGCTCGGGTTCGGACTGCTCGACGATGACACAGTGGTGCGGGCGGTGTTGGCGCGGCGCGGCGGCAATGTAACCCGTGATATCCGCACCGAGTTCTCCGCCGAACGCACCCGCGAGCCGCGGGATTTCGAGGGCGAAACCCCGGACCAGGCCTACCGGGAGGGGGAACAGGCTCTCTACCGGGCGGTGAAATTTCTGCAGGAGGATGCGGGCGTCCCCCATTTCGCCTTCCTCCCTTATCGTTATCTGCTGGTGGTGCTGACCCGGTTCTTCGCCCACTTTCCGGAGCCGCACCCGCGCAACCGTATCCTCTTGGTTCGCTGGTTCTGGCGGGCGGCGATGATTGGGCCAGGCCCTAGTTGGACCAGTGCCATGCGGATGCTCGCGATTCGCATCATCGCTCGCGAGGAGTCAAAATCCATCCAACGGCTGCTGGAAACACCCATTGATGCCGTCTTGCGCCGTCCCAAGCTGACCGAGTTTCGCACCAATGCCGCCGGGGGCCGCATCATCCTGGCCGCCCTGTGGGGCCTGCAACCCCGCTCCTTGCTCACGGGGGACCCTTACCAAAGGGAAACGCTTGCCGAGGCCGTCCTGCCCGACGGCACCCTCAAGGGCGTGGCGCGTACGATATTCAAACGCGAACCCAAGGATTATGTAGCCGCGGCGGCGAATCGGATCTTCGTAGTAGACGAGGAATTACCGGAACCGGTGGACAGGCTCCTAGTTGCCCCGCCTCTGCACAGGGGGGGTGACGAGCAGGCCTTCCTGGTATCCCATGCCATGGACCCGGCATTGGTCGCCGCCCTGGCCCGGAACGACGAGATCGGCAAGATCGGATTCCTGAACCAACGCCAGGAAAAAATCGCCCACATCGTCGATGATTTCCTCTCACGCATGGCGGAGACAGACCACGAAGATACGCCCCCGCTGGATAGTCTCGACCTCGATGATCCCGACGACCCCGCGGAAGGACGTGATGACCGGCTCGCGTGAGCAACAGTTTCACGTCTATCTCTACGTCCGGATCATCGGCCGTCTCCAGCGGCGCGACAATCTGACCCGATTCGTATTCGAGCCCGATTACTGGGGCGATCCGGGACGCCCGGTGTTGGGTCTCCGCTTCGAGGAGGACCGCGAGGCACGCCACCGCGCCAACCTGCGCCTGCCGCCCTGGTTCTCCAATCTGCTGCTGGAGGGGCGGCTACGGGAATGGATCGCCCGAGCGGGCCACACGTCTATTGATCGGGAGATGGATCTGCTCGCCCAGGTCGGCCACGACCTACCCGGAGCGGTTCGCGTCCTCCCCGCGTCGGACCCTGTTCCCGTCGATATGTCTGGGGGAGAAGCATCCACACCCGTACCGGAAGATGGACCCACCTCCCTGTGGCGCTTTTCGCTGGCCGGGGTGGGACTCAAGCTCTCTCTGTTGGCCCAAGGCGATCGATTGGTCATTCCGGCCATGGGTGATGGAGGGGACTGGATCCTCAAGCTCCCTGACCCGGGTTTTCCGGATCTGGCCGATAACGAATGGGCGATGATGAGGCTCGCGGGGGCCGTGGGCATCGAGGTCCCCGCGGTCCGATTGGTCCGGCGCGAGCAAATAGAGGCCCTACCCGAGCGGGTTTGGGCCGGGACGGGCGATTATGCCTACGCGGTACGGCGGTTCGACCGGGACCCCCGGCGGCGGCCGATCCATATCGAGGACCTGGCGCAGGTGCGCGGCTTCTACCCGGATTGGAAGTACCGCGGGAGTTTCGAGACGGTGGGGGCATTGGTCTATCGGCAACATGACCGGGAGGCATTGCGCGAATTCACGCGACGTTTGACATTCAATCTCCTGATCGGAAACGGCGATGTCCATCTGAAGAACTGGTCCTTGATCTATCATGATCGACGCAACCCCACCCTCGCTCCTGCCTATGATCTGGTCGCGACCTTCGTCTATCGGCCGGATAGCGAAGGCCCGGAACCGATGGCGTTGCGTTTCGGGGGCTCGAAACGTTTCGAGGCGGTGCACCGCTCCGCGTTCGCCCGGCTGGACGAGCGGCTCGGGGCCAAGGCGGAGCTCGCCGCGGTCGCCGAAACAGTGGTGGCACGTGTGCGCGAGGAATGGCCGCGCGCGGCGGCGCTCCTCGCCGGCCAGCCCGAGCTGTGCGGAAAGATCGAGCGTTTCATGCAGGCACGTGCGGCCCATCTGCTGCGTTGATCTCCCTGGTACGGCAGTACCGAAATACCGATAACATGGGAATCATTTTTTTCCGCAAATGAACGCGAATCAACGCAAATCGATCGCATGAGCAAAGCGAATCGAGTCGACCAAGACACCTGGGGCGTCGATATCACACCGCTGGTGCCGGAGGTCTATGCCGACTACCGGCCCCTGGTGGCAGATGCCTTGGCCTTCTTTCTCCGGCATCTGTCTCCCCCCCGGCTGACCGCGATCCTGACCGAACAGCAGGCCCTGCCCGGTGACGCCGGGGTGTCTCAACGTTTGACGGCACTCTTGTTCCACTGTCCGACCCTGCACAAGCTGGGGCAGGTGGTCGCCCGCAACCGGAAGCTCGACCGGGAGCTGCGCAGCCGCCTGCAGACGCTCGAAACCATGCCGGGAACGACGTGCTGGGAGGCCGTAAAACAGGTTATCCGGCGCGAGCTGGGGGATGCCCAGGGCGCGCTCCGGCTCGATTCGACTGCGTTGGCCGAGGCCAGCGTTTCCGTCGTCGTGCCTTTTGCGTCGGCTTCCGCGGAAGCTGAGGGTCCGCTCAGTGGCGTGCTCAAGGTCCTCAAGCCGGGGATCGAGGAGGCCCTGGAGGAGGAGTTGGCAATCTGGTCGCAGCTCGGGCGGTTTATCGACGAGCGGTGTGAATACTATAAGATTCCACCGCTGAATTACGCCGAATCCCTGGCCACCATCCGGGAGCTGCTTGCAAGGGAAATCCGCCTCGACCATGAACAGCGCCACCTGGCGGAGGCCGCCGAGTTTTATCAGGGCGCGAGGAGCATCCGGATCCCCACGCTGTTCCCGTTCTGCACGTCGCGCATCACCGCCATGGAGCGTATCTATGGCCGCAAGGTAACCGATGTGGAGGTGTTTTCGGCGCGCCAACGGCGACGGTTGGCGAATTCGGTTATCGAGGCATTGATCGCGCGCCCGGTATGGACACCGCTGGAGACGGCTATATTCCACGCCGATCCCCATGCCGGCAATCTCTTCTTCACCGAGGATGAGCGGCTTGCCATTCTGGACTGGAGCCTTACCGGCTATCTGGGCAAGGTCGAGCGCGTTCACATGGTGCAGCTCCTGCTGGGCGCATTGACCTTGGATCCCAAGCGCATCGCACGTGAAATCGAGGCCCTAGCCCAGGCGCCGGTCGATGCATCGGCACTGGAGGCCGTTGTCGATAAGGCGGTCGCCAAACTCTACACCGGCAAGTTTCCCGGCTTTCGCTGGTCCCAGTCCTTGCTGGACGAAGCCTCCCTGGCGGCCGGTGTGCAGTTCAGCAGCGAGTTGCTCCTGTATCGCAAGAGCATCCTGACGCTCGAGGGTGTCATCAAGGATATTTCCGGTGAGAGCTCCATCGGCCGCGTATTCTCCGCTGCGGCCATCCGGCAGTTCGTGTGTGAGCTGACGGCCCGTACCCTTACGCCGCCCACCTCGCGGCATTTCGGAACTCACGTCTCGAATCTGGACCTGGTTGCCTTGTACTGGGGAGGACCGACCGCCGCCGCCCGGTTCTGGACCCACCAGTGGCGGCGCAGGTTCACGGCCTTGATCGGCGACTCGGTGGAATCGTAACACCAGTCGGGCAAAGAGGTAGAATATGTCGAATAAAGATCCAGCGGACTTGTCGAACGAAGCAATTGAAGAAGTCGAAAAGCTGACGTTGCGTTGGGTGTTTCAGGCTGTCAGTGACTTTGGTATGGAAGCTCATGAGATATTTTTAAAATCTCCCGATAGCGTCAAAGACATTGCGGAAGATATAACACGTGAGTTGCTTGACAGGCTCTCGGGATTCAATGTACAGCAAAGGGTTTATGGTACTGTCGATTATAAGAAAGCGAGGTATGTAATATTACCTGAACAAACTATCAGACAGGCATTGTTTATTGATTCAAAGGCAGAAAAAGAAAATCGTTCTGCGACAATCCAGTACCCCATTTCGCCTTATTTTTCATTCTCAGATCCCCTCCAAACGTGCCCAGGCAAGGCACAGCGCGCAGGGAATAGCTCCCTCTATTGCCAATCGCTGTAACGCCGCCTGGGCGCGTTTGGGGGGCTCCCTTCGGGCGCGACGAGAAGCAGCCAGGCTACGGTGTTGCGCGAGCTTGAAAGAGGACCAGCTATTCCTGTGCTCGCGCGCCTGGGAGCCGGTCCGGCTTGCGCGTTCGTCGCGAGGGATTGAGGGATCGAGACAGATTTTTTGCGCGCTCGAGGCGAATAGTTGGGCCTATTTAACGCGATCGAGCGGAACAGCTGACCGATCTCCTCAATTCCGCAGTAGAACAGTCGTAAGTCGGACAGGCTCCTGACAGCTGGGCGCTTCTCGCCGCGCTGAGAGCGAAAAATAAGGCGAAATGGGGTACTAGATGTATCAAACGTCCATGTGGGTGAGACAAAAGCGTTTGGGCTCCGATGTGAATCAAAAGGGTTTCCTGCCGGAATTATCGGAATACGGAGGGGAAAATTACCTTACAACGACATGTCTGATCCATTTTATGTACTATGATGATGAAGAAGGAGTACATCACTTGAATGAGGTGACGATTGCGGCTATTCCGAATGGCCGCTTACAAGACACGTACAACCCTACAGTAGATGATGGAATCTGGCTGGCGGGAAGAAATGCACCGACTTTGGGTGAAGATTTCAGGGTAAGAGTGAGCTTTAGTAAGTTAAAATCCAAAACTCCCTGGAGAGTGCAAACGCTCACCTACGATCAAGAAGATCAGGAGTGTAAAGGATCATGGCAGTCATAAACATAAGGCCACTATTCCCTAATCAAATATATCACGGTGATGCGCGGTGCCTTCTACAAAGAATCGAGCAAAAGTCTATTGCCCTGAGTGTATGGTCACCACCTTACTATACTAATCTAATATCAACATTTCGGCTTTTCATTCAGCCGATGATTTCAAAATTCGCTGTCAGCAATGAACGCAACTCGCAATGATAGTTGCGGGGATTCTGGAAGAAGGTTTCACACGCGCTTCGGAATTCACCAAATGTTTCATAATACCGATTGTACAGGACTTTTTTCTTAAAAAATTTCCATAACCGCTCAATCAAATTCAGATTCGGCGCATACGGCGGAAGGAAAATAAGCTTAATGCGCGAGGTTTTCAAGTACGCTTGAACGGCTTTGGAACGATAGTAAGGTGCATTGTCACAAATGACGTAAATGCAAACCGCAAGGACGTGAATCGCTTCCAGTTGTTGGAACAACGCAAGCGT
>Ga0209786_1000670_pt1 | contig 10902 bp, 10 predicted proteins | sample WorMetilvaeELBA2_FD_187405 | JGI IMG/M metagenome (GOLD analysis project Ga0209786, IMG submission 187405) | Marine gutless worms symbiont microbial communities from Max Planck institute for Marine Microbiology, Germany - Olavius ilvae ELBA.2... ...
CGCCCGCGCCGCCCAGCCGCTCGGTCCCCAGATCGATCTGCCAGCCAAGCGCCTCCTGGCGCGCGACGGCCGCCAGCGTCTCGTTGTAGCGGAGGCCCTTTTCGTAATGATCCTCGGTCGTTAGCCCGGTGAAGGTCGCGGTCGCATAGTGGATCAGCGTTCCGTTGGCGCCGATCGTCACGACGAATCCGGCGACGAACAACCACGGGATCCATTCGTCGCGCCAGCGCATCCCGCTCACCTTTCGGGACCGCGTAGCGACGCATCGTACCGCGCCGTCTCGCGCGAGCCGCCGATCTCATCCAGCTCGAAGACGAAATCGCGGACGCCGTCGGCGCTCAGCGCCTCCGGCGGCACGGCGACGAAGACGCGGTAGGTGGTGACGGTGTCCGCCTCCGCGGTCAGGTGCAGCGCCGCGCCCCGTCCCTCGCGCCCGACCGAGAAGATCTCGGCCTCGGGCAGGCCGTCGGTGCGCAGCGTGAAGTCGCGCACGGCGCGGCGCTTGTTGAGGATCTTCACCGTGAAGCCGTTACGGATCGCGCCGTCGCTGAGCTTGACGAAGAGCGGGTTGCGGTCGTGCAGCACGTTGACGTCCAGGCTGGTGCGGGTGGCGAGACCGATGACCATGATACTGCCGACGAGGACGAGCAACGCCATGTAGAGCATGGTGCGCAGGCGCAGCAGGCGATAGCGCGGCGGCCGCCCCTCGGCGCGCGCCTGCTGGCGCGCCGTGGTGTCGTACGTGATCAGGTTCGGCGGCCGGCCGACCCGCGCCATGATGTCGTTGCAGGCGTCGACGCACAGGGCGCAGCCGATGCACTCCAGCTGGTTGCCGTCGCGAATGTCGATGCCGGTCGGGCAGACCGCGACGCACTGGTTGCAGTCGACGCAGTCGCCGCGGTCGTCCCACGTGGTGCCCTTCTTGTGGGGCGCCCGCGGCTCGCCGCGCCAGCGCTCGTAGGTGACGATCAGGGAATCTTCGTCGAACATCGCCGCCTGAAAGCGCGGCCACGGGCACATGTAGGTGCAGACCTGCTCGCGCGCGATGCCGGCCAACAGGTATGTCGTCGCCGTGAACAGGCCGATGAAGAGCACTGTCTGGTAGGCGACCTCGAACGCCACGATCTCCGCCACCAGCGTCGGCGCGTCCTTGAAGTACACGATCCAGGCGCCGCCGGTGAGCACAGAGATGACCAGCCAGGTGCCGTGCTTCGCGACCTTCTTCGCGACCTTGCCCGTGCTCAGGGGCGACTTGTCGAGGCGAATGCGCTGGGCGCGGTCTCCCTCGACCTGACGCTCGACCCAAATGAACAGGTCGGTCCACACCGTCTGCGGGCAGGAGAAGCCGCACCAGACGCGGCCGAAGAGGGAGGTGGCGAGGAACAGGCCGAGCGCGCCAAGAATCAGCAGGCCGGCCAGGTAGTAGACCTCCTGCGGCCAGATCTCGATCCACAGGAAGTAGGCGCGCCGGTGCGGCATGTCGATCAGGAACGCCTGGTCCGGCGCGCCCCTGCCGCGGTCCCAGCGCAGCCACGGCGCCAGATAGTAGATGCCCAGCAGCACGATCAGCCCCGTCCATTTGAGGCGCCGAAAGGTGCCGCGTATGCGCTTCGGATAGACGCGCACGCGCGAGGCGTAGAGCGACGGCTCCTCGAGCTGCTTGCGGACGGACGGCGCGTCCTCGACCGGGACCTCGGACATGCGGATCGACCTCGCTGTGGGCGGCCCGCCGCCGCCCGGGCCTCGCGGTGCGGCTACTCGCCGCCACCCAGGGAGTGCACGTAGACCGTCAGCATCTTGATCGTGTTGTCGTCCAGGCGGCCGACCCAGGCCGGCATGACGCCGTGGCGCGCGCGGTGGAGCTGGGTCTCGATCTCCTCTCGCGTGCCGCCGTAGAGCCAGACCTGGTCGTTGAGCCGCGGCGCGCCCAGCTCCTGGATCCCCTCGCCCTGCTCGCCGTGGCAGGCGACGCAGTTCTCCGCGTAGATGTTCGAGCCGACCGCGAGTTGCATCGTGTCGCCGCCGTCCTCGGCGCCGCTCAGCGACAGCACGTAGGTCGTGGTGGCGGCGATCTCCTCGCGCGTCAGCAGCTCGTCGGCGCCGAAGGCCGGCATCTCGGAGAAGCGCGTGTCCTCATTGGCCTCCCAGCGCACGCCGTAGAGCAGTGTCTCGTAGATCGCCTCGGTGGTGCCGCCCCACAGCCAGGCGTCGTCGGCGAGGCTGGGATAGCCCGGACCGCCGGTGGCACCGGCGCCGTGGCACGGCGCGCAGTTGTCGGCGAAGGCGGAGCCGCCGCCGGCCAGCGCGAAGTTCAACAGCTCGGCGTCGCCACGGATTTCGTCGACCTCGGCGGCGGCGATGCGGTCGAGGTACTGGCGCTGCGCCGCCCGCGCGGCGGCGATGCGCTCCTCGACCACCAGCCGCGGTTCGTATCCCAAGACGCCCTTCGTGTAGCCGGTGATGCCTGGGATCGCCGGGTAGAGCACGTAGTAGAGGACGGAGATCGCGATGGTGGCGTAGAGGATGTAGAGCCACCAGCGCGGCAGCGGGTTGTTGAGCTCCTGGATGCCGTCCCACTCGTGGCCGGTCGTCTCGACATAGCCCGTGGCGTGCTTCTCCGCGCGTGTCGGCATTACCGGGTCTCCTCGCGCCGGCCGCCCGCGGGGGCGCCAGCGTCGTCGTCGTCCTTGAACGGGATGTTGGCGGCGTCGCGCATCGCCTCACGGCGGCGGCGGCTGGGCCACAGCGCCCAGCCGACGATGCCGCCGAACAGCAGCATCAGCCAGACGACCCAGTAGGGCCGAAGTGCGTCGACGATCGCGGTCAGGTCCATCGGATCGTCCCTACTGCTGCAGGTCGCTGGCGTCGTACTGGGTGAAGTCGACCAGCGTGCCGAGCATCTGCATGTAGGCGATGATGGCGTCGAGTTCCGTGATGCGCGCCGGGTCGCCGTCGAAGTCGCCGTAAGAGATCTTCGGGTAGCGCGCCTCAAGGTCGTCGGTGTCGGCGTCCGGCGTCGCCTGCGCCTCGAGGTCCGCGACGGCGTTGTCGATCATCTCCTCGCTGTAGGGCACGCCGACGACGCGCAGCGTCGCCAGGTGCTCGGCCATATCGGCGTAATCGAGTTCGCGCTCGGCCATGAACGAGTATGGCGGCATGATCGACTCCGGCACCACCGAGCACGGATCAATCATGTGCACGGCATGCCACTCGTTCGAGTATTTGCCGCCGACGCGCGCCAGGTCCGGCCCGGTGCGCTTCGAGCCCCACTGGAACGGGTGGTCGTAGATGCTCTCCGCCGCCAGGCTGTAGTGGCCGTAGCGCTCGATCTCGTCGCGGAAGGGGCGCACCTGCTGTGAGTGGCAGGTGTAGCAGCCCTCGCGGATGTAAATGTTGCGCCCGACCAGCTCCAGCGGACTGTAGGGCCGCACGCCGTCGACCTCCTCGATCGTGCTCTCGATGGTGTAGAGCGGCACGATCTCGACGATGCCGCCGATCGCCACGGTGATCAGGATCAATACCGCCATCAGCGGCAGGTTGGTCTCGATCAGCTTGTGCTTGATCCACATCGCCCGGCCCCCCTATTCCGCCGGGGCCGCGGCCGGCGCGAGTCCGGCCTCCTCGGCCAGCTCGCCGCTTGCGGTGCGCCACAGGTTGTAGACCATGATCAGGGCCCCCAGCAGGAACAGCACGCCGCCCAACAGACGGATCAGGTAGAACGGGTGCATCGCCTCGACGGTCTCGACGAAGCTGAACTGCAGGAAGCCCAGGTCGTCGTAGGCGCGCCACATCAGGCCCTGCATGATGCCGCTGATCCACATCGCGACGATGTAGAGCACGATGCCGATCGTCGACAGCCAGAAGTGGTAGGAGACCAGCTTCAGGCTGTAGAGGCGCACCGCCCCCCACAGCCTCGGCGCCAGGAAGTAGACCGCGCCGAAGCTGATGTAGGAGACCCAGCCGAGCGTGCCGGAGTGCACGTGGCCGATCGTCCAGTCGGTGTAGTGGCTGAGGCTGTTGACCTCGCGGATCGACATCACCGGGCCTTCGAAGGTCGACATGCCGTAGAAGCCGAGCGAGACCACCATGAAGCGCAAGACGGGGTCGGTGCGCAGCTTGTCCCAGGCGCCCGACAGCGTCATCAGGCCGTTGATCATGCCGCCCCAGGACGGCATCCACAGCATGATCGAGAAGGTCATGCCCAGCGTCTGCGCCCAGACCGGCAGGGCGGTGTAGTGCAGGTGGTGCGGCCCGGCCCAGATGTAGAGGAAGATCAGCGACCAGAAGTGCACGATCGACAGGCGGTAGGAGTAGATCGGCCGCTCCGCCTGCTTGGGCACGAAGTAGTACATGATGCCCAGGAAGCCGGCGGTGAGGAAGAAGCCGACGGCGTTGTGGCCATACCACCACTGGGTCAGCGCGTCCTGCACCCCGGCCCACAGGATGTAGCTCTTGGTGCCGAAAAACGACACCGGGACGGACAGGTTGTTGACCAGGTGCAGCATCGCCACGGTGATGATGAAGGACAGGAAGAACCAGTTGGCGACGTAGATATGCGGTTCCTTGCGCTTCAGGATCGTGCCGCCGTAGACCACCAGGTAGAGCACCCAGACGATCGTCAGCCAGATGTCGACGTACCACTCGGGCTCGGCGTACTCCTTCGACTGGGTGACGCCAAACAGGTAGCCGGTCGCCGCCAGCACGATGAAGATCTGGTAGCCCCAGAACAGGAACTGCGCGACCTCCGGCCCGCCAAACAGCGGCGCGCGGCAGGTCCGCTGCACGCAGTAGAGCGAGGAGGCGAAGAGCGCGTTGCCGCCGAAGGCGAAGATCGCCGCACTGGTGTGCAACGGCCGTAGGCGCCCGAAGGAGAACCACTCCAGATCGAGATTGAAGATCGGAAAGGCGAGCTGCAGGGCGATGTACGTCCCCACCAAGAAGGCCGCCACGCCCCAGAACACCGTGGCGATGGTGAACTGCTTGACGACCTGCATGTCGTAAGCGGTATCCCCGGCACGGGCGCCGGGCGCTGCGGCGACGTCTACTGAGGCCATCTAGGGCACCCCCCTCGTCTCTCAACCGGTCGTACGACCGGCCGCGGCGATGATGCTCCACCGTCGCGACGCGGCGCGACACTCCCCGATTCGCAGTATGTCACCATTGACGTGTGTCAAACCGCCAGTTTACCTGACAGCGATATTAGGTCGCACTTTCGAGTCCCCGGCGACCTCTGGCGGGGCGGCTAGCGGCCCGGAGGCGCAGAGCATGAGAGTTTTGGCGTTCGCGGCGATGGTCCTGATCGCGATCATCGGCCTATACATGGCCAGCCAAGCCGTCGATCCGGTGTTCGAGGGCGTCGGCCTGTTCCTGTTCGCCTTTGGCGTGCTGGCCAATTTCCGGCTCATCCACCGCTACGTCGGCGCCCCCTAGAGGGATCGCAAAACGGCTGGCGGGGCGGCGGCCCGGGCGGGTACCATCCGCTTCAGGGGCGAGCGATCAACGACCAGGGGCTTTCGTGGAGGATTCGACGGCGATCGGTGAGTTAGCGCGCCCGCCCGAGGAGGCGCGCGAGCGGCCGCGGCGCAGCCGCATCGGCGCGCAGAACGAGGCGCGCATCCTGGAGGCGGCGGAGCAGGTCTTCGCCGACTACGGCTTCCATGGCGCGGCGACGGCAATGATCGCCGGCCGCGCCGGCATCCCCAAGCCCAACCTGCACTACTACTTCAACACCAAGGAAGACCTCTACGTCACGGTGCTGGAGAACATCCTGGGCCTGTGGCTGGGCGCCGCCGACGTGCTGAACGGCGAGCTGCCGCCGGACCGGGCGATCGAGGCCTAATATCCGCGAGAAGATGGCCTACTCGCGCACGCGGCCCTTGGCCTCCAAGGTATTCGCCAACGAGATCATCAACGGCGCGCCGCAGCTCATGCCCGTTCTCCGGGGCCCGCTGCGCGCCACGGTCGAGCGCAAGTCCCAGGTCATCCGGCGCTGGATCGCCGCGGGCCTTATCGACCCGATCGAGCCCGAGCACCTGTTCTTCACGATCTGGGCGACGACCCAGACCTACGCCGACTTCGGCGCCCAAACGGCGGCGGTGCTCGGCAAACCGACGCTCGACGACGCCGACTTCGAGACCGCCGCCGACTTCGTCTGCCAGGTGATCCTGAAAGGCATCGGCGCCCGCGGCTGAACGTCCAGCCCCCTTTCCCCTAGCCCGGTCCCCTCCCCGCGCGGTATCCTTTGACCAACAGGTCAAAGCTTCGACACGGGAGGTCGAGGACGTGTCGGTACTGATCAAGGGCGGCACGGTCGTCACCGCCGACGACAGCCGCCAGGCGGACGTCTTCTGCGAGAACGGCAAGATCGCGGCCGTCGGCGAGAACCTCGCCGCGCCGGGCAGCGCCGAGGTGATCGACGCCGGAGGTGCGCTGGTGATGCCGGGCGGCATCGACCCGCACACCCACATGGAACTGCCCTTCATGGGCACCGTCGCCTCGGAGGATTTCTTCACCGGCACCTCCGCCGGCTTCTGCGGCGGCACGACGATGATCATCGATTTCGTCATCCCCAACCCGCAGCAGCCGCTGCTCGACGCCTACCACCAGTGGCGCGGCTGGGCCGAGAAGGCGGCCGGGGACTATTCGTTCCACGTGGCGGTGACGTGGTGGGACTCGAGCGTGCACGCGGACATGGGCACGCTGACCCGCGACCACGGCGTCAACAGCTTCAAGCACTTCATGGCCTACAAAGGCGCCATCATGTGCGACGACGAGGTCCTGGTGAACAGCTTCACCCGGGCCCGCGAGCTGGGGGCGCTGTGCACCGTGCACGCCGAGAACGGCGAGCTGGTCTATCGCCTGCAGGAAGAGATCTTCAACAAGGGCATCACCGGCCCCGAAGGCCACCCGCTGTCGCGCCCGCCCGAGGTCGAGGGCGAGGCCGCCAACCGGGCCCTGCGCATCGCCGAGGTGCTGGGCGTGCCGCTCTACGTCGTGCACAACAGCTGCATAGACTCACTGGAGGCCATCACGCGGGCGCGACTGGAGGGCCAGATCGCCTTCGGCGAAGTGCTGGCGCAGCACTTGGTGATCGACGACAGCGTGTATCGGAATCCGGACTGGAACAAGGCGGCGGCCTACGTCATGAGCCCGCCGTTCCGGCCCAAGGAGCACCAGGCGGCGCTGTGGCGCGGCCTGCAGTCGGGCATGCTGCAGACCACGGCGACCGACCACTGCTGCTTCTGCGCGCCGCAGAAGCAGGCCGGCCTCGACGACTTCCGCAAGATCCCCAACGGGACCAGCGGCGTGGAGGACCGCATGTCGGTGCTGTGGCACCACGGCGTGCGCACCGGGCGCCTGTCGCCCAACGACTTCGTGCGCGTGACGTCGACCAACGCGGCGCAGATCTTCAACATCTACCCGCGCAAAGGTGCCGTGAGCGTCGGCGCCGACGCCGACCTGACGGTCTGGGACCCGCAAGGCACGCGCACGATCAGCGCCAGCACCCACCACCAGAACATCGATTTCAACATCTACGAGGGCATGGAGGTGACGGGCGTGCCGGCCTACACGCTGAGCCAGGGCAAGGTGGTCTACGCGCAAGGCGAGCTCAGGAGCGAGCGCGGCGTCGGCCGCTACGTCGACCGCCCGACCTTCGCCCGCTACTACGACGTCCAGCAGACCCGCACCCGCATCGCCGAACCGACCGCGGTAGAGCGCCAGCGGCCGCAAGCGGCGGAGTAGACGCGGGCGTCAGAGACGGACGAAGGGCGGGACCCGCGGGGCCCCGCCCTTTTTCTTTGCCGGGTTGACGTGCCTTGGGACGGCTGTGTTCCGGCCTCGCCGTCGCCGAAATTGGGAGATAGACTCCGCACCGTTTCCCGTTATACGAGAAGGGTGCCGCATGCTGCCGCCGTGGACCAATTTCGGCGCTGCCCTTGTGGCGGCGTTTTGGCGCTTTCCCCTGCCTATCGCCTGCGGCGTCATCTTCGCCCTATGGCAGGTCCAGGACCGCTCGCCCCAGACCCTCGGCACGGTGCCGCTGGCGTGCCTGATCGGCTTCTTCACCTTCATCGCCATCCGTCTCGTCGTCGAGGCGCGCGGCTGGCAGCCGCCGGTCGAGTGGCTGCTGTACGGCGTGGCCAGCGTCCTGGTCGGCGCCCATGCCGCCGGGCTGACCTATCGCCTCGACGGAGGGGGCGTCAGCGTCGCCAGCGCGTTTGCGCTGGTCACGGCCTGGCTGCTGGCGGCCTGCACCGCGCCGTTCCTGACCAAAACCGACGACGACGCGTTCTGGGCCTTCAACCGCACCGCCTGGACCGGTGCGGCGTTCGGATTGCTCTTCGCCCTGACGCTGGCGGTGGGCGTCGCCGCCGCGTTTGTGCTGCTGGACGTGCTGTTCGACACAGGCGTGCCAGGCGATTTGGTCCGCGACATCTTCATCATCGCCCTCGCCGTCGTCTGGCCGTGGGTGGCGCTGACCGGCGTGCCGCGGGATTTCGGAGCAACGTTGGGCAGCGTGCCTCGCGCCCTCGACATCGTCGTGACCTACGGCTTGGCGCCGTTGACCATCGCCTACATGGCCATCCTCGGCGTCTACCTCGTTGTCATCGCGGTCCGGTGGACACTGCCCGACGGCGGCTTGGCGTGGACGATCTGCGGTTACGCCGTCTTCGGCGTTGCGGTGCACCTACTCAGCTATCCGCTGCGCGAGAGCGCTCGGCCGTGGGTGCGCCTCTACCACCGGTACTTCCACCTGAGCCTGCTGCCGTTGAGTCTGGTGCTCGTTCTGGCGGCGGGCGTGCGCATCGCGGCCTACGGCCTGACCGAGCCGCGGTACTTTCTGCTGCTGGTGGCGCTGTGGCTGGGGGTGCTCGCGGCGCTCGTCACCGTGCGCCCGTCGACGCGACTGAGCACCGCGCCGGTGACGCTCGCGGTGCTGCTCGCCCTCGCGTCGGTCGGCCCATGGGGCGCCCATGCAGCGTCGGTCGCCAGCCAACAGCGCCATCTGACCGACCTGCTGATATCCCACGGGCTGTTGCAGGACGGACGGCTGCTGCCTGCCGGCGAAACAGTGCCGCCGGACGACGCCGAGCGCATCGCCGACATCGCCCGCTACCTGGGCAGCAAGGACAGCCTCGTCGCCCTGCCCGGCGTCCAACCCAGCCAGTTCGACGGGCGGAGCGCTCTGCTGGCCGCGACGCGCGTGCCGGAAGACCCCCATGGCACGTTGATCACGCATTACAGCTACACGCCGGACATCCGGTCGGCCGTCTCGGTGCGGGACTTCGACGTCTACGAGCGCATCGAATTCTGGGACGAGGACCTCTGGACGCACCGCATCGCAGATCCCGGCGCGGACGTCGTCTACAACGTCACCTTCAGCCGCGCCGACAACACGCTGTCGGTCAGCGCGCCGGATCGCGGCCCGGTGGTCTTCGACCTCCGCCGCTTCACGCAGGACCCGCCGACACTGGAGGACGACGCCGGCCCGACCCTTATCTGGCAGCGGGCAGAGAACGGTCTGCACGTCGCCATGGAGGTGGAAAATGTCCGCGTCAGGACGCGCGGCCGCACGGCAACGTTCTGGGCCCTCGAGGCCATCGTCTTGATCGGCCGCGATTCCCCTACTGTCCCTAACGAGGGAGGGCGGAGCCCGTAGGCCCCGCCCTTCCCGTTCGTTCTCTCGACCCCCGCGCTACTGCGCCGTCGCGGCGTCGAAGATCTTGTGGCTGAAGGCGCCCTGGGGCTGCTTGGTGATGACCGGGGCATCGCCGCCGCCGGCGAGCAGCACGTTGACCGAGCGGTTGAACGCCACCGGGTCGAGATAGCCGATGCCGGAGGCACCGCCACTGCCTTCGACCAGCTTGGCGACCGCCTTCATGGCATACACCTGCTTCTCGCGCGACTGGCTCAATCCCGTCTCGTCGCCCTTGACGACGGCGTCGACGGCCCCCTCCGGGTCCTTGACGGCGCCGGCCCAGCCCTTGATCGAGGCGCGCAGGAAGCGCGTCAGCTTGTCGACCATCGCCGGGTCTTCGAGGCCCTTCTCCAGCACGTACAGGCCGTCCTCGAGCACGCTGGCGTCGAAGTCCTCATAGAGGAACAGGTTGAGCTGGTCCGGGCTGTAGCCGGCCTGCAGCACCTGGTAGTACTCGTTGTAGGTCATCGTCGTGATGCAATCGACTTGGCCGCTGAGCAGCGGATCGACGTTGAAGCCGACCTTCAGCACCTTCACGTCCGGGCTCGAACCCTGGAAGCTGAGCTTCTGGTTGTTGAGGAACGCGAAGATCGGGTACTCGTTGCCGAAGAACCAGGTGCCGACCGTCTTGCCCTTCAGGTCGCCGATGGCGCCGATGCCGGTCGCCTTCGGGCAGGTCAGGCCCAGGCCGGAGCGGTTGTAGATCTGGGCGATGTTGACGATCGGCGTGCCCTGCTCGCGCGCCGCCAGCGGGCTGCCCAGCCACTCGACGGTGACGTCGGCGCCGCCGCCGACCAGCACCTGGATCGGGCTGACGTCCGGGCCGCCCGGCACGATGGTGACGTCCAGGTCCTCCTCGGCGTAATACCCTTGTCCAGCGCGTAGTAGTAGCCGGCGAACTGGGCCTGGGTGACCCATTTGAGCTGCAGCGTCAGCTTGTCGGCCGCCTGCGCCGCCGTGGCGCCCGCCAACAGCGCGACGCCGGCGAGCAGTGCAAGTCTCTTCATCGATTTCCCTCCATCCCTGAGATGCCTGTGGTGAAACCCGTGGACCGGGCGTTCTCCCCCACGTGTTCTGTGGCGGGTAGCTTGGTGCAGCTTTGACCGTCCGGTCAAACGTTGATTTCGGGGACTTTTTCGTCCGAGCGCATCGCCGGCCCGCACCCCCGCCCGGCCACCCAGCGCCAGTATCCTGAAGGGTGG
>Ga0209786_1000671_pt1 | contig 10886 bp, 7 predicted proteins | sample WorMetilvaeELBA2_FD_187405 | JGI IMG/M metagenome (GOLD analysis project Ga0209786, IMG submission 187405) | Marine gutless worms symbiont microbial communities from Max Planck institute for Marine Microbiology, Germany - Olavius ilvae ELBA.2... ...
ACAGGCTGGCCCGGCGCAGCTAACCGCCCGCATGCAGTCAACCGCCGCATGCAGTTACTAGTCAGCAGTGTCCAAAACACAGGACCGCGCTATAGGGCAGTTATCGCATACAGGGCCGCACGCAATATTAATTTTACTCGCAGGGCAAAAATAAGGTTTTTCGCCTTGCAGGAGCGACTCGTTGTACCGATTCACATCAAAACTGGCATGGCCCACGGGCACCTTCGTCCGCTTGGCTAGGCAAAATGTCACCTCAATCGGCGCATGGGGTGGGAATGCGGGCCCAAATTATCAAAATTTTCCACTTTTTGGTAAAGTCACCTCGCAGAGCGTTGACCGATTTCTAAAATTTTTAGGGTATTATACGACTAGCTATCGCTCATTATCGTTTCATATTTGATATGTTTCGATTGTCACATTATATAACATAGAGACACCATATTTTCAAACCTACAGCCGGCGTTATTGCTGAGAAACCGCGCGTCTGTCCATTAGGCCAAATTTTCCAGTGTACCCTGTAGGATAAACTATGCGTTGGATCAAAAAAATGACATGCAACTGTTTCGATGCCCTCAACGAGCTCTATCTTCGTGCAAAGTTTGGGGAAGATCGTACATCGCGCGTCGGCTGTAGGAGCGAAAACTTGGTGTTTGTATGTTTGTTTTTTTTGTCACGCTCCGAGGCCGGCACGCCACCTTTTTGAGGAGGGATTGCTCTTTCAGGTGCACTACACAGTTCTCATTCTTGTCGCTAGGTGGCACCACAAGTTTCGCTAAATTGCGGTTAAAAATTTCAAAAAGTCCAAAAATCGGCGTAAAAGGTTGTCCACACGACTTCGTACAGTTAGCTGAGAGATTTGAAGAATATTCCACTGCAGTAGTTTAGGGCGGAGAATGTAGATGTATATACACGTCTTTGTCTCCATATTTCTTCCCAGAGTTACGCGACTTCGATCAAATTTGGTACCCTGATGCAAATTTCTATTCCGAGGATTGACCTTTGAAAAAAGATCGAAATGTTTCAAATGTTTCAAATTCAAGCTGGCGGTATGATATGGTATACTAGGGTTTAACGTCCCACTCGACACAATATAGGTCATTTCGGAGACTTGGGGCCCTGAGCAGTGATGTGCACCTCCCATTCAGTAATGGTGGGCCAGCGACATAATAACCCCCTTAACCCGCGTTGCTTTTGTTTACAACGGCCCAAAGTGATGGAACTAGCTCCTAACCCACGCTATGGTGAAGGTAGCAAAAGCTCTAGGAGGCTCATTTATATTAGTTACGCCAGCGCCAAAACCTGTAAGGGAGATGTCTCAATTGTCCATGGAAACGCAAAAGGATTTGGACACATGAACAAATTAAAGCAATACAAACAAATATACAAAATACAAACCTAGGCTAAATACACAAAAACACACTCGGCCCAACCGGGCTGTATGAACTGGTCCTGCTAGCTGTGCACATAGAAAACTGATGTACAACCTAAGTGCCAGGGACCACTTCTATTGCTCTTCCCTCCTTTCTCATGAACAGCAACACACAACAGATGCGGCCAAACAGAAGGGGTGCAAGTACTGACAACTAAACAAAAGCAACGAACATGCATCAAATTATAGCAGAGTAAAACGAAGACAAAAGTTGCGACAATATACAATAAATACGCACACAAAAAACCTACGAGAAGCCGAAATTTTTTGGCCAAGCACAAGATTGTGATTTGCTGTGATTTGCTGTAAAAATAGCTTTATGTGTTGAATAGTGTTTGACTAGATATGGCTTATCTTCTTTTCATTATATTTTGGTGCTGCATATTATGTGCGAATAAAGTTGAATAAAAATCGGCAGAAGAGACAAAAGATGACGTTCCCTGGATCTGCTTACCCCAAGGAGATCTCCCAGTAGTACACCCCCGCTACACACAGTGCACTGCAAGAGGGTCCTGTTGGGGGTCTTCCATCCCTATCTCTGACCACTGAAGGCTCCTGGGTCCACCTCGGGGGAGTGTCGCCAAACCTCTCGTCAGCCCACTGATGCCAGTACACCCTCAAGCTGGCGGACGGACGCCATATTTAAATTCATCTTCATTCACCAAATATGGTAGACAAAAATGATCTCTTTGGTTATATCTCGGCGCCGTACTTGCCGATTAATGCGAAATTTGGATCGGAGATGAAGAACCACGTGCGGATATACGTCACGTCGCCAGAACGCACTTTTTCCTAACGCAAGATGGCGATCGGCTGCCATTTTCAAAATAGCTAGAACACCATAATGTCGGCCGAGAATTATCCAATTTCGATCAAATTCGTTATGCAGATGAAAATCTTCATTCCCAGATGCACATTTTACAAGAAAAGTGATTTTTTTCAGATTCAAGATGGCGGACGGACGCCATATTGAAAATTGTTTTTGGCTATATCTCGCCGCCATATTGGCCAATTAATGCGAAATTCGGATCGGAGATGAAGAATCACGTACAGGTCACGTCACCAAATCGGCAATTTTTGCAAACTCAAGATGGCTGACAGCCGCCATTTTGAAAATAACTTTATGTCCATAACTCGGCCCTGAACTACACGACTTCGATCAAATTTTGTACCTTCATACAAATATTCATTCCGAGGATGGACCTCTAACAAAGATCGAAACATATCAAATTCAAGCTCGCGGACCGACGCCATATTGAAAATAGTTTTCGGTTATGTCTCCGCGCGACGTCCACAGCGCCGTAACCCCTTAACCGATTTGGATGTCGGTTGACATATATGATATATATATATTTTACTACGCACCGCAGGACACTCACCACGCAAAGTTTAACTTTGATCCGACATCGTGGGTGGTCTGGGCGTATAGCCAGTTTGCCACTGTTGTCAGTGTCTTTACTGGCAGGTGCCGCTAAGCAGCAACATGCCAGTATTGTTTTACCCAGTAGCCAAAAATCAACATTTTGCCTCCTAGCGGAAAAAAACTATGGAGTAGAAACAAAAGCATCACCTCAAAGGCAATGCAGTACCGGCAGGATATTGTCACGGGCATATGTTGCTATACACGAGTAGAGTTAATTACAATGTAAACGGTAACTATATTTTTGCACCAGTCTGCTGCCAACTTTTTTGGCGTTTTGGGAAATTACCGCCGCAAATTTGCGAATATTGTGACGCCAACTTACTGACGGAAGTACGAAGCGTTTAATGCGTTGCAATGCACAGACAGTCGTCTAACGGATGTCGCAAAGAACGTCAAAATCGATCCATAATTGGCGAGGCTATCCTTCATCACACTGGTAAAAATGACCAAAAATGATGTCCGGAATTTGGCGGTTTGCTGTGGCTCCATCTGACGCCGATTGGAAAAACCGCAATAGGTGCACAACCACAATCCATCGCATGTAACAAAGCCCCAATAACGTTTTGGAAAATTTACTTACTGTATGACTTTTGGTGCATACAATCTTGTTCAATCCGATCCGTTTTAGACTACCTATACGAAATTTGACAACTGGTGTCTCCGCTACGTGGCGAAATGCGGAAAAAAGTTTAAATAGGTGCACATCTACATTCTCGGATCAAAACTACTGCAGTGGAATATTCTTCAAATCTCTTAGTTATCTATACGTTGTGGTTCGCAACCCTTTTTCCGCCGATTTTTGGACTTTTCGAAATTATGGACCGCAATTTCGTGAAACTGGTGGCGCCACCTACCAACAGAAAAGAACCATCCATTCAGAAAAAATCTGAAAACCGCGTCGAAATCGGCCAAACGGCAACGCAATGCTTGTACAAACTATGCACCCCTCGAACGAACAGCACGCCGGCCTCGGAGCGTGCCAAAAAAATTAAAAACATACAAACACCATATTTTCGCATCTACAGCTGGCGCTCGTTGTTCGATCTCCCCAAACTTTGCATGGTGATAGAGCTCGTCAAGGCCACTAAGAAATGTGCGAAAAAATTTCGATCCAACGCGTAGTTTTTCCTACAGGGTGCAGGGGAAAAAAATGGCCTAATTGACCGACGCGCGGTTCCTCAGCAATTACTCCGTGTCCGGTGAAGCGAATCAAGTCAAATTTGAAATGTCAATGAAGGATAGGTAGTCGTATAAAAGAACCTAAAACATTCGAAATCGGTAAAGGGGTTCACGCCTGTGAGGCGACTATTTTTCAAAAAGTGGAAATTTTCGATATTTTTGTGCCGCATTCCCACGCCCTGCGCCGGTTGACGTGAAACTATATACAACCAAGTGACCCTGGTGCCAGTCGGCCATGCCAAACGTGAATCGGTGCAAAGAATCGCACCTGCGGGGCGATAAACCTGATTTTTTGCCTGCGAGTAAATTTAATACCGGCAGTTTGCCGCTTTGCGGCATCCTGCCGGTAATTAGATCGAAAAATGGTTGGCACCTCTTATGACGGTCAGGACGAGCTCTACCAGTCTGCCATAGAACCACCGGCACCAATGCATACAGATATGCCAATATCGTGCGTCATATTCCTAAACCGAATCGAGTTATATGCTATTTCGTTGTTACCTGATTTCTTTCACCTCTGACCTCTATCTACATCTGAAACTATTACCTCTGCGGCCATAGTCATGTACAAGAGTTACCTGGAGAAATGACTAAGCTACAGGATTTAATTTTTTTTGTGTCTGCAACTCGTCGTCACGCAGATATTCGCAAAAAAACGAGTTGGACATTTGACCTCTATTAATGTTGACCTGCGGTTATATTTTAGTCGTGTGTTTACAGAAATATAGTGTAAGCAGTAGCAAGATGGCGCACGGACAGTTGCTGCTGAATAGCGTTCTGTGTTTTCTTGTCAATAAGTTTGGCAAAGTTGTCGTAAAGTCATTGAAAACAGCTTTGTTTGACTTCTGCGATGTGGATACAGTCATTATCGAGTGCGAAGTTACAGCTAATGAAATATCAAATCAAATCAAATTTAATTCTCAGTGAATAGGCAGGCATTTGAGAAAATAACGATAATATAGAGCAACAATGAAAGAACCACATCACTAAGGTTCAGAAAGGCTACTAATAGCGCTTACAACTGACCTCAGAGGGGTATGATGCAACTGTGCAATTGTGGGTACTGAATAAAAAAAATGAAAAAGTTAAACCAAAAACGAACATGAAACACACACTAGTAACAGCTAGACAACCACTCGAATCCAGAAACTGATTTGGTTTACAATGTTTGATTAACACACACTGCATGAAGAAAGCTACTGACTATACTTCGTTGTGACCTGGTTTCCCTCATCTCTGACCTCCACCTACTTCTGAAACTTTTAGCCCTCCGGCCATAATCATGAACAAAAGTTACTTGGAGCGGAATAATTATAGAATAAGCTATATATTTTGTGTTTTTATGTATGCAACTCGTCTGAACGGAGTTATTCGCAAAAACGACTTGGACTTTTGACTTCTAGTAACGTTGACCTGCAGTTATATTTTAGTCGTGTGTTTATACAAATATAGTTCGATACGTCTATAAATTACTCGGACCGTTTAATACCTGTCCTGCATTTTCAGTCGCCCTTTGTGCACTGCTATGTGTATGATGTAATACCTGCCAAAAAAGATCCGCACTGTGTTACCACACGTCCGGTTTTGCATGTATAAACGTTCTATCTTCGCAATCGTTGAAATAGTCACAAGGAGGAATATGAGTATGTGTACGGCGACACAAGCGATTCTACTTAGCTTGCGTTGACCAGAAATGTAATTCAACTAATTGCCCCTCTGGCGTGTCATGCCTCGAATGAGCTGCCTAATTATCTGCTACCGTCTGTTGGCAGCTTTGTTCGTCGTCGTCGCGAATTCATTCACTTGTACTCTATTTGGAGAGCTTTGCTGATGCATCGCTGCAGTCGTTTCAGCCGTCTGACTGGTACCATTGTGCGCCGTCGTCTTTGTTCGGCCTCGTTTATACATTAATACCTACTGTGGCTGATAGCATTACACTGAATTCAGAGCCAAGCACTGTAATTATAGTGTCCAGTTTGACTGCTTTCAGTCGAATGTAAAGTAATGTGACTTTAATGTCCTGTAGAATGCAGATTTCTCCGATTGCTGGCTCTATAATATGTACTTGCACGACGTAATGTACAATGTACGACGTCTCATAGCCGTGTTGCCTTTTATGGTTTGTCACTTGTTTACAAGTTTTATTGTTATGCCTCCCCATATGGCGGAGGCATTAAGCGATGCTTTTGTCTGACGTCTGTCACGAACATCCGGCGTAACTCGAGAACAGAGAGGCTAGGAAGCATAAAATTGGCACACAGGTTGCACACATCACATGTGACTCGGACACCACTTTCCAGGTCAAAAGGTCAAAGGTCAGCTTGTTGCTGATGTCTTAAATAGCCAACATGCCGGAACAGGTGCCACCTGACGAATAAATACAAAGATGTTGTCAACTTGCAGGGGCGGAGGCGTATCGTGTTGTAATGTGTATGGCAGTGTCTTACGTGTTACTAATCCAGAATCATGGCTGCCTGAATTCAACAAATATTAAAAACCTTAACAGAACAAGCCTTACCCGGACCGGGCACACACTACAGGCCTCAAAGTACAGAATCAGAGCAAGAATGGTAAGCTTGAAAGCAAGAAAGACAGCAGACTAAGCAGCTTAGGCGTAGCGCGTGTAAGAGCAGCGGAAATCAGTATACCTATGACGTAAAAAAGATTAAAAATAAACGAAAGAAACCACTAGCAAACTGGAATGAAAACTGTAAAAATGTAGCAACTAAAGTAAAAAAAAGCTATGCACAACAACAAAACGTTAGAAAATAATTGTATAAATTACATACGCTTAAAAGGTATGCTTAAATCTCAGCACGTAATTAAAAATTCAGCTCGCAAATATTGGCAGGATTTTTGTAGCACTCTGCATAAGTCCGCTAAACTAGGCACTGTCTGGCGACGCCGCAACTCAATGGGAAAGGGCAATTTTGGAGATGTCAGAACTCTGTAATCCCTGAACCGATTGACTAAATATTTGACAGAGGTAATTCTGTTGGCGAGTTGACCTGATACGCCAAATTTCATAAAATTCAGCGGCACAAGGGCTAGCCAGCAATGTGGTGAAATGTACACCTCACGCACTTTTTATATTTTTTATAGCAGATTTCTTGGGAGGCTCTACAGAATAAAATAACTAAATCAGTTCAAGCGCATGATGGCTTAAAATGTTCTACTTCGGCAACATAAGTTCGTAGTGGGCATTCGTTGTAATGTTATTAGAGTTTACCCACTTTTTGGTGGACAAAATCAAAAACGATAAAAATCTTCGGATTGGAAATTTTCGATTGAAGAACCCCTTGCAGTGCAGATTCTGAGAGTAAACGGGATTAATAAAAATCGCAGTGCCATAAAAGTTGTACGATAAATAATCAAATAAGGGTCGAATAACTCGTTGGTACAGTAAAATGTGTTGCTGTTAGTGGCGTAATCGAAATTTAACCCGTCGAAATGTGAAATTCGTCTGCTGAGCGAATAAGTTTTCTTAGCTATTTGGCAGGTGCCGCCGCTTACGCAGTGTCATGTTATCTTGCAACAGCAATTAAACTGCCTATGCGTAACGAAATCTTAATGATTTCATCGTTCTTTTGCGTAATATAATCCGGTTTGTTCGATAAAAATAACAGAAAAATATTTTTTGAGACATAATGCAGGAAAATGTAATTTATAAATCTACAATTCTTAACTACTGCATGTGAGCATTGGTATACTCATTATTTTTGAGTCTGCCGAACAGTTACTTGACAATAGAGAGATAAAGCTCAAAATTTGCATTTGTAGTTCAATCTATTTATTGTTTTTTTTTCTATTTATTTAATAGAAATTAGGCAAATACATACATTGTAACACGAAAATTAAAATCGTTCAGGTATGATTTTAATTTACGTGTAACAATGCAATACAAATTAACTTTAATCTGTCCCATCAAACGATATTGTAATAAAACTGCAAATATAAATGTTAAAAACTGACCAGTTTAAAACTCGCTGTAAGGGCGACAGTCATAGCTCTAAAACTGCAAATATCATTGTGCCGGGACTCATGATAAAACAACGGTGAACGCCCTTACGCCCACATATTCACACCTACAGCCGGCGTGCGTTGTACGATCTCCCAAATTGCGTATGGTGGTAGAGCTCGTCGTGCGCATCATAAAACGTGCCAACCATTTTTCGATCTAATTACCGGCAGGATGCCGCAAAGCGGCAAATTGCCGGTATTAAATTTACTCACATGCCAAAGTGTCAGGTTTTTCGCCCCGCAAGTGCGATTCGTTGCACGGATTCACGTCAAACTTGGCATGGCCGACTGGCACCAGGGTCCCTTGGTTGTATATAATTTCACGCCAATCGGCGCAGGGGATGGGAATGCGGCCCCAAAATATCGAAAATTTCCACTTTTTGGAAAATAGTCGCCTCGCAGGGGTGACCCCCTTGACCGATTTGGAATGTTTTAGGTTCTTTTGTACGACTACCTATCCTACATTAATGTTTCAAATTTGACTTGATTCCCTTCACCGGATACGGAGTAATTGCTGAGAAACCGCGCGTCGGTCAATTAGGCCAAATTTTTCCGTGCACCCTGTAGGAAAAGCTACGCGTTGGATCGAAAAATGTTTGGCACCTTTTTAATGACCTTTATAAGCTCTATCACCGTGCAAAGTTTGGGGAGATCGAACAACGAGCGCCAGCTGTAGATGCGAAAGTATTGTTTGTAAGTTTTTAATTTTTTGACACGCTCCGAGGCCGGAGTGCTGTTCGTTCGAGGGGTACATAGTTTGTACAACATTGCGTTGCCGTCTATAGGCCGATTTCGACGCGGTTTTCCAAAACGTTAATGGGGATTTTATGCATGCGATGGATTGTGGTTGTGCACCTATATTGCGATTTTTCCCTTCGGCGTCAGTTGGCGCCCCAGCAAACCGCCAAATTCCGGACAACATTTTTGTTAATTTTCACCAGTGTGATGAAGGATAGCCTCGCCAATTATTGATCGATTTTGACGCGCTTTGCGACATCTGTTAGAGGACTGTCTGCGCATTACAACGCACTGAACGTTTCGTACTTCCGTCTGTAGGTTGGCGTCACAATATTCGCAAATTTGCTGCGGTAATTTCGCAAAACGCAAAAAAAAATCGGCAGCAGAGTTGTGCCAAATATTTTGTATAGTACCATTTACGTTGTAATTAACTCAACTCGTGTATAGCAACATATTCGCGTGACAATATCCTGCCGGTACTGCATTGCCTTTGTGGTGATGCTTTTGTTTCTATTCTATAGTTTTTTGTCCGCTAGGAGGCAAAATGTTGTTTTGTGGCTACTGGGTAAAAACAATACCGGGAGGTTGCTGCTCGGCGGCACCTGCCGGTAAAGACACTGAAAACAGTGGCAAACTGGCTATACGCCCAGACCACCCACGATGTCGGATCATAGTTAAACTTTGCGTGGTGAGTGGCCTGCGGTGCGTAGTAAAAATAACAATATTATACAGGTCAACTGACATCCAAATCGCAACGGCGCTGTGGAGGTCGCGCCGAGACGTAACCGAAAACTATTTTCACTATGGCGTCGGTCCGCGAGCTTCAATTTGATATATTTCGATCTTTTGTTAAAGGTCCGTCCTCGGAATGAATATTTGTATCAAGTTACAAAATTTGATCGAAGTCGCGTGATTCAGGGCTGAGATATGGACATAAAGTTATTTTCAAAATGGCGGTTGTCCGCCATCTTGAGTTTGCAAAAATTGCCGATTTGTGACGTGACCTGTATCAGCACGTGATTCTTCATCTTCGATCCGAATTTCGCATTAATTGGCCAATATGGCGGCGAGATATGGCCAAAAACAATTTTCAACATGGCGTCCGTCCGCCATCTTGAATCTGAAAAATCATTTTCTTTGTAAAATGTGCATCTGGGAATAAAGATTTTCATCTGCATAACGAATTTGATCGAAATTGGATAATTCTCGGCCGACATTATGGTGTTCTATCTATTTTGAAAATGGCGGCCGACCGCCATCTTGAGTTTGGGAAAAGTGCGTTTTGGCGACGTGACGTATATCCGCACGTGATTCTTCATCTGCGATCCAAATTTCGCATTAATCGGTAAATACGGCGCCGAGATATAACCAAAGAGATCGTTTTTGTCTACTATATTTGGTGAATAAAGAGGAATTTAAATATGGCGTCCGTCCGCCAGCTTGAGGGGGTACTGGCGTCAGTGGGCTGACGAGAGGTTCGGCGACACTCCCCCAAGGTGGATCCAGGAGCTTCAGTGGTCAGAGATAGGGATGGAAGACTCCCAAGAGGACCCTCTGGCAGTGCGCTGCTTCTGTGTGTGTAGCGGAGGTGTATTGCTGGGAGATCTCCTTGGGATAAGCAGATCCAGGGAACGTGCTCTTTTGTCTGTTCTGTCGATTTATCCAAGGTTTTTTTCTGTGTGCATATTTATTGTATATAAATGTTAAAATCTTATCAGTTTAAAAGTCACTGTAAGGGCGACAGTCATAGATCTAAAACTGCAAATATCATTTTGCCAGGACTCATGATAAAACAAACGTGAACGTCCTTACGTCTGCAAGCGAAATGGTATTCAATTCATTGAACTGCTTCATGTTGGTTGAAACAACTCGTCTCACCGAAGTTGAATAGCTTACTATATATTTCGCTTGCAGATGTAAGGACGTTCGCCTTTGTTTTATCGTGATTCCTGGCAAAATGATATTTGCCGTTTTAGAGCTATGACTGTTGCCCTTACAGTGACTTTTAAACTGATAAGTTTTTACCGGCAGGATTGCCGCGTAGCGGCAAACTGCCGGTATTATTTTTACTCACAGGCCAAAAATCAGGTTTTTCGC
>Ga0209786_1000673_pt1 | contig 10856 bp, 6 predicted proteins | sample WorMetilvaeELBA2_FD_187405 | JGI IMG/M metagenome (GOLD analysis project Ga0209786, IMG submission 187405) | Marine gutless worms symbiont microbial communities from Max Planck institute for Marine Microbiology, Germany - Olavius ilvae ELBA.2... ...
ATATCTCTGGCTACCCAAAAAATTTACAGTGACCGCCCGAGTTATAGAGTTGGGCAGGCGAGCGAGCTTCACCCTTCGGGCTCGCTCACCTGCCCAGCATCTATCTCTCGTAATGGTACCAGTTTCATAAGAGGATGTCCACCCCACCTACAAAGTGATAAGCGACCCAAGTTAGATTCAACGCGCGGCATCACAGTCCTCTGGGTTCTTTGGGCGGCAGATAATAGACCGACGGTTCGGTTCCGCTTTCTGGCTTTAAGGTATAGCCATTTTCAGCGTTCAGCGCTTTTGACACCTTGCTGTCGGGGTCGTTCAGGTCGCCAAAACACATTGCCTGTCCCTCGCAGCAAATCACGCAAAAGGGCTCCAACCCGTCATCAAGGCGGTGCCGGCAGAAGTTACACTTTTCAGCTTTATCCTTTTTATCATTGAAGGCAATGGCCCCATAGGGGCAAGCCGTTATACACGTCTGACAGCCATCGCATGCCGCTTCATCCAGTACTACAAGACCATTGTCGGGTTTGGCAATGACTTCCAGCGGGCAGGCAGCCGCACACGGTGGATGCTTGCAGTGATTGCACAGAGCCGGGAGAAAGGTCATCCTCAAATTCGGAAACACCCCCGCCGGCATATCTTTGTGCGGGGCGTTCAGGGTTTTCACCCGGATATGCCCCCGCTCGCCGTTATTCTCATTTTTGCAGGCCACCGTGCAGGCCTCACAGCCGATGCAGCGTTCCTGATCGATGATTAAAGCGTATTTTGGATCCAAAGTTTGATCTCCGTTTCGATAAACATTGGCTTGAAGAGCGGCCTGCGGCCTTGATGAGCGCTTCGCTTGAAGAGCGGCCTGCGGCCTCGATGAGCGCTTCGCTTGAAGAGCGGCCTATCGGCCTCGATGAGCGCTTCGCTTCAGGAGCGGCCTGCGGCCTCGATGAGCGCTTCGCTTGAGGAGTGGCCTGCGGCCTTGATGAGCGCTTCGCTTGAGGAGTGGCCTGCGGCCTTGATGAGCGCTTCGCTTGAGGAGTGGCCTGCGGCCTTGATGAGCGCTTCGCTTGAAGAGCGGCCTGCGGCCTTGATGAGCGCTTCGCTTGAAGAGCGGCCTGCGGCCTTGATGAGCGCTTCGCTTGAAAAACAAACAATCTCTGGGCCTATCCTCCAATAGCTTTACATAGCCTTCACTCTCGAGTTTCTGCGCCAACACTATGCTCTCTGCTCCCGGCTCCAAACCAATTCCTTCCTTAAAGCGCAGCGCTCCTCAAGTGAAACGCTCCTCAAGCGCAGCGCTCCTCCCCGCATAAATCAGCGGGATTTCACATCTGGTTTTACAAGATTTATGTGTTCAACAAGCGCAGCGCTCCTCAAGCGCAGCGCTCCTCAAGCGCAGCGCTCATTCCAGGCCTCTTTCCTTGCCTGCATCCCGTCTTCTATCCATTCGTTTCAATTCTCACAGTTCAGCCCTAATTACCTGGACCGCCACGTCATTCATATGCATGTTGGGCTCATAAACCTTTTCCTGGACCGGGTTGATGACATCGTGGGTTAGATGATTGACGCTGCCTTCCCTGAATTGATCGATCCACCAGCCCTGGGTAATGTTTATCACTCCGGGGCCGACACCTTCGGTCAGTCTGGCCCTGAGGGTGGTTCGGGCGCGATCATTGAAGACGGTGACCATATCATTGTCGGCAATATTGCGCTTCCCGGCATCGCCGGGATTGATCTCTACCAGGGGCTCCGGGTTAAGGTCAAGTAAAGTGCTTACATTGGAGAACATGGAATGGGTCCGGAACCGGCTGTGCCCTTGAATGAATGCCAGCGGGAATTGACTGCCTCCCTGGTTTACGGGCGTTTCCAGCGGCGGGAGATAGACAGGCAGGGCCTGGCCATCCGCTACCAGGTTCTCTGAATATATTTCAATCTTGCCCGAAGCGGTTGCAAACGGCATCTCAAATTCTTGATCCATCGGCGGGATATAAGTCAACGGCAAGGCCTGGTTTTTTAATTTATGCCGGGTAATGCCCTTGATGGAATCATGGCCGGAATCCAATATCAGGTCGATGAAAGCTTCCTGTCCGCCTTCGAAATATTCTTTGAACCCCAGGCGTTCGGCCAGTCCGGCGGCAATATCCACGTCGGAGCGGGATTCATAAAGGGGCTCGATGACTTTTTGCTGCAGCTGCACGTACGGGTACGGGTGCGGAATCAAATCGGAAAATTCCAGGTAGCTGCAAACGGGCAAAAGAATATCGGCATAGCGGGCACTGGGCGTCATAAACAGTTCTGTACCGACAATCAGATCCAGTTGCGGAAACATTTGTTCGGCGATTTTTTTGCTGTTGGCGCACTGATTGAGAAAATTGATAAACGAAAACCAGACGGCTTTGACCGGGAAAGGTTTGCCCTTGATCACGGCATCGTAAAGCTGCAAAATGCCGAGGCGGGTGTAGGAAGATTTCTGCGGTCTGGCTTTCAGGAATGGATTCCAGTTCAGGACGGCCGGCAAATAGCCGCCCTTGAAGGTGGCCGTGACATTGCCGGTCAGGGCGGCTACCGTGCCCAGCCCCCGGAGGGAAATATCGCCGTGGTACGTCCGGGTAAATCCCATGTGGGTGACAAAAATTACGGAGTCCGCATTTCCGATATGCTCCGCCAATTTGGCAACCAGATTCGCATCGATACCGGTGATTTCAGCCGTACGCCGGGGGTCGAAGTCCCTGGCCAGATTCCTGAGGAGATTCAATGACGGCTGGCAGGGAATTCCGCCGGCGCTGAATGTGCCGGTAAGCGCCGGCTGGATACCGGATGCATTGCGCGGTTTCGCTGAAGCCGTCTTTTCATCCCAGACGATATATTCGTCTTCCTCGGGCAGTCCGATATCCCGGCCGCGCAGATATTGACCGTTGTCATCCCGCACCAGATAGGGTCCGACGGTATGCCGCAAAATGAAGGCGTTGTCCTGTAGTTCTTTTCTGAAAATGACATGCATCAGGCCCAGGGCTAAGGCCGCGTCGGTGCCGGGTTTGAGGCCGACATACTGGTCTGCTTTGGAGGCGGTAACCGTGTAGCGCGGGTCGATAACGACCAGGCGGGCCCCCCGGGCCTTGGCATCCATAATCGGGCGCATCAGGTTCAGAGGCTGGGATTCACCGGGGTTGGCCCCCCAAACGATGAGCATGTCTGGATCCGGCGCACCGGACCATAGTTGGCCGAAGAGCAACCCATAGGGAAATTGAGTGCCGAAAACTATCCGGCTGCCGCAGGGCAGGCCGGCATCGCCGTAGCCCCAGGCACTGACCCGGGTCGAGCGGGTCAGACTGGCCAGGCGCAGGTAGGCGCCGAATTTGGTAGTCCCGGCCCCCGGGCCGCCCAGGACCCAGGCGATCGCCGGCCAGCCATGTTCGGCGGCAATATGCTTGAATTTATCGGCAATGAAATCCAGGGCCTCGTCCCAGGAGATGCGTTCGAATTTGCCCTCACCACGGGCCCCGGTTCGCTGCATGGGATACTGCAGGCGATCCGGGTGATAGGTAATCTCCAGGCTGGAGAGGCCCCGCAGGCAGATGCGGCGATGCTTCGGGTCCGGAAATTCTGCCGGCTCCACCTTCACCACCCGATCCCCCCGGACATGGGCCGTAATGCCGCAGGCATCGATCCCGCAGTGGGCGGGGCAAACGGTTCGGACTAATTTCGTGCTGGTTGTCATAAAAAGATAGCCTTTTTGAGTTTAGAAATAAAAACCAATTGCGTCGTTTGCCGAGCACTGCGCTGTAGGAGCGTTTCACTTGATGATCGCTGCGCTTGAAGAGCGGCCTGCGGCCTTGAGGAGCGCTTCGCTTTAGGTAGAGAGGTCAGTCTTCATTGCTCAGCACTCAGTCCTTAACCCTAAGCTCTCAGCCCATTCCTTCCTGCTATGTTCGCTGCTTTACCCCATTTTTTTCTTAAAGCGAAGCGCTCTTCAAGTGAAACGCTCCTCAAGCGAAGCGCTCTTTCCTCTCCCCTTCCTAAAACCGATACTTCCCATCCAATATACTTTGATATAAGTCTGCGGTTAAAGCTTGATACGCATCTTCTCCCGGCAGCAGAACGTAGAGTTCATCGTCAATCCGGTTCAGGTCGAAACCTTCTTTTTTCAATTCTACCTTTTTGATTTTATGGGTCGGAGTGTAGTCAAAGGCCGTCTTCACTCGCACAAACTTGGGTACGGCATAGGAGGGCAGGGCGCCTTGGAAATGTCCGGCCAGGGCTTTGAAATCCAGGGGGTCGGCGGTCTGCTCCGGGATGATGGCAATCATTCCCACCCGACCGTCGCCGCCGGGCATCGTTACACCGTAGGCCGTTGACTGGGAAACCTGGTCCAGGGTGTTGGCCACGGCCTCGACTTCGGTAGTTGAAACATTTTCACCTTTCCAGCGGAAGGTGTCACCGGTGCGGTCGATAAATTGTACGTGCCCGTATCCGATATCCCGTAAGAGATCGCCGGTATTGAACCATGAATCCCCTTTGGCAAATACATCGTGAATGATTTTTGAATCGGTGGCTTCCTTGCTGGTGTAGCCGACGAAAGGGTTGGTTTCCGATATTTCACCCAGCAGCAGGCCGGTTTGGCCCACCGCAACCCGCTGCATGAATCCATCCTGGTCCCGCATCGGAGTGTCTTCATCGACGTCGTATTTTACAATGGCATAGGGCAGCCGGCAACGGCCCACCGTGCAATCTAGATTGAGAATGTTGACAAAGTAGAGATTGGATTCCGCCGCCCCGTAAATTTCATATACTTTGGCGATGCCGAAGCGCTGCTTGAAGTCGTGCCAAATATCGGGCCGCAGACCATTGCCGATGATCTTTTCAAGCGGGTTGTCGTGGTCATTGGATTGGGGCGGCTGGTTCATCAGGTAGCGGCACAGCTCACCGATGTAGCACCAGGCGGTGGCATTGAATTTTCTGACATCGCTCCAGAAGTTGCTGACGCTGAATTTACGGCGAATGGCGACCGCGGACCCGTTGGCAAAAACCGGCGGCCAGCTCAAGGCCAGGGCATTGGTGTGAAAAAAAGGCAACGGAATGTACATGGTATCCGTCGGTTGCATATTCAGGACTGCCTGGCCGTTGTAGTATTTGCTTCCGACCAATCTGCCATGGGTGATGACGGCGGCTTTGGGCATACCGCCGGTGGTGCCGGAAGTAAATACATAGGCAATGGTGTCGGCCGGTTTGACTGTGGCCGTAGTGGCTGGGTTGTACACCGGAGATTTGGCTGCGGCTTTGTTGTAGTCAACAAAGCCGTCGGGAGCTTCCGTTTGGGCCGTGTCCGGCATAAAATAAAGCGTATGTTCCGGCCGCATTTCAAGCTCACTTTTGACTTCTTCAAAGGCCTCGATGACCTCTTCTCCAATTATGTAGACTTTGGCCGGGTGCAGGGACAGGCAATGCCGCAAAGATTCCTGGCGCAGGTTGGTGTTGATCATGGAATTGACGGCCCCGATTTTGGCCATGGCGCTGTAGACGATCAACAGCTCGGGTCGGTTTTCCAGGAAAATGCAGGCCACATCCCCTTTTTTCAGTCCTTTGGCAATGAAATGATTGGCACAGCGATTGACGGCTTCGTTGTATTCACGCCAGCTCAACTGTGCTTCAGCGGATTTGACAGCCGGGTTGGCGGGAAATTTCGCCGCGTTTTCTTCCAGCATGCTGCCCCAGGATTCCCGATTGGCTGTGCCGATATTGGCCACCTGTCTTTGGGTGCGCAGCAGCGCCGGCAGACGCCGGGACAGGGCCAACCAGCCTTTTAGATAATCGAAGAAAGAAATTAAGCCTTCATTATTTGATAAATTATCTGCCGCCATAAATCCGAACTCCTTAGCAATAGAGCTCGTGAGCTCTTGAGTTGGTAAGTTCGTAAGTTAAAAGAGCGAGTAAGTTCGTGAGCTGATACGTTCGTGAGCATAGAGAGCTAATAACCCCAAGAGTTGATGCGGTCATAAATAAAAGCAGCAGGCAAGCCCAAATGTTGAAAAGCTCGTTTGTAGATTCGGTGCTTGCACTAATGGAAAACCAGCTAGCAAATCCATGAACTCAACAACTTACCGGCTCAGGAACTCACCAACTCACGAGCTTATCAACCCACCAGCTTATCAGCTCAAGCGCTTAGAAACTAACCAGCTACGATTTTGTTAATCGCTGAAATGTTCGCTTTGCATTTCCACCGTCAATCTATCATCGTCCATCAGCCGTTTGGCCAACCCCAGGGTTTTGGGAAGCTCGTAGCCGAAGAAATAGCGTATGGTATACATCTTGCCGTTATAAAAATTTAAATCTTTTTTCTTGGCCCCATTGTTTAAGGCTTTCTGGACGGCGATGCCCTGTAGCAGCCACTGCCAGGCGATGGTGACAATGCCGAAAAATTCAAGATAAAGGGTTGCATCCGCCAGAAAGGCTTCCGGCCCGCTTTGCCCGGCAATGGAAATGAGATGCTGGGTGACCGTCTGCAGCGCGGTCAGGGAATCGTTAAGATCATCAGCGAACTTATCAAGCGGCGCAAGCTTCCGGGCAGCGGTGATGGTGTGGCGCACCTCGTTGATATACAGCAGAAATGCCCGGCCGTCTTGCATGATGACTTTTCGCCCCAGCAGATCCATACCCTGGATTCCGGTGGTACCTTCATGGATAGGATGAATCCGGCAGTCGCGGTAATACTGCTCCAGCGGGTAGTCATCGCAGTAGCCGGAACCGCCCAGACACTGCAAGCCCTGGCTGATGCTTTGAATCCCCATTTCCGAGGGATAGCTTTTTGCTACCGGCGTTAGAATTTCCAGCAGAAGATGATATTTTTCCTTGGCTTCACCATCCAGTATTTTCTGGAAATCAACAAACTTGCTGCATTGCATTAAAAGGGATTGGGCGCCTTCGATAACGGCCCGCTGAAACAGCAGCATACGCTTGACATCGGCATGTTCAATGATGGCCACCGGCGGCAGACCGGGGTCCTTCCGGGACAATTTGCGTCCCTGGAGACGGGTTTTCGAATAGTCCAACGATGCGTAATAAGCCGCGGTGGCCATGGCCGTCGCCCCCATGCCGACACCAATGCGCGCCTCGTTCATCATCTGGAACATGTATTTCAACCCGTTGTGCGGTTCGCCCACCAGCCAGCCGCGGCTATCGTTTTTATCACCGATACTCAGCTGCACGATCGGGCATCCGCGATAGCCGAGTTTGTGATAGACACCGGATGCGACCACATCATTGGCGACCAATTTCCCATTTTCATCGATCCGTTTCTTGGGGACCACAAAGAGGGAAATCCCTTTGACGCCGGCCGGGGCGCCTTCAATTTTGGCCAGCATCAGGTGCACAACATTTTCAACCCCGTCGTGGTCACCGGCGGAGATGAATATCTTTTGGCCCTTGATGCGATAGTAGCCTTCATCCGTCGGTTCGGCCATGGTGGTGATATCCGACAGCGAGGAGCCCGCCTCCGGTTCGGTCAAAGCCATGGTGCCCTGCCACTCTCCGGATCGCATGCGCGGGACATAGGTATCATACAACTCTTTGTCGCCGAAGGACTCGATCAGGTGTGATGCACCAAAGGTGAGGCCGGGGTAGGCGTTAGCGGAATAGTTGGCGGCGGCAAAGATAAATTCACAGATGTCGGCCACCATGCTGGGCAGCTGCTCACCGTCCTGATCGAAGGGTACCCGGCTGGAGATCCAACCGCCTTCACCGAATTCTCGCATGATGGTCTTGACGGATGGGTGGACTTTGACTTCTCCGTTGACCAGTTCAGGCTGGTTGCGGTCCATTTCCTCAAAAATGGGGAACAGCAGATCCTTGCCCAATTTGACGGCTGCCTTCAGCACCATGTCGAACATCTTGCGATTGTGTTCGCTGTAGTAGTCATATTGCGTCAAAGATTCGACGTCAAATACTTCGTAAAGTAAAAATTTTATGTTGCGTTCACTTACAAACTTGGTTGCCACAATTACATCCCCCATAACAGCTGATAGTTCTTGGTTGATAGCTCATAGCCCATGGCCGGCAGTTGGATGCTGTGAGGCTGTGAGGCTTGGAGGCTTGGAGGCTATAAAGCTTGGAAGCTTGAAATATTTGAGGAGATTTTATCCTTCTTGCATTCCAGCTTCCCGGCTTTCTGGCTTTCCCGCCCAGTCCGCGACGCTATGCCCTCTGCCCCATGCTCTCTGCCCTCTGCGCTCTGCCCCATGCACTTTGCCCCATGCCACATGAATCCGCAATCCGCATTCCGAAATCCGCAATCTTATTTGTCGCCGTAATCATACCACCCCTTGCCGGTTTTCTGACCATAATCGCCGCTACAGTATTTTTCAACCACGCTCGGACTGGGCAGGCGGCGCACGTCTCCGGTTTCGCGGAAGGCTTCCATGCCCATGGTGTAAGTCAGGTCGATGCCGGTCAGGTCCATCAGGCGAAAGGTCCCCATAGGATGTCCCGCGCCGTATACCTGGGCCTTGTCGATGTCTTCCATGCTGGCAACCCCCATCTCCAGCAGCCAGAGGGCCTCCCGGGTAATGGCGCCGAAAATGCGGTTGAGCAGGAATCCGTCGACCTCTTTTTTGAGGTGGACCGGCACCTTCTCCAGCTTTTCGCAAAGGGCCATGGATATTTCGCGGGTTTCATCGGATACATGCGGACCCTGGACGACTTCCACGAGTTTCATCACGAGGGCCGGATTGAAAAAATGAACATTGAGAACTTTCTGCGGACGCTGGGTGGCGCCGGCGATCTTGGAGCTGATGATGGCCGAACTGTTGGAGGCCAGGATGGCATGGAGTGGGGCCATCTTGTCCAGGTCGGCGAAAATTTTGCGTTTCAGGTCCAAGACCTCCAGAACCGCTTCAATGACATAATCGGCATCTTTGACCGCCGTTTCCATACTGGATGTAAAGGATATCCGGTCCCGGGCGGCCTGGGCCTGCTCCTCCGTCAGACGGCCTTTTTTAACGCGTCCGGGCAGATACGAGTCCGTAAACGCTTCGGCTTTTTTCAGGATGTCTTCGTTGATGTCGCTGCAGGTGGTCCTGTAGCCATGGATCGCACACAGCAGGGAAATTTGATGACCCATGTTGCCGGCCCCGATTACTGCAATTTTTTTAACGTCGTCGATGTTCATGTCTGAATTCCTTTCTTGCGTGTTTGGTGATTAAATAGATAAAGTTCCTAATACAGATCTCGTAACTTACTTTTAAAATGAGTCAACTTTTTTTGACACTAACTATGTCTATTTGCGCCAAATTGAGGAATTTAGGAATTGAGGGATTAAAGGATAAAATCAATCAATTAAAAAAGATCGTTCGACAAAAAAGCTCACGACGGGTAGAATTCCTTCAATTCCTAAATTCCTAAATCCCTGAATTCCTAAATTAAACCCATGTCCAATTTTCATGCAATTCCGGGACGTACCAAGGTTCACAGCCATTTTTTCAAACTAAATTCCGAGGTCTGATATCTGTATTCTCATACCGCCTCGACTACGGTAGCAATACCAATACCGCCTCCGCCACACATCATTTGAATTCCGGCCCGTCCGCCGGTCCGTTTCAGGTGATGAGCCATTTCGCCGAAGTAGAGCACACCCGAGGCACCGATCGGGTGCCCGAGGCCGATGGCCCCCCCCGGTGGGATTGACGCGAGGATCATCATACGCGTAGCCGAATTCATTTGCAAATGCCAAACAGGGGGAGGCAAAGGCCTCATTGGGTTCGATAATGTCCATGTCGACCATGGTCTTACCGGCTCTTTTTAAGGCTTTTTTGCAGGCCGGAATCGGCGCCAACAGCATGGGAATCGGGTCGCCGCCGGCCGAAGCAGTTCCGGTAATCCTGCACAGGGGTTCGAGGCCCAGCTTGTCGGCTTTATCGGCGCTCATTAAAAGCACGGCTGCAGCGCCATCCACAATCTGAGAAGAACTCCCGGCTGATACGCGCCCACCTTCTTGAAAGGGAGTCCTTAAATTTTTTAAATCTGCCAGATAGGAATCGGGATCCTCTAGGGCTTTCGGTCGCAGGGTCTCATCTTTATCAACTACCCTGACAACGCCATCGTGGGCAAATTCATAAGGTACTATATGATCTGCATACCAACCCTTGCGCTCGGCATTCAGGCATTTTTGCATGCTCCACATGCCAAATTGATCCAGTTCCTCACGGGTATGGTCTTGATCCTTTGAAATCATTTCCGCGCAAACACCTTGAGGGATGTGCATCTCTATCTCTTGCACCCGGGGCGTAAATCTTACGGGGTATTCGGCATCCAGCGCCACCTGTATATCGGAACCCATGCCATAGTGGGACATTAGTTCGACGCCGGCACAAAGTATGATATCGCCGTCGCCGACCTTCAGCGCCCGGGTGGCAAAATTAATCGACTTAAGGCCTGCATTACAATATTGATTAACCGTACAGGCAGATGCTTCTTGCGGTATGCCGGCCAACAACATTGCAAAGCGCGCGATGTTGCCGCCTTGTTCACCCACCTGGCTTAAGCAGCCAACAATGACATCTTCAATTTCACGTTCATCGAAATCAGGAGATTTGGCCTTGACTCTGTCTAACAGTCCCCGCATGACCGCGGCCAATAACTCCTGCGCGGAGGCCTGACACAATTGCCCTCCTTTTTCCATTCCCTTGCGTCCAGACTTGCCAATTGCACTGCGGACAGCGTCCACAACGACAACTTCTCTTATGGTATCCATAATTAGTGTTCGAACGGGTATCCAGAACTCTTTGATATTGCTGATTAATATCGCATAAAAGGAAAACGAAGATTTTCCAGTTTAATGCATTTTTTACTTGCATTAAAAACTCGTAAACGGTAGTTATCTT